>JGI10211J34971_10003629_pt1 | contig 12345 bp, 12 predicted proteins | sample Etolagsediment_FD_34971 | JGI IMG/M metagenome (IMG submission 34971) | reverse complement strand
CAGGCGGATAATTTCTTAAGCTGGAAACCTCTTTTCATCTTCAGCCTGGGGTTGGTGGATTTTGCTGTTTGCACTATCGGCGGTATCCTTACCGTTAAAATTATGAATCTTTTTCTGAAAGAAAAAATTAATCCCCTGATCGGTTCCGCCGGTGTTTCCGCGGTCCCCATGGCAGCAAGGGTTTCACAGATGCAGGGGCTCAAGTATGACCGTTCGAATCACTTGCTCATGCACGCTGTGGGGCCGAACCTGGCGGGCGTTATCGGTTCCGCTGCGGCAGCCGGCATGTTCATCGCTATGTTTGATTAACACGAAAACCCAATTATCAAAGGATAAGCGAATGAAAAAAACAGCGCTTTTACTACTGATATTATTGATATTTCCAGTGGTTTCAGATGCGGAAGAATTTCTGGGAGCTCCCGTTGTAAGCCAGGGCAAGGAAAATTTGAGAACCGATGTCCGCCTGGAGATGAAATCGTCTCTCTCTCATGACGAGGTGGTTTTATTTTACAGGGAGCAGCTGAAAGGTGCCGCCGATATCAAGTTTCGCGACTGGAAAGACGCCACCTATATTGAGGATGATGGAGCGAGGCCCTGGCATTCCATCACCATCTCAAAAGATGAAAAAGATGGGGCTACCATTGTTATTATCAAAGACAACTGGACCTGGATCATCGGGACCCTGATTTTGCGGTACATTGGTGTTTTTGCGGTCTTGCTGATTGTTTTTGTGGGAATGGTTGTTTCGGGACGTATTATCTCAACCGTGGTGAACCGATCGAAAGCAGAAAGCAGCACATAATAATCCATTTAAGGAAAGGAATCTTGTTATGAGAAAAAAAGTGACCGTGGTGGGTGCCGGTAACGTAGGTGCCACCGCGGCAATGCGAATTGCGGAAAAAGAACTGGCGGATGTGGTCCTTGTGGATATCCTTGAAAGCGTACCCGCTGGAAAATGCCTTGATCTGATGGAAGCGGCTCCCATTGCCCGCCTGGCGGCGGCACACGCCAAAATAAAGGAGAAGGAGTTTGTGTTTGATTAGAAATCCAATCCATTGAAGAAACAAGCGCTGTCCCCTCCCTTCTCTTTAGAATATTCGGGAACGGCGCTTTTTATGGCTTAGACCCCACCCCTCGCCCCTTTTCATTTTTGCGGAATCTCTGGTTCTGCAAATCAATCGTTTCAGAACCAATTGTTCCGAAAATAGCGATATGATTCCTCTATTTCCAAGATATTTGTAATAAAGCGCCAGAAAGCCTTCCCCCTTTAGATGCTTTCGCGCCATTTCACAAATCCGGTCACTGATTTTGGCGCGCAAAAGGCGTCGTTCTGATTCCGATTTTGGCGAAAAATCATCCCCTATTCTTAAAACTTAACGATAATTCAAAATCTTATATATTGGCATGCAATATGCTGGTTTTTTTATTGTGGCTCTCTCAATGAGGGCAAATTTCGGATCAATTATTGTCAAAGGAGATCATCATGGGCTGGCAAATTTGGAAAAAGAAGGAGTCCTCCACCGCTCTTCCCGGCACCCCCCCCAAAAAGCTGGAAAAGCCAAGAGAACTCCCGGATGACGTGGGTCGGAATCTGGTAGTGGAGCAGGGTTTGGATCCGGATTGGGTCTGGAGCTTGAAATGTGTGAGGAAACCCAAAGGCAACTCAAAAAACACTTTTGATATCCGCATCTTCAGCCAGGAAAGCGCTGCGCAAAAGGGGGTGAAAGTCAGGGATTATGTAACATTGGAAGACCACATGGACCTGGTCATATTTGCCGGCTGGTATGACAAAGGATCCCGCAAGATCCAAATGGAACAACTCATTAAAAAGGCCGTTTAGAGTGAAAATTCCAGCGTAATCATGGTATCACTGGAAAAGTGCAGACGACCACAGCCGCCATCAAGCAGATGACACAAACCACAATGGTTATGATGAGATGAGCTGTGCGATCTAGAATACCACCTGAACCGGCATTAAAGAATTTTAGAACCCCTTCATCATCCCCTTGATCAGATACGGCACTTCAATGCGGCCGGTGGGAGACACTTTTCCCCACACCCGTGGGGATGATCCGCCGCCGACCCCACGCCCATCGAGGTGGTGGACCTTTTCCCCACACCCGTGGGAAATGTGAACCGAATTCTACAGACAGCGATTAAAAGCACCTCTTTTCCCCACACCCGTGGGAAATGTACCGGCGAAAACTTAAAGTCCTTAACCAAAACAAACTCATTGTCTTCGCAGACGATTACTTCGGCATCTTTCTTTCACATGAAGTATTCATGCTGGCAGATGTGCCGATCCGCGATACGGAAAAGGAACTCAATATCACCCGCGACCAGGTCCGAGCCAAGTACACTGAACCGCTGGGTGATAAAAAATCCTGAAAAATTTGACCGGTCCTCTTACCGGAACGCTAATGACCGCCTCATTCCTTATATTGGAGTTTTAGATAAAACAGAAATCTTCTTGATTTTTTCTAATATGATATTGTATGTAATATCAAAATAGGAAAAAATATGGGAAAAGCACAAAAGCTTTTTGATAAATGGAGTGAGCAAATTCCGAGGGAAGCTCGCGTACAGGAAGTGAAGACTTTCCTTGATTCCTATTTCCCCCATATGTGGGGACAAGACGGGACCTCCCATATCGTGGTACGATGCGAGGCACTCAAAGATTTTCCGGATTATCAGCCTTATGGCGAGCTGTCCGTACCTGTTAAAGGGGGACAAAAAGTTAAAGGATATTATATTAAACAACTTATTGCAGCAGTCCGACTTTTGGAAGCGTCAGGAGATACAGAATGAAAAAAGATCTGAACGACTATCTGGCATTGCCCTACAAAATAGAGATCGTGCCCATTGCTGAGGATGAAGGCGGCGGATATCTGGCGAGATTACCGCAGTTTGGGGTTTTGGGTATTGTCGGCGATGGTGAAACAAAAGAGGAAGCCCTGGCTGATCTTGCAGAAAGTCAGAAAGAGCGTTTTCAGAAATATCTGGAGGAAGGGCTTGAAATCCCGAAACCTGAAACGGAACTGGATGAATACAGTGGCCGGTTCCTTGCGCGATTTCCAAAGTATCTACATCGAGAACTATCTAAGGCTGCCAAAGAAAACGGGGCTAGTCTGAACCAATACATTTGCACCCTGCTGGCCATGAATTTCCAGTCGGATCGCCTGGCGGCTACCATAACCGTGATGCGTGAAGAAATACAGACCCTGAATCAAAACATCGGGACGCTCACATATCAGTTCAAAGAATCCTACCGTTTCTCAAAATATGATATCAATACCATACACGCCGACGAATACCCCCGGGCGGCTTGAGAGGAGCTATCATGGCCAAAATAGATGCAAAAAAGCCCCCTATGGACCCGGAGCAGTACAAAGGGCTTCTAAAAGAGGTGGAATTAACGGCCATTGTTCTGGATGCCTGTTCAACCAAAACGAATCGAAACAACATCGGCAGCAATATGAGACTGGATATTAACCATAAAGCAAAATACCAAATCATCAAGACAAATGAAGGGGTTATATTTTCCAGCTATGATCTGACCGCAACAAAATCAACGAAAAAGGATTTCGCACTGAAATTGCAATGTGTTTATCGAGTCCAATTGATTTCTGAAAAACCTTTATCGGATGATTTCATGGAAATTTTTGCGAAAGTGAATACTCAGATGAATACATGGCCCTATTTCCGGGAATTTACTCAAAGCATGGTCCAGAGAGCCGGCTTCCCACCTTTGACACTCCCTTTACTGAAACGTTAAGATTAAAACTTATTGAAGACCCTTTAAAACCCCTTCATCATCCCCATAATCAGATACGGCACTTCAATGCGACCGGTGGGAGACAGGATCCGGCTGCTGAAATTGGTGGTGTATCGCTTTTTGAGGTTTCGGGAAAGTTTACGGTACTCGGGGCTGTCCACGGCATTTGCGATGTCCGCAAAAGATCGGGCCGTGCATTCCGCCAGGATCCTGGGGCCGGTACCGATGGAAAGACGCCAGCCGTGGGTCACCGGGACCCCCAGTTGTTTCATCATGGGAATGGCCTCATTCCTCACAAAAGCGTTATGTTCGCTCTCCATGCCGGGCACGATATCGTAATACTGGTTAAATTTCCAGGCGCCGGTTTGAATGCTGAAAACCTGATCCCGAAACATTCCCGTGGGGATCCAAACCTTGCTGCCGTAATTGTAAATATATTTCATCAACTTTGTGGAAAGGATCCGGTACTCACGGGATGCGAGTGCGGCCAAAAGTCCCGATCCATTCTGCATGGCGGCCACGGCCAGGATTCGAGGACCTGATCCAACGGCAACATAGAACCCGCCCACCATTTTCATGCCCAGTTTTTCAAGGCCGGGGTGGAATTCTTCCGAGATAAATTTGGAATAATCATCATATTCACCGGGGTTCACGTCCCAGTACTGGGTAAATAGCGTCGTCATGGCGTGTGTCTCCTTGCAGTCAACATGACATGCCTTATGCGGCAGACCGTCATGGGGCTTTCTTACATCTTGAAAATCCGTGTCATCAACTCGGCCAGGTATTCGGAATCGTCTTCCTTTTTCACTGAGAACTTGGCCGGCCTTGTCTGAACCCAAAAGAGGTTGTTCGGAAACGCCATATCCTCGTCAAACACCCACTCCATATCCTGGGGCATATCAAAGTACGACTCCACATCCAGCGCAATCCTTATGATTTCACCCAGCTCTCTCTCGTCGATGCAGGGTTTGTCCTGCTTTTCCGCCGGAACGCTCACCATTCCGATCCCGTTCGTTTTGTACACCACCATTCGCGGCTTGTTGCTGATGGTGGAGGTGACCAACGCTCCAGTGGCTTTGTCCACCAGGAAGCTGTCGGGCGTAATCTCGCCGGATACCACGCTCTCTCCGAGTCCCCAGTTTCCTTCCACCACCGCCTTGGTCAGATCTCCCGTTGTGGGCTGTACCGTAAGCGTTACACCGGCGCATCTGGCGTTGACCATCTTCAGAACCGCCACCCCGATAGGGGCCTTGGTCATATCCATGCCCTTTTCAAGCCTGAAAGCGATGGCCCGGGTGGTAAACGCGCTGCCCCAAACCTTGATCACCTTTTTGACCAGCTCTTTTCTACCCCGAACGTTCAGATAGGTTTCCATCTGCCCGGGCATGCTGACCGCCCCGCTGGACCGTGTGGCAACAGCCACATCCTTTTGACCCACCGTTTCGCAGAGCTCCTCATAGAAGCCATAAAGTTCGTGCTTCATGGCCTCGGGCATATCCTTGCCTTCGATAATGCCGCGAATGACGCGGCCGGCCTCCACCTGTTTCTGCACCGTGGACAGGCTTTCACCGGCGTCCTCCACATATTTTTTGATTTCTTCGCCCGCGCCCGTTTCATCCATGAACCGTTCATAACCGTCCACGGAAATGGCAAAGCCCGGCGGGACCTGCATCCCCATGTGCACCATCTCGCCCAAATTCGCACATTTTTTACCCACCATGTCGTTGTGTTCACTGCGAAGCTCGTTCAGCCTGTAAATCCATTTCTGCGCCATCGTGAATTCCCCTTAACCGGCTTTTAGCTCTTAGCTTTTGGCCCTTAGCTCCTGGCGAACAATCTTACGCCAGGAGCCCAGGACCCATAAATTCACTTTTTATTTATCCAGGATGTAAACGGTTCCCATGTTGGCATCCACCTTGATCTTCTGCCCCGAACGGATCTTGGCGGTCCCTTCGAAAACGTTCATAACCACGGGGATACCGTATTCCCGGCCCACAATGGCCGCGTGGGAAAGGCTGGCCCCACGATCCACAACCACACCCTTGATCATACTGAAAATGGGTGTCCAGCTGGGGGATGTACTGGCAGCCACCAGGATGTCCCCTTCCTGGACCTGGCTCAGCTCATCCTCGCTCATGATCACCCGTGCCGGGCCTTCAGCCACACCCGGCGATCCGCAGGTACCGTAAAGGTCCGCTTTCAGTTCCGGCCTCACCTGCGGCATGGAACCGACAACCACCTTAAGGGCAATGGGGTCGTTGCTCTGAACCAGCACACCCATGGCCTGATCCAAATCAAATCCTTCCTTGAGCATGGCCGGCGGATTGGGATTCTTGCACCATCCTTCCCATTCCGCTTTTCTTCGTTCCACAATGTAACGCATGTTAAACTGATCCGGGTTGATGCCCGCCCGCCGCACTTCGTCCGGCTGCAGGAAGAACATGTCCTCGGCATCATCGATGGCCCCCTCCCGGGCCCAGCGTCTGCCAAGACCCAGGGCGCTTCGTCTCATCATGGCATGGGTGTAGAGATCCAGATAGTGGTCATGTTCCTCGCTGAAAACGCCGCTCTTCTGGGCCAGCCGCATCAGCTGCGTAAACCACCCCTGCTGCTCCTGGGGCACCTTTGCCAGAACCTCTTTTTCAGCCGCCAGCCGCGCCTCGGTTACCTTTGCCCTTTCCGCTTCCAGGTTGAAATCCCCCCCTTTCTGCAGAAACTGTTTCACGTTCACCAGGGCCGGTGTGGGGTCTTCCACCCAGGTGGGCAGATTGATTTCACTCATGCGCTGCATCCGCCAGCCGTCTTCGTCCATAAATTCCATGAAATCCTTCATGAAGGCACGGCCCGCATCGGTTGCTTCCAGACGGCTCTTAATGTCTTCCACGTCACCTTCCAGAAAAGCGCTTTCAAGACCATCTTCCCGCGCCCGTTTTGAGCACTCCCACAAGCGCTTGTCCACCTGAAAGACCTTGTTGTCAAACCCGGAAACCAGGTGATGAAACTGGGGTGACGTGTCGTCGATTCCCGCCAGTTCACGGCACATGTTTTCGAAAAGGATGTAGGCCGTGTAGGTGCCGTACATCATGTACATGTGGATTTCCCACATGCGCCGGCAGGTGTTGATGGTTTCCTCAAAATTATCCAGAAGTTCCAGATTTTCCGCCGTGTCCAGATCCAGTTTCTTCAGTTCCTCGTAACGACCCAGGATTTCCTGAACAAACCCGTTCCACAAACCGTCATAATCCTGAATAAAAGGGAGGATGGCCGTTCGAAATTTCTTCTCTCGACGCTGTTTTTCCTCCTCGCTTTTCACCAGCAACAGGGTCAGGTAACCGCCGCCGTTGTGAAAACGCCAGTCCCAGCCCTTGACGGTCGGTAGGCTCAGTTTTTCGGCCCCATACTGCATCCCATGTCGGCAGAAGCTGACCCAGAACCACCCGAACATGGGCGTCCATGGCGGTACCGAATGGGTGCCGTCCAGGAACCAGGCCGGCGATTGTTCAAAGTCTCTTTCCGCATCAAATTCCAACCCTGGTACCACATCATACACTTTCATTTTGTCGCCTCCTTCTAAACAAGGTTTGTGGAACGCAAAACCGTTCTTTATACAACTTCCCGGGAGTATGCGGTTTTGCCATCAATCGCGATCGCTTTTACCTACCGACAAAACCTCCTTTCTTTTGACAGCGGTTATCGGTTTCCAGTTTCCGGTTACCGGTTCTATCTATTTGCCATTTGACCGGCTTCAGCAGAAAACCGGAAACTGGCAACTGTTAACCGTCAACCAATATCAACGCATCCGGATCACACCACTTGACGCACTGGGGATCCGGTGGATCACCACAGAAATCACATTTGAGCGGTATCCCCGTATCCGGCTCTTTAAAAGCCGACTTCACCGGACAGGAGGCTCGGCACACCACACAGCCGTCCACTTCCTGACCGTTAATCACCATGTTTTCCTTGGAATTGCAGGCCGCTTCCGTATAGGGCCCCGCAATCACCGGAAGACATACATCCTCTCCCACAAAAACGCGAATGCGGGACCGCTGTGGATTGACGGCACCCGTATGCTGAAGCGAACAGGCCACCTGGCAGAGTTTACATCCGGTGCATTTGGCGTAATCGATTTTGATTCTCATGGGAGCCTCCCTTGGGAAAGTCCCAGTTCCGTCAGTTTTTTCTCTTTGGGAATCCCTTCTTCATCCCACCCCCGAAGCGCATAATATTCGGGCAGCATGCGGTCCATGGGAACCACCTGGTCCTTCACCCGGGGTTCATGGGTCATTCTTCTAGGCAGTGCATCATCTTTGGCGGTCAGTCCGGCTTTCAGGTTGAACAATCTTTCCATGTTCCATATTTTTTCCCCGATCAGCCGCAGTTCCCCATCACTGAAATCCAATCCGGTGATGACATTGAGCCAGACCTGCAGTTTTTCGCCCCACAGAGGACCATGGTAAATGATCCAGCACAGGATCGCCGAATCCACCAGGGCCACATAGTCCTGATCATGCTTGGTCCACTTGATATGTTCCTCGGGGTCACGCCTGCCGTCATAAAAGGGAAGCGTGGCCTTGGTGTGGCTGCCACCCACGTTGTTGGTGGCGTACTGAAGACCGATGATCGGAACCCCCTGAGGGTGCCAGGCGGGCATGCCCATCCCTTTGATACCCATGAACAGTTCGGGATGACCGTATTTTTCCGCAACAAATTTTCCCCCTTCGGCCAGCACTTCGCCGAAATCCTGTCGAATGGCTGTTTTTTTGAGCAGCGCCATCATGGCTTGGGTGTTGCCGAACCCCATGGCGTAACCCAGTTCTTCTTCCGGAAGATACCCCGATTCAAACAACTCCATGGCACAGGAGATGGTGGCGCCGGCCGTAATGGTGTCCATCCCCAGTTCGTTGCACAAATAATTGGCCCGGCAGATGTCATCCAGGTCGCTGAAGCCGCAGTTGGAACCCAGCAGCGCCATGCTTTCATGCTCGGGACCTTTGGTGCTTCGAGGGTAATCGGGGTCTTTGATACGGCTTCGCTTGCTGCAGGCAAAGGGGCACCCGAAACAGGCCTCATCGCGAATGCGGATATGGTCTCTTACATGATTGGGGTCTTCGTACCATTCAAAGCCTTTGGAATACCCTTCCTGAAAATTGCGGGTGGCCTGCGTACCGCTTTTGTTGGCGCGGCCGGGCAGGGCCCAGGTACCGTACATGCGCCGGTTGTACAAAACGCGGTTGACCCGGCCCTCTTCCAGAAAATCCATGACCGCCTGCTGGTAGCCCGGAACGTCCGCCACATCCACCTGCCCCGTACCGCTCACCGCAATGGCCTTCAGGTTCTTGCTTCCCATGACCGCACCCAGCCCGGACCGGCCCGCGGCCCGTCCTCCGTCCGCCATGATACAGGCAAACCGCACCCGGTTTTCACCGGCTGGACCGATAGAGACAACGCTGAGATCCCTTAACTGCCATTCATCCAGTGCATCGGCCTCACCCATTTCTTTCCGAAGCGCGTCCTCCGTATCCGTGGACCACTTTCCCCACAGATGCTCGGCGTTTCGAAGTTCCACCCGGTCGTCCCGAATATAGAGGTACATGGGGCGTGGGGCCTGGCCTTCAAGAATCAGGAAATCATAACCGGCGTATTTCAAATTGGGACCGAAATATCCGCCACAACAGGGGTTGGCAATACAGTTGCTGAGCGGGGACTTGCTCACCACCACAAAGCGTCCGCCGGCGGGAACACCCGTACCGGTGAGCGGGCCGGTTGCAAAAATGAGCTTGTTTTGAGGCGACAGCGGGTCGATACGGGGATCCACTTCATCCACCAGCATTTTCAATCCCGCGCCCCTCCCGCCGATAAAGTTCCGGCATAGATCCGGAGATAGATCTTCCACGGATCGGTTCCCCGTGGTGAGATCAATCCTCAGAATTTTGCCAATCCATCCAAACATGAAAGCTCCTTTCAGACGAATGTCGTGTCATATACCAAATGTCTGACATGAAACAAAAAGAAACATCACCCACGTCATTCCGGCGGAGGCCGGAATCCAGTATGTGGGCGTAATTTGGAGATTCTGGATTCCGGGTCAAGCCCGGAATGACGGCATCCTAACGACACTTTAGGAATGACATCACACTAACAGCTTTTAGCTGTTCGCTAATGGCTACCCGCCAAGGGCTAACAGCTGTGAGAAGACCTGTTCCTCATTGTTGCCCATCACATCCAGCGCTCCGCTGCGACACGATGCCGCACAAAGACCGCATCCTTTGCAAAGGGCGCTGTTTACTACCGCCACGCCAAGATCGCGCGCCACTTCNACCGCATGGAAGGGACAGACCTCCGCACAGACCGAACAACCCGTACATCGCTGTTCATTCACCCGGGCGATGGCGCCTTCCCCTCGCAACGCTTCCCTTGAAAGAACCGTCATGGCCCGGGAAGCCGCGGCGTAACCCTGCGCGACACTTTCTGAGATGTTCTTGGGGTTGTGGGCCAGACCGCACATGAAAATGCCGTCGGTGGGGAAATCCACCGGCCGAAGTTTCATGTGAGCCTCCATAAAAAACCCGTCCGAGTTCAGGGGAACCTTGAGCGCCTGGCTCAACAAATGATTCTTACGCGCCGGCACAACGGCCGCCGCAAGGGAAAGAAGATCGGCCTCAAGCTGCAATTTCTTTCCCAGCGTCGGTTCGGTCACCAGCACCTGCAGCCCTTCCCCTTTGGCCACAACCTCCGGTTTGTCGGTTTCATGGTACCGGATGAACACGACCCCACGCTCCGCCGCATCCCGATAGGCGTTTTCCATGAAGCCATAGGTGCGCATGTCCCGGTACAGCACATAAATCTTCATCTCAGGGTTGATGGATTTGAGCTTTACCGCGTTTTTGACCGCCTGTCCGCAGCAGACTCTGCTGCAATAGGGCCTCTCCGAATCCCTGGACCCCACGCACTGAATCATCACCAGGGACCGGCAGTTTTTGATTCGATCTCTTTCCTCGAAGATTTCTGATTCCAGCTGCAGATGGGTCAGCACCCGGTCATCACTGCCATAGAGATATTCGGCCGGCTCAAATTCCCTTGCCCCCGTTGCGACCACCGTCACGCCGTGTGGAATGTCAACGCTCAAGGGCTGCTTTGCCGTTTTAAGGGTGGAACGAAAATTTCCCACGTAGCCCGAAAAATCTCCGATTTCCGATCCCATATGAACCTGAATGAGCAGATGATGGTAAATCCGTTCGATGAGCCCCTTGAGATACGCCTGGATATCTTCCCCTTCCACCGTGTACCGGAGCCTTTGCGCCATACCGCCTAATGCGCTCCCTTTTTCCACCAGGTGAACCTTGATGCCCTGATTTGCCAGAGACGAGCGCGCAGATCATGCCGGATATACCGCCACCGATTACCAGTGCCGAACGCAAAATGGCGTACGGTTTTCGGGCCAGGGGCGTCAGCATTCCCGCTTTGGCGGTGGCCATGCGAACCAGATCCATGGCTTTGTGAGTGGCGGTCTTTTTTCTCCCGTATGGACCCAGGCGCAGTGTTCCCGAATGTTGGTCATTTCAAATAGAAATGGGTTCAATCCGGCCTGTCTGAGGGCATCCTGGAAACACCGGCTCATGGGTTCTGGGAGAACAGGCCGCCACCACCACCCGGTTAAGGTCTTTTTCTTTAATGGTCTGAACCATTCTTTTGATGGAATCAATGGAACAGCTGAAGGTGTCTTCCTGAGCATGGACCACGCCCCCCAACCCTTCAGCATAGGATACCACATTGGNCACATCCACCCCTTTGATGATATTGGTNCCGCAGTGNCACACGAAAACCCCCACCCGTGGGGACTCGCCACGAATGTCCCGCTCATCCGGGTACGATTTTTCAGAAATCAGGGACCCCCGTGATCGGCCCAGACGCTCGGTGGCCATGGCCGCCGCGCCTCCCGCCATGGTAACGGAATCAGGGATATCCATGGGCCCGCAAAAAACGCCGCAGGCATAAATCCCGGATCGATCGGTTTTCATGGGTTGAAGAGCGGACGTAGCGCAGAAGCCATCTTCATTAAGAGAGATCCCCAAGCGATCCGCCAGGGCACGGGTGCTTGCGGATGATGAGAGCCCAACGGAAAGGACCACCAGGTCAAAGGCTTCTTCTTTTAATGCTGTGCCGTCCAGACGGTACCGGAGGGTCACCGCATGGGTTTCAGGGTCCTCTCCCACAACGGAGGGTTTCGCCCACTCAAACCGCACCCCATCCAGAGCCTTTGCCCGTTCGTAATACCGCTCAAAGCCTTTGCCGAATGCGCGAACATCATTGTGCAGAATCACGGCCTTCAGGGGAGGAATGTGTTCCTTGGAGAGAATCACCTGTTTCATGGCATACATGCAGCACACCGATGAACAATAGGGATTTCCCGCGGCCTCATCCCTTGAGCCCACACATTGAATCCAGGCGATCTTAAGCGGGGTCGAACCGTCTGACGGGCGGCGCAACACACCGCCGTTGGGCCCGGAAGCGCTCAAAAGGCGCTCGTATTCCAGGCTGGTCACCACATTTCTGAACCGGTCGTACCC
>JGI10211J34971_10003628_pt1 | contig 12347 bp, 10 predicted proteins | sample Etolagsediment_FD_34971 | JGI IMG/M metagenome (IMG submission 34971) | reverse complement strand
GGGCGGGAGGGGATGGGGATTATGAGTCGATTATACCTCGGGCGGAGCCGATAGGGTTGGCTGATTTTGAGATACCTGAGGTTTCTGAGTCGTTACGTTCGGAGATTTCTGAAATTGGTTCTGGGTTTGCGGGTTCGGAAGAACCGGATAGCAATCTACGGGTAGGAAGTGGTGGTGGGATTTCAGAGAGTTTAGGTAATGATTATGGGGAAAGTGATGATTATGGGGATGTTCCACGATGTCCTCTATGCGACGATTTCAGTCCAGATAGCGATTCACATGTGATACGTTCAATGTGGAATTTATTTTGGAGTAATTTTTGGGAACGCAGTCTTGAACATTTAGCTAAAATGTTACATCAAATGTGGCAAAAAGATATATATATACCAGAGGTCATGTTCAATAACAACCAGAGGCAATTACCAGCGTATTCATGGCACGATTTTTATCAACACTTTATATCACCTTCTTGTATGGGTTGCCATCCGATGATTGTGATAAGGAAATTGATTGAAGAAACCAGAGAAAGTCTCGAAATGCAACGCAGACAATCCTATTCGGTAGACGGCTTGGATTACAGAGCAATAGAGGGCGCTAGACGCGACAGAAAATTTCTACTAGATCTCTATTCGGTCACTCCAGAAAACATGCTTGGTTATAGTGATCGATGTAAAACCGGTGGTACACAAGGCTTTGGGGGGTTTGTAAGAGGAAAAGGTGGAAAGTAACAGTACAAAAAATGAAAGACAAATTTATTTATCTGCATACATGATGCAAGTGGTGTACCACCTCTCTCCTATTCGTGCTAACTGCAACATCAATCGATAAAAGAGTTGCGTAACTTGTCCATATCACATAGAAAGCATATAAAACACCGCTAGCTATAGTGTATCCATTTATCCCGTTAAGAAATAACAACACTTCAACGGCTATAGCAGTAGCGCTTATTGCCAACGCAATGAACGCCGCTATCCAAAAACTTAATGCGTCAAAGAAGGCCCCCATCCATAATTTGTTGACAATATAGTTTGCGAAATAAACTGAGAAACATGCAATATACACGCCACCGCTTCGATTTGGTGCAAATGCAAAAAATAATATTCCACTAACTGCGACAAACACATAGAGAATAGGCCAAATGATTCCAAACGTCCAACCGGGTGGTTTCGGGATCACTGTAGTTTTTGTCTTTTTATATATCATACGAATACGTCGCATTGATATGCGCCCAAAAGGTTCCAGAAACCATAAAATGGGGAACGAAAATATATAAAGGAATTGGAGCTCGATCATTATCACGTAATTAATAATGACATGCGCCTAACGCTTAATACCAAACTATTATAAAAGATATCTCAGGAATGTTCCTCAAAGTTCGATTGGCTTTACACCATATTTGAAATCCGCCAAATTCTTTTGTTGTAAAAACGAAAAATCCAATGAAGGAGGTTCAAACTGGTCAGAAATATCTTCAAGAAATGGCACGAAAGCAACCGATTTCAATCTCTTTGATTTATGCCGGCTTTTTCCAACCATCGGTCGTTTTGTTGTCGAGACAACCCGTGAATTATTCAAAACAAATTGTTCTATCGCGTGTAATGTCGACCTATCGGTTGCTCTTGGTTTTGATAACTTGACATGCGCATTATGTGCACACAAATTACAGATAAGTTTAGGGCGTCCCGTTTCGAAATCGCTACTTTTTTTGGATAAATAAAGCGGTTTCAGATAGTATCCAGCAATCGATGCTTGAGGTCGTCCAATTCCGTTATGAAACCAAGCCTGTTTTCCCAAAGGAATAAGAATCATCGAACTGGGATTTTCTAGACATTCGCTGCATTTTCCAAACACATCGAAACACTTCAACGCTTTTGAATATTCACTTTTGATATTTTCCGGGAAATGGGATATCGTTGATCCAAACATTGACGTTATCGAACGAATGTCGATCTTTTTGAAACTTCTTATCATTTGAATTCTATCACCAACCAACATTTTTCGTTTTTCGACGTCTGTTTCCATCAAATGTAGAGAGTCCATTTCAATCTCTTTGTCTTTTACAGCTTTTTCTATCGATTTTCTTATCTTTTTCGATATTTTCTTAGTTTCGTCCGTATATATCGACTCGAATACAGTTGCCATTGAAGCTAATTTTGATGCACACATTGATGAAAGTGTGGGGACATTATACGGTTTCGGTTTTGAATAAAAATGACCTTCGGTCGGTCCGTATTTCGAAATAGTCGGCTTATCAAACCGTAAGCAAAATTGTTTCTTTTGTTTAAGAAATTCGGCGTAAACGTCTTTTGCTGCGATATTAACAGCCTGTTCCCAATTATCGACGGATATAACTTTAACAGAACCATCCTCATGATTGAATTCTATTTCGTCGAGAAACAATTCCGAACTGCATTCGTCTACATCTAATACCACACATTCTTCCGATACCAGATATTCTTCAGAATCGTTTGAGTCATAAGAATCGCCACTCCACCAACATCCAAATTTATCCACCGGTTGTCTTCGGCGCTGTCCAGTGTGCATGTTAACAATGAATGTGTTACGAAAATATCACAAAATATTTTTTTTATAAAAACAGCGTTTTGTCCATTTCATCATTATCTTGCTGAGACCTCCTAAACTTGCCACACCGATGATTTCGATAATCTTTGATTGATTGTACCGTACAATTGACATAATCGTTATGATGGTTATGCATATGATGAACCAAAGTAATAGACATCCAGAAATAACCAGATATGATATATAGGCTAACGGGTCGTTTGCAAATACCAATTTCGATGCCAGATCTCCAAATTTCGCGGTAAATATCAAAAGTGCTATTGCACCAAATAGGTTATAAATAGCAAAATGTACGGAGATGAATGGTAGTGCCAATTTATCTTCGAGGAGTCTTTCGTGGATAAATCCGACGGTTTTGATAATGGCAAGTAGCAAAAATAGTATGAATAACACTATATGGAAAATCAAAGGAATGAGTGGTCGAAGAAAACCAACTGCCAACACGTCCAAGGCAAAGAAACATGCAAGCACCGTATTTGCTACAATCAATAATCCAATGGCAATCCAAGACCAACTCAGACTTACTATTCCAAGTATCCGCGAACGAGACACTGGCCCCCTTTTTAAAATATCGGAATTTTCGGGGGGCTCTGGTTTATTTTCACCTCCTCCAATATCAAGTGTATGATTGAATAAACCAAGCTGTGGTACGGGCGCGGGTTGTATAACCGTTGGTTGTTCCGATGGCTCTTTTTCTTCTTCTTTTCCCGCATAGGAAATCGGATGGATTGAGCGATAATCCATCTAAGCGCCCTTTCATTTATTTAATGTTATTCTATAGCTATAAATCATACAAACTTTTATTTAATACGCTAGATTTAGCTTCTTATGATTATGAATGAATTAATAAGCTGTAAGTGGACAGAAATTTACTGGGAAAACACAGAGATTTAAACATTCAGCTTAATCAGCAACCTCTTCGGCATTTTTAAAGGAAATTTCTAAAACAGAATTACTAAAAATAATTTAATATTTGAAGTCACATTTAAAAGCAAGGAATACATATACACAAAGTATAAAGTTTAATTCTAAAACACCGGCGGGCCGGGGGAAAAACTAGCATGGGAACAGAAATGAGAATGTTTTTCCTTATTTTTGCATGTATTATTTTTTCCTCCATGTCTCTCGCAGACAACGCACCCAAACGGGTATTCGTAGTACATTTAGTTGGAAATCAAGAACGTGATGTATCAGATAGCCCCGAAAGCGTCGCTGAACAACACGGAATGCATTACGTTGGTGTTGTCAATCCGATTTTAGACAATTATCATATCTTTCATAAAGTGGACCATGAACCACATAATCTCGAAACAAACCCAAACATTGATTGGTTTGAAGAGCAAGTAGCGGTCCAAAAATTCACTAGGCGTGCGAAAATCAACATAAATTCTTTAAAAAAAAATATCGTGGATCTTCGCACAAACAAAAACGACGTTGATTTGGCAGCTTCCAGGCAGTCGTTTGAAGAATTGCGGTTGTCTGCGTCTGTCAATCAGCAAAAACAGAATACAGTTTTGGACGAAAACGAAGAAGCAAAACAAGTTGCAGAAGAATTCGATAGAATACGCGATTCTGTACCCGAGGATGTTGAAGAAAGTCCCAAAGAAGATTTGGTTTTTAGAGATCCCTTATTTTCGGATCAGTGGCATCTTGTGGAAACTCAGCATCTTCCAGGCGCTCATAGAATTGGCAGACCCATTAACTTAAATCTGTTTTCGGTTTGGCAAGCCGGAATCACCGGTAGAGGTGTCCATGTAGCCATTGTGGATGACGGATTCGAATGGGAACATCCTGACCTTAGGCCTAATTATATAGCTTCGCTTTCATATGATATCAATGACGGAGACGGAGATCCCTCTCCACATGGGGACGATTCGCATGGAAGTGCAGCGGCTGGATTAGTGGGTGCTGTGCATAACAATGGAGTATGCGGTGTCGGTGTCGCATATGACACTACTTTAGCCGGTCTTCGACTTATAGGCGCACCTTCTACAGACGCAGACGAAGCGTTAGCGCTTGGTTATCGTTGTATGCCGCCACGCGGAGCGCCAGGAGGTCTTATAAACCATGTATATTCTAATTCCTGGGGGCCTGCCGATTCGGGCATGAGATTGAGCGGACCAGGACGAATTACTTCTGAAGTTTTAGCGACTTGTGCTGAGCACGGAAGAGAAGGTCTTGGATCGATATATAGCTGGGCAGGTGGGAATGGACGGTACAATTCTGATAATTCGAATTATGACGGGTATGCCAATTCCCCTTATACCATTGCGGTAGCTGCCGTGAATGATTATGGTTATGTGACATGGTATTCGGAGCCCGGGGCGAACATTATGGTATGTGCTCCTTCGAGCGGCGGCACGTCTTCAAGGAAAATAACAACAATTGATTTGAATGGAAGAAAGGGGTCAAGTTCAAATGAATGTCGAGAAGATTTTGGGGGGACAAGCGCGGCAGCACCACAAGTTGCGGGAGTGACAGCGTTGATGCTACAAGCACGTCCCGAACTTTCTTGGAGAGATGTCCAGCATATTTTAGTTAGAACAAGTTCAAGAACACGTCTTCAGCCTACCGCAGATGGACAGTTTGAATTGAATTCTGTTGGAATTCCGCATTCGTACGATTTCGGATTCGGTCTGATAAATGCAAGCGCAGCCGTTAATATGGCAAAAACATGGCATCCAGTGAAACAACGGTCGCTTGTAAGTAGCGGTGTTTTGGACGAAGAAGGTGGAATTGCAATAGGTGCCGGACAAATGGGAATTTTTGGCTGGCAAGCGCCACAAAATACGCCTCGTATGTCTATTGAACATGTAGAAATTTCATTAGTTGCTCATACTCCAAACGGACATGGATTTGTGGGTGTTCAATTGTGTTCACCTCATGGCACATGCAGTATACTTCAAAACTCAAATCCAGGAAGAGACCGTAGCATTTCATGGACTTATATGACCGTTCGTAACTGGGGTGAAGATGTGATTGACAGACGACCAACAAGAAATTCTGCACCCGTATCTTCTGCATTCAGTACGACACGTACTGTTGGCCCAAAACAATCTTACGTAGGTCCAAATCAATGGACTTTAACCGTAGCAAATTTAAACAATCGTCGATCTGACCCAGTAAACGTCATGCAATGGAAACTAGACTTTTGGGGATTCACTGTAGGATCAAATTAAATATTCTCAAATCTATTATACATAATTAAAAATAATACTAAAAATAAAATCATTTCCAAATACCCACCACCAATTAACCATATCCCCATCATGTTATGTTTACCCCCATTTCATAAAACTATCCATCCCTAGTATTAAAGGCGGCTTCATCACTTTTTAAAACTGAAAAAAATTCTTAGAAAAAAATTCTAAATATAGAAATGTAGCACATTGTAGCACCTTTTTCACCCAAGACCGATTTGAGAATGTCGGTGCAACTGTCAAAATGAGAGGATGGAAAAAAATTTTCATGACCAAAATAGTTAGTCCCAGTGAGTATTTGGTCATGGGACTTAAAGGAGGCTTGATCACTTTTTAAAACTGAAAAAAATTATTAGAAATATTTTCTGAATATAGGGATGTAGCATTTTGTAGCACCTTTTTCACCCAAGACCGATTTGAGAATGTCGGTGCAACTGTCAAAATCCGAGGATGGAAAAAAATTTTCATGACCGAAAAAGTTAGTCCCAGTGAGTATTTGGTCATGGGACTTAAAGGAGGCTTGACCACTTTTTAAAACTGAAAAAAAATCAAAAAAAAATGAATGTTGGTCATGCCGCCTTAAGAGGGGTAGAAAAGAGTCGGTGCAACTGTCAAAATGAGAGGATGAAAAAAAATTTTCATGACCGAAAAAGTTAGTCCCAGTGAGTATTTGGTCATGGGACTTAAAGGAGGCTTGATCACTTTTTAAAATTGAAAAAAAATTCTTAGAAAAAAATTTATAAATGTTGGATGTAGCACATTGTAGCAACTTTTCCACCCAAGACCGATTTGAGAATGTCGGTGCAACTGTCAAAATGAGAGGATGAAAAATTTTTTTCATGACCGAAAAAGTTAGTCTATAATAAGCATTTGGTCATGGCCCTTTTTGCACCTTAAATTTATCATATTTAATATTGAAATGCAACCAGTTTCCAACATATACAATAAATACCAAAGTGGGATAATTGAGATAGAGGAGGGTGGTTGATTATTAAATGTTTTTAGTTGGGAATTGATATTTTTGTTGTTTTTGGTCTCGTTTGAATATCGTTTCATAGGTGACTGAGCCATCTTCATTGATTGTTTTTGTTATTTCATTTTGTAATGGATCTTCTTTTTCTGGAAACGGTTTTTTTGATTGTCGTTGTGTTGTAATGTCCTCCGTATGTCGTGCCCAGATGTCTATGTTTAATACGTTTTTAATTGTGTTGTACCATCCTCTGTTTATCCTTGAATTGGTTTGTTTTTTAGTCATCATAGGTTTTGTCTCAACCGGTTGTACTACTTTTTTCTTCTTTAGATCGTATCCTCTCTTTTCTAATTCTAGTATAAGTTTGTCCCAGTATAATTCTTCATTCATGTCTTGTTTATCAAAATTCGAATACGACGTTTGCCTTCCATCTGCATTGTTATATTCGTTTTCTTCTTTAATAAACTCATCTTCTATCCATACCGTCTGTGGTTCCGTCAAAATAGATAGTGATGAAATAACAGGTAACAATGATCCCGATCCAATTGCCCACGCAGTAAGTCCAAATATTATTCCACTACAGCACATACATTTAAACGTCAATTTTGACATAATTGTCATGCATATTATAATCAATATCGTTTGTACCACCAACACAAACACAACCACCGGCAATATTGTCATTTCTGACATTCCCGTCATTGTAATCATGTTTCCTAAAATATCCATTCTCTGTCCGTGTCGTTGTTTTCGTTTCTTTCTTCTTTAACGAACTTGAATAATCGTTGGAAAGAAAAGTACTGACAAAAAAAATAAAAAATGTCTTCTTCTTTTCTATATCATTGCCCATTATATCATATCAGACAACAATTGTATTTTGAGAATGGAATCAGATGGATCAACAAACAAAACTTTGTTGTTTGGTATTATGCAAAAATTAATGCAAAGTTATTACTCGTTTCTCAAAACCGATTCTCCGTACAAAATCACCACCGTGCAAGACGATGAATCAATTCCCATTCCAACAAAGACATCCCCTTTTGATACGTTAAAAACATTGAACGTTTCTCTCAACCCTAAGTATCCAAAATACTTTTGTTATGCTGGAAATGGAAGGGAATTCGGTGAGGAGTCGGTTGATTTACAGAATGAACTAGAATTCGAATACACAAAAAGCGATAATCCTTTGGGAGTTGTTAGCAGTTATGGTCTGGCAACGTCATCGAAGATCGAAACATTCAATCATCTCACAGCACTTTTGGCAAAACGCCAGCAAATGGGTATGGGATATAATACATTTCGATATAAAGGAACGTTATTTTTGGGACCTGGCCGGACATTGCGAGGTGTAGATGAGGATGTATTATTGTCATGTTCGCGAGTGATGTTTTCGGACGTAGATTCTGAAAAATCTTACATAGCAATTGCATATCTATCGGATATCTTCCCGCGCACATCCACGCTGATGGTCTTTGCTCCTAAAGGCCAAGGATTAGCTGTAGCCAATCAAGCACAAACACGTTGGAAAAATATTATTTCACAACCAGAAATAGAACCAATTTATCCGCTGAATACGTTGTTGACAACAGAGGGAGAGATCGACGATTGGTTTGTGAAAGAATCAGATTTTGACCATTTTTTGGCACCATTTCTCTCTGTTACGCGGTACTTGATCCACCCGGACGCTTATTCACCTATAAACGAAACAAAGGAAAAACAAATAGAATTTGAAAGAACCATGTTGGATTATGATAGAGATAAAGCGAATCGGATAAAAGACGATCTTGATTTATTACCTAAATCAACCGATGGGGCCCCAAAGGACGAATCCACTAAAGACCTGATTCGCTGGACAAGAGCTATAATGCTTGTAGATGCTGTGCCTTATTATAGACACGATACGACTAAAGTATCGCCTGTACCGAGAAGGCCACCGTTAGACGTTGATACAATACGAGAATTATGGAGTGAGGCGTCAAAAAAGGGAAAGGGAAGGGGACCTGCATGAGAATAAAATGAACGTATAGAGTTGGCGTGGGGGCTGAAGATGTAGGAGATAAATTATGATGATAACAAATTGAAATAAAAACGAACGGGTGTAACATAAGTAATTAATGAATGGAAACGTATTTGACGTGTGTCAAAGTGGGTTGGATAGGACGGCGTATTCCCATTTAGAACAAGATCAATGTCTACGAGCGAAAGAAAAAAAAGCCAAAAAGGAAACGAGAACGAACAATGGGATATAGATACTCCCATACCGACAGAAGTGAAGAAAAAGGCTAATCAAATTTCACGTTCACGGTCAGTTACACATAAAAGCCGTTCATCACGCAAACACAGAGGTGAAATTCGCGATAAAGATGTCAAAGCATTCACAAAATGGAGCAAATCCCAACCCGTCCAAACATTGCATGAGTCTCGTTCTGAACATAAAGGGGGAGGGTTCAGGATTGTGGAAAGGGGGGATAGTAAGATTGAGAAGATGAGGAGGCTTTCTATACAAGTTTCTTCACAATTAAGTGCCGGTGAAATTGTGATGTTACGTGTGAGGGGGAATGTTGTACATGGAGGGTACGCGCGGTATTTCGGATACCATAAAATGGTAGTGTTACGAAAAAACAGATGGTATATTGAAAATGGATTGAAAGCGGTTGGAGAGCGTTTGGTATTTTTACAGTTTGAAGATGTGAGGGATGTTTTGGAGAATATGCGGACAGATTATAATAGCAAACATCACGATTCAAAACAAAACAGATCAAGAACTATCAAGAGTTCTTCCAAAGTTGACTACAGCGATTCCGGTCGTCGTAAATCTGAACACTCGTTAAATGAAGCAACCCAATCAACCATTACCGAGCTTCTCACCAGTTTAGATGTCATGTATATTACACCCGCACACGAATCTCTGATTCGGACGTTTCCTGTTGGAACTCCAATGGTCCAAGCAAAAGAGCTTTATCTCAGACTTATGTTGGATTGTGCTACTCATAAAGATCGCCCCGTCGCCAACTTCGCTGCATGTTTGTCAGAACTAATTGATGATGAAACCGTCGGAAACACCGTCAAGCTTATTCAACGCCGTATTGCAAGACTCTATAGAGATCCTCCTGTCGTCGCAGCGACAAATCCTCCGACGAAAGAAAAACAGAAAAAAGTTGGGGAGAAAAAATCATCAAAATCAAACAAATACCAAAACCCCCACACCAAAATCGTCGTTCAACGCGCCCGCCAACTGCAACTCACTGATACAACAGTCCCCGGATGCACCGCCTGGGATTTGGATTGTCATTACAAAGATAAAATTGCGGAATTCAAAACAAAATCCGAAGAATATGCCGCAAAATATAATGAAGTACAAAAATCACTCACACGTGCGGAAAAACGCATCGCTCGTTTGACACAGCAACGCCAGCGTCATAACCGTAAGTATGAAGAGAAAAGCGATTCTCTAAAATGGGATTTGACAACCGCAAACGAAAAAATAGATTCGCTTAAACATGAAATCAGCGGATTGAATTCAATGGTCCAGCATTATGCACAGGAACGCAATAAACTAATCGAGGACAGTTTCAAAGCTAAAGAATTGCTAGCTGAAACAAAAATCCAATCCCAAACTACCATATTCAAAATCAAAGAAGAACTCAGAATGTCTGATATGGAATTTGAACGCGTCGAACGTGAGAAAAAGGAACTCACCCAACAATTGAATGCAATCAAACAAGAACTCGAACAAAATTCAAAAAAAGGCTGGTTCTCTTCAAAATCAGAAACAAAACGTAAATAAACCACCCATTCTTCTTTCAACATAAGTTCTATATCTTTAAGCAAAAGCATCAATATTGTATAATGGAAGAAAAAGACGCAAAAAATTTGAAGGAAACTATCGAAGGTGTGTTGCCAAAACTAAAAAAGGCATTGGGAATATCCACAGACATTTCAAACCAATATGGCATATATAAATCAAGCCTGAAGATCTATATCGACGAGTCAACCGAAAAATTGCGCGATAAAGTTAACGAAAATTCATCCCTTCAACATCTCCTGCAGCAAGTCATTATCACGCCTGTCGTGCGTAAACAGACTTATGACAAGGAGGATATAGAAAATACAATCAAATTAAACACAGATAGGATACTCTTCGAACCTAAACTCATCGCGAACAAAATCACCGAATTGTTGAAATCCCCTTTTGAAGAATCGTCCTATACGAAAAATAGAGCAGATCTATTCCCTTCAGAGGTTTTCGCGAGTTACTACAAAACTCCTCAAGCAGGATACTACTATGATTTCAAAAACATGGTTGAAACCGGACATGGAAACCCCGTAGCTGCTATAGCGGCGAATTATTTTACGAGCGAATTTTTAGGAGGAAAAAAATTAATCGATCAAAATGAACGCGGTACTGCGGGTATACTGGATGCTGGCGCTGTAATATACGGGTTGGTTGCAGATCACTTATTGAAAAGCCGTATCGTTTCCGTTTATCCCAAATCTAATAAGAAATCTTCCGTACTTGCTGAAACCAGAGCAAATTTGATCGGTGCAAAATATTCTGATGAACCCAAAGAGGGGGTGACTGATGCAGTTTTACCTTATTATATAGGCATGCGCCAACTCATCGAAACATACGGTAATGCGAAACATCGTGAAAAGGATATTAAGAATTTGCATGAGGATATGGAATCCCTTTTAAAACCTGAGGATGATGACGCGACAGCATTTATATCGGAATATGGAAAGTTCTACGACGATTATTCCGCTAGATTGATTAGTGCTAAGGAACGGAGTCCCGTTTTCCAAACCAAATTTAATGACATAACGGCACTTAAAGATGAGCCGAAATATTCTGAGAATAGAAAGATTATGGAATTCATAGAAAGTTTAGAAAATATGATCGATCAGCTTCACACATCAAAAGATGACGAAGCTATAATGGATTTTTTGGATAAGGCTTTGGCACTTATAAAATCATGTGTGGATGATGTCGATGAAAAGTTTAGTGAGTTTTTCGATCTCCCCGTTAGTTCGATAATGGACAAAGGCGAGGAAATGGTTGTGGAAGAAGGCGCACTGGCGTTGGAGACAACACCCAAAATTGAGGAGAAACAACCATCACTTCCATGGATTATGCATGGATGTGGGCATGATGATATGTTTCAAGACCATTCGTTGATGGAAACGAGTGCAAGAATTTGGAATGAGGATGTTATGGTGGTTTGATGTGTCGGATTGGATAGTTATATTGAAGGAAAAAGTAAAATTGGATATTGCTTAAATTAAATGGACTTATAATTATAGTATACATATAAGGGCTTGTACGCGATTTCCGGGAATCAGCAACGATGGTTAATGAGAATAGACTATTATTGTGTTTTGGTATTTTAGGGGTGATTTTATGTTGTGTTGAACGGGGGTGTGGGAGGGAACCTTTTGGAACGAATTGGGAAGATGTGGATCCTACATATGGAGAGAGGCATAGGGATATTACGGAGGGAGGCGGGGGTAGTGATGGGGGGGAGAAGAGCGAGGACAGCAAATATGAAAAGGAGAAGAGAGATGCGTTAAACGATGCTCTGGCGGATGGGTTAGGG
>JGI10211J34971_10003627_pt1 | contig 12349 bp, 8 predicted proteins | sample Etolagsediment_FD_34971 | JGI IMG/M metagenome (IMG submission 34971) | reverse complement strand
ATTGCTTTTGGGCGAGGTGCACCACCGGGTTAAAAACAACCTGCAGATTATTTACAGCCTGATGAGTTTGGCGATTCACCACTCAAAAAGCGAACCGGCAAACATAGAACTATCGGCTGCCCGATCAAAAATATTTGCCATAGCCCTGATACATGAACAGCTATGTCAAAGCAACCAATTTGGCCGATTGAATATGCGGCAACACATCCAAATATTATTTGATTCGATTGCTGTCCTTTATAGCGACAAACGACAGCAAAAGATTGAATTGCAGTTGGATTGCATCAACATTAATTTATCAATCGACCAGGCCGTTCCGTTGACATTGATATTAAATGAACTGATATCAAATGTATTCAAACACGCCTATCCAGAAAATGAAACAGGCATCTGCCACATATCGATTAGCGTGTCAAATGATGGCCAGCGGATGAATTTCAGACTTTCAGATGATGGGCGAGGCATACCAAAAAGCATGGATATAGATAAAATTCAGAGCTTAGGATTTCGTTTGATCCGAAACCTGGCGCTTACGCAATTAAAAGGCGATCTGAAGATAAATTCCTCTCAGGGAACCAAAATTTATCTGACGTTCGAATTAGTCGCGGATGACAAACTGATTCATCATAAACAACTCCATCAGGTATCGAGTTGATTTTCGAGAGCCTTTGGCCAATGGCATGCGCGGTAAAACCTAAGGAAACCGGAAAATAAGCATGCCCAATTTGTTTCCGCTGGATTGATAGTCTCGCTCCCCCTCCAGCGTGGGAATGAGAGCGGCGCAGCATTGGCCTTGAAACTTTGGGGATTTTATTTTTTCCTGGTTGCTTAGGTCGTCAACGCATCAAAATGATTCCAAAAACCGGAGAAGGTCTTTATCTATTTTGAACGACTCAGAACATATATCAACAGATCCTGATCCAATGCCATAATCAATGAATCCTCCGAGCATTCGGCCTGAATCACCGGGGCGCAATCAGAATCAACTGGCTCAGGCAGCCGCCGTGTCGATGCGCCGAATTCGAAAGTAAACACGCTAAAAGGCCATACCCATGCAACGCTACACCATTCCCTCCCCAGATGATCAGAAACATGAAATTGCGCAATCTCATCATCGCTGCCGCAGTCTCGGGGTCAATCCGAAAAATCGGCGCAATCCCTGCCAGGAGCGGTTGACGCCGTCTGCATTGGAGCGGCGCTTGAAAAACAGCGGCGATTTTTTGCATGTGGCCATCAGCCAGATACAGGAGCTGTATCAGTTTGTGGCCGGAGCCGGATTTGCGGTCAATATTGCCGATCGTGACGGCTATATTTTGCATGCCATCGGCGATGCGCCCATCATCGAAAAGCTGAAAGCCGGCAATTGTTCACCCGGTTATCGCTGGACCGAAAAAGATGTCGGCACCAGCGTGATCTCGCTGGCGCTGGCCAGAAAGATTCCGGTTCAGATCAATGACGATGAACATTATTGTCGCCGCGGATATGGCCATACCTGTTCGGCGTCGCCGGTGTTTGATGAGCAAAACCACCTGATCGGCGTGATCGCCATGTCCGGCAATGCCGACCAGGTGCATCCGCATACCCTGGGCATGGTCATCACCGCGGCGCGCGCCATTGAAAACCAGATGCGCATCCAGCAGGCATCCAAGGCGTTATTGCTGCGCAATGAATACATGAATGCGATTATCGATTCGATCGACAGCGGCGTGATTGCCGTAGATAAAGATGGGCGCATCAATCAAATCAACAACAAGGGCCGCCAAATCCTTGAATGGAAACAGAGCCTGGAAGGCAGCCCCCTGGATGTAATTATGGGCGATCAAATCGATGTCGACCGCCTGTTGGCCTCGGATAGCGATTGGGTAGACCGCGAAATGTTCATTCATACCCCTAACCGGCGCATCCATTTGATTTGCACGGTCAAACCGATTTTCGACCATGGCCGCCGCATGCATGGCATCATTATCGTGTTCAACGAGATCAAACGCATCCACAAACTGGTCAACGATATGGCCGGGGCACTGGCGCGGTTTACCTTTGCCGACATTGTCGGCATCAGTTCCCAAATTCAGGAAACCAAACATATGGCCACGCTGGCCGCCCGCGGCGCATCTACCGTACTGTTGCTGGGCGAAACCGGCACCGGCAAGGAGCTGTTTGCTCAGGCGATCCACAATGCCAGCAACCGGCGCGATCATCCGTTTATCGCCATCAACTGCGCCGCCATCCCGCGTGAATTGCTGGAAAGTGAGCTGTTCGGCTATGTTCAGGGCGCCTTTACCGGGGCCCGCCGCGGCGGGCGACCGGGCAAATTCGAACTGGCTGACGGCGGCACCCTGTTTCTGGATGAAATCGGCGACATGCCCACCGACATGCAGGTCAAGCTGTTGCGGGTGCTGCAAACCGCAGAAGTGTGCCGCGTGGGTCAACACAAATCAATCTCTGTTGATGTGCGCATCATTGCCGCCACCAACATCGATTTGACCCGCGCCATCCAGCAAGGCGCCTTTCGTCAGGATCTGTTTTACCGATTGAATGTATTGCCCATTCGGATACCCGCGCTGCGCGAGCGCAGTGAAGACATCTTGCCCCTTACCGGCCACATTTTAAAGCGATGCTGCCGCGCGCTGCAAAAACCGGAATTGATTTTTTCCAGCGCAGCCGAACAAGCCTTGCTCAATTACAGCTGGACCGGCAATATTCGCGAGCTGGAAAATGTGGTGGAACGCGCGGTCAATTTGACCGATGGCCCTGCCATCACCCCTGATACGCTGGGGCTGCCCCGATCTGCTTCCGCCACCGGCAGCCGTCGGTGTACGCGTCTGGTCGAACTGGAAAAACAGGCAATTGGCGATGCAATTGCCGACAGTGGTTTCAATCTGTCCCAAACAGCCAAAAATTTGGGCATCTCGCGGGCAACACTGTATAACAAGATGAAAAAATATCGCCTGACCCCCAACCGCCAATCTGTATAATAATTATACATGTTAAAAAATTAGACATAAACTTTAACTGACTGAAATATAATTTAATATCAACATATACTCTATTTTTTGTATAATTATTAGACAGTCAAGACATTGGGTTGACTGGCTATTCATCGATCTGTTCAAATATAATTTATATTTGTTATTCAAGCCATTTAAATACCGTTCAATATAATTTTAAGTCACTTTTATATCATTGGCATTCAACTTGCTGTTATCAGACAAAACACTGTCAAGGAGAAGCCATGAACAATCATCAACCGGTATGGGCCATTGTCGGCGGCGGCAATGGTGGTCAATCACTGGCCGCGCATCTGGGCCTGATGGAATTCACTGTTCGATTGTACGATATCTTTCCGGACACGGTTGACGCCATTCAAAATCAGGGCGGCATTCATGTCAATGGCGCGGTCAATGGTTTCGGCAAGGTTGCGTTGGCAACCACGGATCTGTCCGCGGCCGTCGCCGGCGCCGATGTCATTATGGTCGTCGCGCCGGCCATTGCGCATCACAGCATCGCCAAAGCCTGCGCGCCGCTGTTGCAAAACGGCCAAATTCTATTTGTCCATCCCGGCGCCACCGGCGGCGCCCTCGAATTTGCCGCCATTCTGGAAAAGCAACAGTGCGCGGCGCGCGTCACTATAGCCGAATCCAATTCATTACTATATGCCTGCCGTAGCCGCGCGCCTGGCCATACATCTATTTTGGGCATCAAAAAAGAACTCATGGTCGCGGCCCTGCCCGCGGTGGATACGTCGCGGGCGCTGAGCATACTCAATACCGCGTTTCCGCAAATGGTTGCCGGCAAAAATGTGCTGGAAACCAGCCTTGGCAACCCCAATGCCATGATGCACCCGGCCCCGACCCTGCTGAACACCTCACTGATCGAATCGGATCGTGACTGGCTGTATTATTGGGACGGCATCACCCCGTCGATTGGCGCGTTCGTGGAAGCCATGGACCGGGAGCGCATGGCCATCGGCGCAGCGTTGGACCTGACACTGCCCCCCATCCGGCAATGGTATGCCGAGGCATACGGCGCGGTGGGCGACACGCTCTCACAGGCAGTCAAAAACAACCCTGCCTATGAAAACGTGGCCGGACAGCACAGCCTGCGCACCCGCTATCTACTGGAAGACATTCCAACCGGACTGATCCCCATGGCGTCCCTGGCCAAATTGCTGGGGGTGGACGCCGGCCGCATCGAAACCATCATTGCCTTGGGCCGATATGTGTTGGATGACGATCTGGCCCAACATGCCCGAACGGTTGAAACTTTGGGGTTGGCCGGCATGACGGCCGCGCAAATTCAGCAATATTTACTCACCGGCGCTCATGCCTGATTGCCGGTCCATCGACATCAACCGGCCGCGCCATGTAAATGAATTTTGGACGGCCCCTTTTCAAAGGAGAGATCGAATGAAAAAATCCTGTGTCGGCATATTCAAGAAAACCATCGCCATTGCCGCTCTGGCGGTCATTTTGTTGCCCGGCGGGCTCTTGGCGGCCAGAACGCCGGGCGCGCCGGTGGATCCCATGGCCATCACCACGGCCACGGCCACCTTCGATCCGGTGCGGCCCGAAGCCGCGCGCGTGATCGCGGCCGCGTTTCAGTCCATCGGCTGGGATGTCAAGGCCGCGCCGGTCGATTACAATCAAAATGTGCAAAAGGTGATCATGGAGCATGATTACGATATGTGGCTGGTCATGCTTTCCGGCGCATCGTTGCGCATCGACCCCAATATTTTCATTTATAAAAAGCACTATTCCAAGGAATATAAAAAGGGCGGCTGGAACTGGGAAGGCCTGGACGTGCCCGAAATCGACGAACTGGCAATCGGCCAGCAAACTGAGATGGATGTCGACAAACGCCGCGACATCGTCAATCAGGCCCAGGCCAAGATTCAGGATTATCAGTCCATGAGCGTACTGGCCTATGTGGAGATGACCAATGCCTATCGCTCCGATCGCATCAAGAACGTCACCCCCATGATGGGCGAGGGCATCGGCAGTTTCTGGACCGATATCAGCATGGAGGTCGTCAAAGGCGATGGCTACGTGCGCACCGGCGCCACTTCGCCATTGAAAAACCTCAATCCGGTAGCCACCAAGGATCATCTTGAATTCATGGCCCTGCGCATGATCTATGACCGCTTGTTTCGCATCGCGCCGGATGGATCAGCCAAACCCTGGGCCGCTGAATCCTATACACTGGTCGATCCGACCACTATCGATTTGACCCTGCGCAAGGGCATGAAATTTCATGACGGCCAACCGGTAACGGCCGAGGATGTCAAGTTCACGCTGGATTACCACAATCAGTGGAAAGCGCCTTTTTTCGTCGAATCATTGAAACATCTGGATTCGGTCGAAGTGACCGGCCCCCTGAGCGTGCGCCTGAAACTCAAGGCCCCTTATGCCCCGTTCGTGCCCAATCTGCTGGGCGCTATATTCATTATTCCCAAGCATATCTGGCAAGACATTCCCGACAAGGTCGATGTCAGCGATCCGCTCAATTTCGCCAATGACACGCCCATCGGCAGCGGCCCGTTCAAGTTCGATTACTGGAATCGCGGCCGTGAGATGAAAGTGACCGCGGTCAAAGATCATTTCAGCGCGCCCAAAGTCGACGGCATCATCCGCGTGGTATACGGCAGCCATGACGCCATGGCCGTGGCCATTGAAAAGGGCGAGTGCGATCGCACCCGCTACATCCTTAAACCCAGCCTGCTGCTGGATTTGCAAAAAGTGCCCAACGTGGTGGCCAAGGGGTATCCCAATCATGGATTTTACACCCTGTCATACCACACCCGCCGACCGCCGCTGGATGATCCCGCCTTTCGCCGGGCCATGGATTACGTAATCCCGCGCGAATTGATGATCGAGGCCATCTTGTCCGGATTCGGCGAACCGGGTGGATCGGTGATCGCGCCGGCCAACAAATTCTGGCACAATCCGGCAGTCAAGGCCCATCCGGAAGATATCAACAAGGCCAAACAGATACTGAAAGACGCCGGCTACTGGTGGGATAAAAAGGGCAAACTGCATTATCCCAAATGATGTCCGATGCCCGCGAATGGGATGATCGCGTTCAAATCTCCGATTCGCCTTGAACTCTATGCCCGCGCGCCATGCGCGCGCGGGTCTGCGGGAAACGATCCATGCAAGAATATATTATCAAACGGATCCTGTATACGCTGGTCACCCTTTTTGGGGTGGCCACCATCTTGTTTTTCGTGTTTCGCATCATGCCCGGCGACCCGACCGCGCAGGTCATTTCACCGGCCCTGGACGAGGTGGCCCAGGCGCGGCTGAAGGAAGCCTATGGGCTAGACAAACCGTTGATGGTGCAATATGCGCTGTATCTGAAAAACCTGGTAATGCTTGACTGGGGCCGCTCATTTACCAGCTCGCGCGAGGTGGTCGACATTCTGGCCTACCGATTCTGGAACACCATTTTTCTCATGGCCGCGGCCATGAGCTTTGTGCTGGTCATCGGCACCGGACTGGGCATGCTGATGGCCTGGCGCCGCGGCAGCCTGCTGGATTCCGCCGGAACCGTGATTGCCCTGATTTTCCAGTCCGCCCCGCCATTTGTCACTGGATTGTTGCTGCTGATGGTGCTCAGCTATCGGCTGGATCTTTTTCCAACCGGTGGCATGTATACCCCGGGCATGTCGTCGGGTGAGGGCCTGGGCATGTTTTTTTCCCTGGATTTTCTCCATCACCTGGTGCTGCCAACCATCACCGTGGCGCTGTATTACCTGGCCACGCCCATGCTGATCATGCGTGATTCCATGATGGAGGTCATGGGCAGCGATTTTATCGAACTGGCCCGCGCCAAGGGCCTGGCCCCACATGTGGTCATGATCAAGCACGCGGCACGCAATGCGCTGCTGGCCATCGTTACCGTATCGTCGTTGATGATCGGGTTTGCCATTGGCGGCCAGGTACTGGTGGAAAGCGTGTTTTCCTGGCCGGGCATGGGGCAATTGATGGTGGAAGCGGCTTCCTCGCACGACTATCCTGTGGCCCAGGCCACCTTCCTGGTGCTGGCGGCGCTGGTCATTTTTCTAAATCTGATTGCCGACATATCCTATTGTTATCTGGATCCGCGCATCAAAATGGGTAAAACCAACAAGGCGTAAGCATGAAAATCAACGCAATTGACCTGTTTCATATCGCCATCCCCTTTGCCGCGCCCTATAAATTGTCCAAAGCCTATGGCACGTTGACGGATGCGCACGCGGTCATCGTCAAACTACGCACCGATACCGGCTTGACCGCTTGGGGCGAGGCCGATCCGCTCAATCCGTTTACCGAGGAAACCCCGGCCACAGTTATGGCGGTTGTCCGAGACCTGATTGCGCCCAGGCTTATCGGGGCTGATCCGTCGCGAATCGGGCGGATCGAGTCTGAACTGGATGGATGCATCCATGGCAACCGACTGGCGCGCGGCGCCATCGACATGGCGCTGTTCGATCTGCTGGGAAAGGCGCACAATTTACCGGCCCATGCGTTTTTGGGCGGTAAAATTCATGACCGGCTGCCCCTGCTGGGCGCCATCGGCAGCGGGTGTCCGGAAGATGACGCCCGGGCGATCGATGCCTTGATCGAACAGGGCTATGCCACGGTAATGATCAAAATGGGGGCTTTGCCGATCGATCGCGAAATTGAGCGCATGGTTGCCGCATCACGTCGGTTCGGCGATCAGATGACCTTGATCGTGGATGCCAACCAGGGCTGGCAATTCAAGGAAGCGCAAACCTTTGTCCACGGCATCGCCGGTCATGCGCCGACATTGATCGAACAGCCGATTGCACGCCACTGCATCGATGAATTGAGCCATCTGCGCCACCAGGCCGACAGTTTGCTCAGTGTTGACGAAAGCCTGGAAAGCGCGCTGGATGCCCTGGCTATCGTGCGCGCCAATGCCGCGGATGTGTTCAGCATCAAAGTATCCAAAAACGGCGGGTTGCGAGCGGGCAAATCGATTGCCGAGCTGGCCGCGGCCGCTGGCGTGCGCGTTTTGATGAACAGCATGCTGGAGTTCGGCATTACCCAGGCCGCATCCCTGCAATTGGGCTGTACCCTGCCCAACCTGCTGGACTGCGGCCATGCGTATATGTCTGTGCTGCGCATGTCGGATGACATTACCGATTTTGACAAAAATATTTCCCGCGCCGTGGTCACGGTGCCGGATCGCCCCGGCCTGGGCGTTGCCGTCGATGAAGATAAGCTGCAACGCCATGCCGTGGAAAAAATGACTGTCGATCAATAACGATCCATGAAAGGCGTCAACCATGTCAACCCATTCTTTGAAGTTTGCCGTACTGGGCACCGGCAATTCGGGCCAGACTTTTGCCGCGGATCTGGCGCTGAGAGGCTTTAGCGTCAATCTGGCGGAAATGCCGGCGTTTGAAAAAAATTTGCAAATCATCGACAAGCAGGGCGGCATTCACATCAGCGGTGATGCGGGCCAGGGCTTTGCCCGGCTCAATATGATCACCACCGATCTGAAAAAAGCGATCCAGGGCGTGCAGGTCATCCTGATCGGCGGATCGGCCTATGCGCATGAGCCATTCAGCCGGGCGTTGGCCGATCATTTTGAAGATGGCCAATATATCGTGTTTACCTCCAATTTCGGGGCACTGCGATTTCGCCGCTGGATGGCCGAGGCCAATGTGACCACCCGGATCACGCCGGTGGAAACCATGTCGCTGCTCTATGCCACGCGGGCGACAGAACCGGGAAAGGTGTCGTGCATCGGGGTCAAAAACACCTTGCCGGTTGCGGCCCTGCCGACCCGGCGCACGCCCGCCTTTCTGGAGTTGATCCGTCCGGCGTTTCCGCAATTTGCGGCCGCCTCCAATGTGTGGTTTACCAGCGTCAACAATCTCAACCCGATCGTGCATCCGCCCATGGTGCTGTTCAATGCCGGGCGCATCGAAGCCACCGGCGGCAAGGGATGGAACCTGTATGCCGACGGCGCCACCGAATCGGTTGCCCGGGTTATGCTGGCCATGGATGAAGAGCGCATGGCCATTCTCAATCTGGCCGCATCCGACGGCATCTATTTCAAAGATGCCTTTGAAACCCTGTATTCCGGCTATTCACTGGGCAAAAAAAGCCTGTCGGAAACCCTGCGCCAAAGTCCGATTCACGGCAACCCAGCCTTTCCGGCGCCGGATACGGTGGACACGCGCTATATCAATGAGGATCTGCCTTTTGGCCTGGCGGCCTGGTCGGCGATCGGCAAACAGTGGCAGGCGCCCACCCCTAGCATCGATGCTGTGATCCAAATTGCCGCGACCATGACCGGCAAAAACTATTGGGAAACTGGCCTGTCTGCTGCCGATCTGGGTATCGTCGGCATGGATCCGGCAGCGTTGAAAGCGATATTGTAATTGCCTGGCGAACCATCGGCGCCGAGCGGGTATTGACTGAATCGACGTGGCTGAGGGCCTGTCGGCGCGTGAAACAATCGAACCTGTCCAGCCCTTCCGATAGGGGCCGGATTGATCGAACCGGCTGAAAATTACGAGGAAGATCACCGTGAAACTAAGAAGAATCAAGGAATTTGGCATTACTCAGATGCGCATCATTCTGGGCAATCGCTTTGGCATTGTCGGCGCGGCCATCATCGTGTTTTTCTGCATGGTCGCTCTGCTGACGCCGGTTATCGCCCCGCATCAACCCTGGGAAACACTGCGCGATGCCGATACCGGCCGCCTGGCGATCATGCGCCCGCCATCCGCCCAATTTCCGCTGGGCACCACGGCTTTGGGGCGCGACGTGCTGACGCAGATGATTTATGCCACGCGCACGACTGTATTGATCGGATTGGTGTCCGGGCTGATTTCCATTCTGATCGGCGCCAACATCGGGCTGTTGTCCGGCTATTACGGCGGGCGGCTGGATGAAATCATGATGCGCTTTACCGATGTGATCTACGGCATGCCCTTTTTGCCTTTTCTGATCGTGCTGATCGCCCTGTTCGGCCGCAGCCTGTGGTTTGTCATCATCGCCATCTGCTGCATTGTGTGGCGCACCTCGGCGCGCGTGATCCGGGCACAGACCCTGTCGATCAAACAGCGCCAGTTCATCCTGGCGGCCAAGGCGCGCGGGTGCAGCCATTTCCGCATCATTTACGGCCACATTATGCCCAACATTTTGCCGTTGCTGTTGCTGTATACCGCGTTCAACATCGCCTGGTCGGTGCTGGCCGAAGCCGGCGCCAGTTTTCTGGGGTTTGGCGATCCCGACAATTTGAGCTGGGGCGGCATGCTCTACAATTTGTGGATATCAGGTAAAATTCGCAGCGCCTGGTGGTGGTTCGCGCCGCCGGCTGTCTGCATTGTGCTGCTGGTCAGCGCCCTGGTGTTTGTCAGCCGGGCTTATGAAGAAGTGGCGAATCCGCGTCTTAAACAACGCTGAGAAAGGTTGCCGATGCTGCTGAATATCAAAAATCTAAAAACCCATTATCGCATATCCGACGGGGTGGTGAAAGCGGTTGACGGCGTGTCGCTGTCGATTGGTGAAAACGAGGTGTTCGGCCTGGCCGGCGAATCCGGTTGCGGCAAATCCACCCTGATTCGAACCATCATGCGCCTGACGCCTGACACGGCCATCGTTTCGGCCGATGAACTCACCTACAACGGGCAGGATTTAATGCCGTTGTCGGACCGGGAATATCGACGCGATATTTTGTGGAAAAAAATCTCCCTGGTGCCGCAAAGCGCCATGAACTCGCTCAATCCGGTGTATCGGGTCGGCAATCAGATTGCCGAAGCCATTCGCACCCATGTGGATATGAGCAAAAGCGAGACGCGCCAACGGGTGGAAAAACTATTCAAGGGCGTGGGCCTACAACCGGCCCTGGCCCACAACTATCCCCATGAATTCAGCGGCGGCATGCGCCAGCGGGCCATGATCGCCATGTCGCTGGCGCTCGATCCGGGATTGATTATCATGGACGAACCCACCACCGGACTGGATGTGCTGGTGCAAGAGCGCATTTTGCGCGAGCTCAAGGCCATCCGCAAGCAATCGGCCGCCTCCATTTTTCTGATCACCCACGATATTTCGGTGATTGCGGAAATGAGCGATCGTATCGGCATCATGTATGCCGGTCGCATCATGGAACAGGCCGATGCCATGACCGTGTTTCACGAACCGTATCATCCCTATACGCTGGGGCTGAAAAACGCCTTTCCCAGCATCAAGTCGCTGGATCGCGAGCTGATCTCGATTCCGGGATCGCCGCCAAACCTGGCTGAAGACATTCCTGGATGCGTGTTCGCCTTTCGCTGCCCGTTTGCCATCGATGCATGTAAAACCCAGCGACCGCCCGACCTGGAAATCAAACCCAATCATTTTGTGCACTGCATTCGCACGGATCATGTCGAGCAATTCCGAAAATTGGCAGGAGAGAAAAAGACATGGCAATCCTTGAAGTAGAAAACCTGAGGCAGCATTTTTACATCAAACCCGGATTTTTGGCGCGCAAGCTCAGCGGCAAGACCGACAGCGTGATCAAGGCGGTCGATGGGTTGAATTTCAAACTTGAACCCGGTGAAATCATGGGCCTGGCCGGTGAGTCCGGCTGTGGCAAATCCACCGCCTGTCTGGCTATTGCCAAACTGCGCGATCCCACCAGCGGCGTCATCCGGTTCAAGGGCAAGAATATCACCAAAATGTCGCGCGACGAGACCCGGACCTATCGCCGCCAGGTACAACTGGTGTTCCAGGACCCGTTTGAATCGCTCAATCCGCGTTTCACGGTGTTCGACACGGTGGCCGAACCCCTGCGCGCTCTCAATATCGGCGACCGCGAATCGCGTCGCCGCCAGGTGATCGACACGTTGCGCCGGGTGGGGTTGAAACCCGAGGAATACCTTGAGCGCTATCCGCATCAGATGAGCGGGGGCGAACGCCAGCGCGTGGGCATTGCCGCGGCTCTGGTGGTGGAGCCGGAACTGGTGATAGCCGATGAACCGGTCTCCATGCTGGACGTATCGATCCGCGCCGGCATTCTGGATCTGATTCGCGCCCTGTCGCGCGAGATGAATTTTACCTGTATCTGGGTGTCGCACGACCTGGCGATTTTATCGAATGTATCTGAACGGTTGATGATCATGTATCTGGGCCAGACCATGGAATTTGCCCCCACCCGTGATATTATCACCGATCCGCTGCATCCCTACGCCAATGCCCTGATATCGGCCGTAGCCATTCCCGACCCTGCTTATAAGCGCCCTATTCCCAACATTCGCGGCGAGGTATCCCAACCCATCGACCCGCCGCCCGGCTGTCGGTTTCAAACCCGCTGCAAGCAGGTGATGAATGTCTGCGAACGCGAC
>JGI10211J34971_10003626_pt1 | contig 12349 bp, 11 predicted proteins | sample Etolagsediment_FD_34971 | JGI IMG/M metagenome (IMG submission 34971) | reverse complement strand
AACCGACGAAAAACGGCTGGAAGAGTACGCGAACCTCGACACCCGCTGGCCGGCTTAATACGACGATCTCTTTGAAGGTAAGCCACTCCGTATCGGGGAATACTTCGGGAATCACAATCTCACCGAGTTCCCGGTCCCGGATGACGATCCGTACTTCGACCGTATCGCCGATGTAGAACGTTCCAGGCAGAAACGAGACGTCGGTGATCGTTTGCGGTGCCAAAGTCCGCGCGAGAAGCAGCAAGACCGGAATCAGGACACTTCGCCGTGAATTGCTCACCGCGCTTTCCGCCGCTTGAAAAACCGGATCAGCTGATCCGCGACATGGTCGACCGTCGAAATCTCGATTGCGGAAATTCCTCGGCGCCGGCATTCCCGATGCCATTGCTGGCGCTGCCGCTGCCAGAACTGTTCAAACTCGAATCGGTACCGCCGGGAACTGCCGTTCAGATAGATGGTACGGCCCGTCTCGGGGTCGGCGATGGAGACGATACCCAGATCGGGCAGCGATTCGGAAACCGGATCGGTTATCCGGACGGCAATTACATCGTGCCGCTTTGCAAGCAGAGCCAGTTCGCGCTGATACCCCGTCGTATGAAAATCGGAGAGGATGAAACAGATCCCCCGTCTTTTCAGCGATTCGCTCACCGTCCGCAGCGCAAGCGCAAGATCGGACCCCTTCCCCTCCGGTTTCGCCGCTACGACTTCCTGCAGGAGACGCATCGCGTGGCGGCGGCCTTTCGCCGGCGGAATCCAGCTCTCGATCCTGTCGGTAAACAGGACGCCGCCGACTTTGTCGTTGTTCTGGATTGCAGCCAGCGTGAGAAGCGCGGAAGTGATTACCGCGACCTCCTTGATCGACCGCTCCGCACTCCCGAACTCGAGCGAAGGCGACATATCGACGATCATGAAGATCGTCATCTCGCGCTCCTCACGATAGGTTTTTGTATACACCGAGCCAAAACGGGAACTGACGTTCCAGTCGATAAGCCTGATATCGTCGCCGTCAACGTATTCCCGGACCTCGTCAAACTCGATGCCGGGCCCGCGAAAGACCGAACGATAGTTACCGGCAAGAAGGCTCTGCACCAAGCGGGAGGAGATGATCTGTAACTGGCGAATCTTCGCCTGGGTAGGGAGTTTCTCCAGCGGGTTGAAGCGGTACATAGCGCCTCCGGCTCGAATTACGGCACCGGTACGGTAGACAGCAGCATATCGACTATATCATCGCTGTCCAGCTCTTCGCTGTCGGCTTCATACGAAAGAATGATGCGGTGCCGCAGCACGTCCGGCGCGACGGCTTTTACGTCTTCGGGAATGACATACCCTCGCCCCTCGAACAGCGCCCGGACTTTCGCGCACCGGTAGAGGTAAATGGACGCGCGCGGCGACGCGCCGAACTCTATGTAGCGCGCCGAACCCATACCGGACCGATTGACATCCCGTGTCGTGGTTACGAGCCCGACGATGTAATCTTCGATCCGCTCGTCCACCGTAATCCGGGAGACGGTATCCCTGAGCTTTTTGATGTCGGTCCGGAAGATCGTCTTCTGGAGCTCGATTTCATGCGGAATACCAACCCTCCGGAGAATAGCCCGTTCTTCGGTGGGGTCGGGATAATCCACATAAAGCTTCAGCATGAAGCGATCGAGTTGTGCTTCCGGCAGGGGATAGGTACCTTCCTGCTCGATCGGATTCTGTGTCGCAAGGACGAAAAACGGATCGGGAAGCTTGTACGTCGTATCGCCGATCGTCACCTGGTGCTCTTCCATCGCCTCCAGAAGCGCGGACTGCACCTTGGCCGGTGCACGATTGATCTCGTCGGCAAGGATGATATTCGTAAAAATCGGTCCTTTTCGTGCGACGAACTCACCGGTTTGCTGCCGGTAGATCATCGTTCCGACCAGGTCGGCCGGGAGGAGATCCGGGGTAAACTGAATTCTCCGGAATTCCGCGTCAATTACCTCGGACAACGCCTTTACGGTGCGGGTTTTTGCGAGGCCCGGTACACCCTCCAACAGGACGTGACCGCCGGCGAGTATTCCGGTAAGAAGGCCGTCTATCATTGTCCGTTGCCCTACGACGCTTTTCCCGATCTCTTCGCGTGCCGCGTCAATCAGGTCGCGTGCGCGCGTAATATGTACGTCAAGTTCGCTCTTCTCTTGCGCCTGCTGCATGGTGCTCCTCACGTTCTATAATCTGCATTTTCGCGGACGTAATCGTAAGACAGATCACTGCCGAAAACTTCTGCGCCGGCCCAACCGCCGTTGAACTGTATATGAATGTCGACCGTTTCGCCATGGGCAGGATACGGCGTCGATGGCTCGGGAAGTGCCGCCCGCCGAAGCGCCGCGGATAGTTCGGCCTCGGCCTCGCCGGAAAGGCGGAACGCACCGTCGGAGAAGACGGTTCGCCCCGCTACGGATAGTCGCATGGGAGCCAGATCGACGGTATCGGCACCGAGGGCCGTCGCGTGGTCGCTACCAAGCGCATCGCCTACGGCCATGATGATTCGCCCAACGTTCGGATCATTTCCGAAAATCGCCGTTTTTACCAGCGGCGAGTTAACCACGGCTTTTGCCGTGAAGCGCGCGAGGGCTTCGTTCGGTAAGCCTTCCGTCGTACAGCGGATTACGTGACGCGTTCCTTCGCCGTTGCGAACGACGTGATGTGCAAGCTCCCGCGCCACGTCCGCAAGAGCCGCTTCGAACTCCTGAAGCCACCGGTCGCCCTTCGGCTCCGTCTGTGCGCTCGAGAGGATCAGTACGGTATCGCTTGTGCTCTGATCTCCGTCGACCGAGATGCAATTGAAACTCCGGTCAATCGCGCGCTCCAGCGCCCGTTCGAGAGAATCGTTGTCTATTGCCAGATCGGTCATAAAAAAAACGAGCATCGTCGCGAGGTTCGGTTCGACCATCCCGGCACCCTTTGCTACGCCAAGAATCCGTCCGCCCGCGACGTTTCGGGATGCAAGTTTCGGGTACGAGTCGGTTGTCATTATTGCGCGGGCAAAGGGTAACGCCGATCCGGAATCCAATGCTGCCACCAGATCCGGGACCGCAGCCGTCATCTCCGCGACCGGAATTCGCCAGCCGATAATACCGGTTGACGAGGCAAGCACGTGTTCGTCGGGCAATCCAAGTCCCGTCGCTACCGCCGCGCACACCGCTTTCGCGTCGTCGACTCCTCCCGGAGCCGCCACGTTGGAAATCCGATTGTTCACGACAAGCGCCCGAATATCGGGCAACCGCTCCCGCGCAAGGAGCACCGGAGCGCCGGGAAAACGGTTGCGGGTGGTTCGTCCGGCGGCCATCGCTGCACCGGAGGCGGCAGAGGCGTCAGGCCCGGCAGAGGACCCGGACCCGGGGTGGTCGGANACCAATAACGACAGATTCATCCGGTACGGCTTCGTACCCGGGCGCTCGANCGGTACAAACTCGATTGAAGCAGTTGACAGACGAAANCCCGGAGGCAGTTGTGCCTGCGCTTCCAGCGTTTTCAGGTATTCTTTCTCGGTATGCACGGCGAAACTCTACCCGGCCCGAATGCCTTGTGCAAGAACCCGACGGCAACTATGCTCGGTGCCATGTCATCGGTATCTTCTGACTTGTTGCACGCTTCGGTTCGACTGGTTCGCTCTCTCGAAGGTTTTCTTCCCGGCGGTGAGGCGGCAATTACCTATAATCCGCTCGAGTACGCGTGGGAGGGGTGGAAAACGTACGTCGAGCGCTTCGCCGACGATACGCGCGAAATACTTTTTCTGGGAATGAACCCCGGACCGTGGGGCATGGCGCAAACGGGCGTTCCGTTTGGAGAGATTTCCGCGGTACGTGACTGGATGGGCATCGACGTACCGATCGGAAAGCCGCGAACCGAGCACCCGAAGCGGCCGGTAGAAGGATTTGCCTGCGCCAGGAGCGAAGTGAGCGGACGCCGGTTCTGGGGTCTGATGGCCGATCGCTTTGGCCCGGCATCAACGTATTTTTTGACGAACCTCGCGCTCAACTACTGCCCGCTGGTCTTTATGGCCGAGAGCAGCAGGAATATCACGCCGGATCACCTGCCGGCGCCGGCTCGGGAAGAGCTTTTTGCCCGCTGCGACGAGCATCTGGTGGCCCAGATTCGCGTGTTGAAGCCGACCCATCTGGTGGGAATCGGTGCGTTTGCAGCGCGACGCCTGGCTGCGGTGAGTTCTTCGATTGGCGGGCCGGAACCGTTACAGATTCTCCACCCGAGCCCCGCATCTCCGGCGGCGAATCGCGGCTGGGCGCAAGCGGTGACAGAATCGATGGTGCGCTTCGGTCTGTGGAAAGACCTTCGGTAAGAATAAGCAGAATCGGCAGGTGATCGCTCACGCCGCCGGAACCTTTGGACCATGTGCGCGGTTCATTCGCACTGGTGAGCGTCGTCTGGTCTGCTACTACCCGAAACGTCTTCAGAGCGAGTCCGGTTCCGTCAAAAAGGTCCGCGGTGAGGTAAAAGCCGTCAATTTGCTCCCACGCTCCGTCGTACCGGTAGCTTCCCGGTACCGCGCATTCGATACAGTCGAGCCAGGGATTAAAGAACCGGATGCCGGGTGTGCCGGAAACCGGAGATTCTTCGACCGATGAACCATGAGCGGCCGTCAAAGACTCACCCCGAAGCGCCTCCCGATCCCTGACAATCACCAGTGCCGATTCACCGTCAAAGGTTTCCGGCAGGAGGTCCTGAGGCATAATCGCTGTGGCGTATGTCATTCCGGTACGCTCGTATTCGAGCGGTGATTCGTTGAAATCCCCGCACACGACGACGGGAACGCCCGGGTATCGAATCGCAAGTTCCGCAACACGGCGGTTCACCAGAATCGCCGATTCAATCCTCAGNGACTCGGTAAACTCCGCGCCACCCAGTTTGCTCTTCCAGTGGTTCGCCAGGACTACCAGACGCTCGGCGGGAGTCTGCAGGTGAACCTCCAGAATACTCCGAAGCGGATAGTCGAGCCGTGGATCGGCAATGCGATGGGAATGGACTTCCAGAATCGGATAGCGTGTCAGAAGCCCGACCTGAATTGCCGACCCGTCGACCGCAGCGATTGCGCGGTATTCCATCGGGACGTCAATCAGAAAATCGTGCTGCAGGTCCGAAAGAACGCGCTCGTTCTCGATCTCGGCAAGGACGATTACATCGACAACCGGCTCCACCGCAACGATTACCCGTGCAAGGGAACGGAGACGGCCGTGGTAATCATCGGTGCTCCACCCGGAGGAGGGGCGGAACTCGTCGTATTCGCTCCCCTGCTCGATATCGTCAAAGATATTCTGGACGTTGAAAAAAAGAATCGCCGTACTGTCGTCGTCGTGCAGAAAAAGTGTACACGACGTAAGGGTCGACAGAACGGCGACGGTAGTCACAATGCGCGGTATCGTCACTCCTGGTATTGTCATACCTATTAATAGGCGACAGACGACGCGCTGATTGCGACACGGGAACAATTTTACGAAAACGTTGCGCTACATCTCTCCCCTCGTGGTTACGATTCGGGAAACGAGGCCGTATTCCACCGCTTCCGCGGCGCCCATCCAGTAATCACGGTCGGTATCTTTCTCTACCTGGGTCAGCTCTTTACCCGTTTCCGTAGCGATCAGCCGGTTGATCCGTTCCCGGATTTTCTCCATCTCACGGGCGTGAATCTCGATCTCCGTCGCCACACCGCGCATCCCCGAAAGCGGCTGGTGGATGAGGTAATGTGAGTTCGGAAGCGCGAGCCGGTGTTCGCGCTCCGCGGCAAGCAGAATCAGTGCACCGGCACTGGCGACGAGCCCCATACCCACGGTGGTGACCACCGGATTTACAAATCGGATCATGTCAAAAATCGCGTATCCCGCGTCGGCGTCTCCGCCGGGAGAATCGATAAATACGCGGATCGGATCATCGCCGTCGGCTTCCAGAATGAGCAACTGACGGACGACCCGTTCCGCCAGTTCCTTGTTAACTTGCCCCGAAAGGAGGATCGTACGGGTCTTGAGCATCCGGTCAAGAAGTGCCGGGTCACGGTTTTCGTGTTCTTTGTCTGAATCGTCGTTCAGACGAGTGGTATCGCGCTGCATTAAACTCTCCATAGCTGGTATCATGTGCACGTGAATATACTATCAACTGCCGAAAACAATCAAAGCATCGACGGAAAAAGCGGCTTCGTCGTTGTCGTGGGAAGACCCAGCGCGGGCAAATCCACACTCATCAATGCCGTCTGCGGAGAAAAAGTCTCCATCGTTTCGAGCGTTCCCCAGACTACCAGGAATACGATTCGCGGAATCCTGACCGAAGCGCGTGGCCAGCTCGTCTTTCTGGATACACCGGGATTCCACCAGGCGACAAAAAAGATGAACCTGCGCCTTCGCGGACTGGTTCTGGAACATATCCATGAAGCCGACGCCCTTCTCTACCTGATTGACAGCACCCGTCCGCCGGGCCCGGAAGAAGACGAAATCGCAACGGTCGTGAGCAGTGCAAAGGTTCCAAAGGTGTGCATCGTCACCAAGTGCGACGCACCGGACGCAAAACCGGAGCTCGCGGAGGCATTTCTTGTCTCCCGGGGGCTGACCCCGCTGCTCCGGCTATCCAATATGCATCAGGAACCGGCAAATACCGGTGGTTCGGGCGAAACCCGATCGACGGAATCGCTGATGACGCTCCTTTCCGTCCTGTTCGAGACGGTCCCCGCCGGCCATCCGTTCTATCCGCCCGAATACTATACCGATCAGGATCCGTCGTTCCGGATTGCGGAGATACTCCGGGAAGCGGCGATTCTCAATACGTCACAGGAAGTACCGCACTCGATTTTCGTGGAGGTCGCCGACCTGGAAGCGGCCGGGTACGACGACGACGGTCAGCCGACGCGCGTCTGGGCGCGATGTTTCATTTTTGTTGAGCGCGAGTCGCAGAAGGGTATCGTCGTCGGAAAAGAGGGAAAAAACATCAAGCGTATTCGATCTTTCGCCGAACGTCGGTTGAAAGAGATATTCGACTACAGGATCGAATTGAAACTTCAGGTGAAAGTACGCTCGAAGTGGCGCCAGAGCGATAAAATCCTCGGCGATCTTCTGCACTGAAGCCGCGGTTACACCGGATGAAACTCCTGTACCGTACCGTCGTCACCGGCGATGAGTACGGTGGGAGTTATCCGTGAAAATATGCCGTTTTCAACGACTCCCGGTATACGGTTCAGTTCCGTCTCCAGCTCATCGGGTTGAAACGGCGCGTGAAAGTGAAGATCGAGAACGAGGTTGCCGTGATCGGTGATGACCGGACCGTCTTTCCGTGTCGCCATCCGGAGTCGTGGCTCGCAACCGAACCGGTCGATAACGTCTTTCTCAACCGCCTTGCGCGCTTCACTGATTACCTCTACGGGCACCGGGAATCCATACCCCAGGTGCGGCACGAGCTTCGTCCGGTCCGCGACGGTTATCACCCGGCCCGACCGGTACGCGACGATTTTTTCGATCAGGTGGGCCGCCCCGCCCCCTTTGATAAGCCGCTTGAGCGGGTCTATTTCATCCGCTCCGTCGATCGTGATATCGAGCGCCGACCCGATCTCCGGATCGTTCATGTCCCGCACCGGGATTCCCAGATCCTGCGCCGCCACCAGTGACTGAAAACTGGTAGCAACGCCGACAATTTTCGTGAGACGACCCGATTTCAGATGGTCGGCGATGCGGCGAATCGCGTGGATTGCCGTGGATCCGGTACCCAGTCCAATCTTCATGCCCGACTCAACGAACGTATCTACCGCATAAAAACCCACTGCCTGTTTGAGCTCCGCGCCAGCTCCCGTGTCTTTTGCCACTGCAATCTCCTCCCGGCGGCTTCTGTTTCGATCGGTTACCGGTCCGACTCGTATGGGTCCACGATCGCGCAAAACCGCGCCGCACCGATCGTTTTCAGGAAACCGGCCAACCGCGGGCCCTGGTCTTTCCCGACAAGCACGCGGTAGAGCGTGACAAAGAGCTCCTTCGGCTCCAGTCCGCGGTTTCTTGCGATCTCATAGATTGCGTTCTGCAACTCTTTTTCAGAGAGGGTATCCATCGTCTCCGTCACAATCGATCGCAGATCACGGATCGCTCCGCGCTCGGCATCCGACAACGCTACCAGGGGACCCGTTCCGTCTGAAAGCGTAAAACGGAACTCCTCAGGCGCAAAATCCCGAATCCACGCCCAGGCACACGCGGCTCGTACCCGTCCCCGTTCCTTGAGTTCGTCATCCAGCAGATCAAAGCCGGGCATCTGCGCAAGCGCTTTTTCCAAATCGCCGACATAAATCTGCAGAAGGTTGGAGAGGTGGCGAAAGGGGATCTGCGCCGGCAGCGCGGCGGGTACCGAGGAGACCTGACTGAGTTCGTAGATCCGTCGCTCCTTGAGTGCGCGTTTTTCGTTTACCTCTTCCTGCGCAAAGTAGATTCGCTCGCATCGATCGTAGTCCTCATAAATCTTGATCACATCGAGGTCAAAACTGATGGCGAACTCGCTGTTCGGGCGCGTTCCGGCAAAAAGAAAGCGCACGATCTCCGGCTGGTATATTTCCAGCACCTCGGCCAGACCGATAACTTCGCCGGTTGAACTGGACATCTTGCCGCCGCGCCCTTTTATGCTGATAAAATCATACTGGAAGGTTACCGGGGCTTCTGCCGAGTAAATGTCGTGCACGACGTGACGGGCGGTGTCGAAGCTTCCGCCTTCGGTATGGTGGTCCTTGCCGGCGGGCTCGAAATCGACCCCTTCATACGCCCACCGCATTGGCCAGTCCACCCGCCACGGGAGTTTCGCGTACCCCGTGGTTCGCAAGTCGATTTGATCGTCCTGGCCGCTCTCTTCACAGCGGTAGGAGAGCATCCATTCGCCGTCCCACCCGGTAACGCGCGTCGTGTCCTTACCGGTAAACCGGCTGAATACGCTTACCGGCCACCAGTCATCCGGAAGCGGCGTTGTCCGATATCGATTGAAGATGTCACGGATAGAATCGCGATGCGTCAGTGCGGTCCGGATGCCCTCGGCATAGGTCGATGCATTATAGCGTTGCGCCTGGTAGATGTATTCCGGGTCAATACCGACGCGGTGAAGCAGGCCTTCCAGCTGGACTTCATTTGCACGAGCGTAACTTTCGTAGATCCCGGCAGGGTCCGGCACCAGGGTGATTGGCCACCGCAGGTATTCTTCAAACCGTTTTTGATCTTCAAGCGTTACCGGGACTTTCCGGAATACGTCGTAGTCGTCCCACGAATAGATGAACCGCACCTCGTTTCCCTGCGCCCGAAGCGCCCGGACAACGAGATCGACCGAGATAATTTCCCTGAAGTTCCCTACATGGACCGTTCCCGACGGTGTGATGCCGGACGCGCAGACGTACCGGTCTTTTGGTCCTTTCTCCCGGACTACCTTGTCGGCATTGATATCTGCCCAGTGAATACTCTTGTTCATAGAGGCTGCACTATATCAAGTCATGCGCTCAATTGACAACGTGAAGTGCCGATACACAGGAATTCTCAAAGTGGCAAACGGTATTTGCCGCTTTGAGAATTACTCAAACCGACGAGCATTGGCGCATTTTCTGCGGAGTTTCGGTACGATTCTCATTTTGAAGCCTTCTTAAGGCTTCAAAATGAGAATCACTTGCCGATACACGCTATATGAGGATTCGATTTGCCGCCGTTGTGTCACTATGCCTGTTTTGCGTACTGACTCTTCCCGTATCCGCCACCGAACACGAGCTCTCCGGCCTTGCATCCTGGTACGGCGGAAAATTCAACGGCCGATTGACGGCCAACGGCGAGATTTTCGACACGAATCAGTTAACCGCCGCCCACAAGACGCTTCCGTTCGATACGATCGTCCGTGTTACCAATCTCACGTCGGGCCGATTTGTACTGGTCCGTATCAACGATCGCGGTCCGTTCGTAGAAGACCGGGTCATTGACCTCTCAAGAGCGGCCGCCGACATCATCGGTCTGACGGCAGCCGGCGTCGCACCGGTTCAACTGGAAATTCTGCACATGCAGGAGACATCCGACCTGCGGACAATCCAGGTTGCATCATTCTCGGTCCGCTCCAACGCCGACGACCTGGTCGCCGAACTCGCCGACCATGATCTTCACGCGGTCATCGAAACCGTCTCGGATCGCGGTCTCCACCGGGTTATCCTCCAGGGAATTCTTACCGAAGAAATACCGGGGTATCGGGAGCGACTTGCAGTCATCGGCTTTTCGAACGTGCTGGTACGGGAAAAATAGATACGGTCATCACCGGATAGAGGTGTCGGAAGCGTGCGTCCCGGAGTATCTTGTTCTCATGCGCCGATTCCGAACTGTTGTCGTTCCCGTCCTTCTGATTCTGTCGGGTTTCAATCTTGCCGCGCTTGCCTTCCCGACGCGTCCGATTATTCCAACGTGGCCGAGTGAGATCCGGTCCACTCTCACGCGCTTTGAGGTATATCACGTGAGCGACGCCCCGACGCTCTATCCCTGGACACCCATCGATCGACCCGTTGTAGAGATTGACCTGGCTACGACTGTTCCCGTCGTTCAGACGACTTTTGGCGGAACGACGATCTTTCTTGGACTTCCCTTCTCCGTCACTACCGTTGATGATCTCATCCAGGAAGATACCGCCCCGGTTATCAATACCGACTACTGGTTTGGCGTAACGATCCAGGCGATTTCGGCAACGCAATGGAGCTGGCCGCGGAATATCGGCGTAAATCTGAGGCCGGTTTTTCACGAGAGTTCACATATCGGCGACGAGTTCGCGCTTCACATGCTGCAGTCGTCACCCGACGAATATTATCGCATCAATGTTTCCTACGAAGCGTGGGAAGCGGTTATTGGCCTGAACGAGTGGCACTCCGGAACCGGGAATACGGTTACCGTGCGCGGCGGCATCACCGGGCTCTGGAACTTGGACGGGTACTACAGCAACTGGGTCGATGCCGAGGTTGCTCCGGCCGCCGGCACCGTCTATCGCAGCGAGCGGCGACTTGAATACTCCCTGCAGGTCCATACGGTCATAGAAGATAGTCCGATCGTTCCAGCCGGATGGCGCGCGTATGCAGGCGGAGAAGCTCGGTGGCGCGCACAGCTTGACTACTTTTCTCCGGGAACCGAAGAGCTCGTTCCGGGGCTCGATCTTTGCGTCGGCCTTTTTCGCGACCGCGAGCGGGGACCGGTACCCGGGTTCTACCTGGAGCACTACGCGGGACAGATGCCCTGGGGCATGTTCCGCGAACAGACCGGTCACCGCCACACGGGGCTGGGGTTCAGTCTGGCGATGTAACGGTATGAGCAAATGGAACGGCGTTTTTGACAACCCTGCGTACCATTACGGCGTAGAACCGAACGATTGGATCCGTGAAGCAGTCACCACGTACATTCTGAACGACGAGAATCGCAGCGCTCTTGGATTGAGTACGCCGGCCGAATCGACGGCGGTAGAACTTGCGTGCGGTGAGGGACGAAACGCCGTCTGGCTCACCACGCTGGGATACGACGTTCACGCGGTGGATGAGTCGGACGCGGGACTGGTAAAAGCAAGACGCCTGTACGAGACGCAGGCAACGGCTGTTCCGGCCGACGCCCGGGTTATACCACCGGGTTCCCTTGAAACCCACCGGCGCAACATCATCGATACACCGAACGACGACATCGATCCTTTTCCCACCGGAGACATTGTGGTGAGCACCTACTTCCACGTACCCGCTCGGGATCATAAAGCGATGTTTGACGCCCATGCCGCGGCAACTCGTACCGGAGGAATCCTGATTGCCGTCTGGTTTCACCCCGATCAACGCCTTTCAGGAATGATCAGTGGAGGCCCCCGCGCTCCGGAATCGCTGATCACCCCGGAAGCGCTCCGCGCGCACTTCGCAAAATGGCGCGTCATTCATTGCAGCCGAGCCGAGGTTACCCTCTCCGAAGGTCCCGGCCACACAGGACCGGCCGTCGTCACCCGCTTTACCGCCGTCCTTCCGCACGGCACTGTTCGTTCGCGGCTTCCGGGTATTGACGCCCTCTACCCCGCTGCGGCACTATAAGCGCTACCCAAACAGGGTATCCGGGCCTATAGCTCAGTTGGTTAGAGCAGCGGACTCATAATCCGCGGGTCCTAGGTTCAAGTCCTAGTGGGCCCAAGCCTTCGAAACCGCCTCCGGCGGTTTCAGGCGTCTGGAGTGAGGCGACAGCGGAAACACGTAGTGTTTTTGCGATAGCCGAATGACATCTGTCCCCCGTCCCCTCACTGTTCTCAAGCCTTCGAAACCGCCTCCGGCGGTTTCAGGCGTCTGGAGTGAGGCGACAGCGGAAACACGCAGTGTTTTTGCGATAGCCGA
>JGI10211J34971_10003625_pt1 | contig 12350 bp, 10 predicted proteins | sample Etolagsediment_FD_34971 | JGI IMG/M metagenome (IMG submission 34971) | reverse complement strand
TAAAGTGCCCTTGAATATTAAGCGTCTTTACTACAAAACAGAAACCAAAGACAAAACGACAGCCTCTTACAAAAGTAAGACTGGAATTGTTGGCTCATAAAACATGTTTTAACGTAAGAATTGAGTCGTATTCTGGGGCAAATTGCGTCTAGTAGAGCACCTTTGCATCAGAATAATCAGATCGCTTGATGTTGTGACAAGCGTAGGCAAATGGCTCTTTGAAGCATGATTTATACAATAGCTAGTTTCTATTTTAATACTAGAATTTAAAAGCTTAAATCATTGCGAGTGCGCGGATTCTACTAAAAACGTAATAAAATTGCAAGTTTACATTTACTTGTTCGTGTTTTGTATGAGGTTACCAGGCCTGGTAACTAGTAAGTTTAAGTGAAGAGCTGCAGTGTAAACAAAATCCTGTCTAGAGGAGGAGAGAGGTGACAGGATTTTGAAGAGGGTTAGGTGATTACCAAGACTTATAAGGCAAGAATTTTCCATTCATAGTGACAACAACACGATCACCAGCAGGGTTTTCTTCTTTATCAATATCCAATGAGAAATCAATCGCACTCATAATTCCGTCACCAAATTTTTCTTGAATCACTTCTTTCATGGTCGGTCCGTATACACCAACAATTTCATACAAACGATAAATAAGAGGGTCAGTCGGGATGACTTGATCCCAAGTTTTGGTAGGGAAGGCTTTAAGTGCTTCTACAACGTCTGAATCTAGTCCTAATAATGCAGCAACTTTTTCTGCCGCATCAGCATCAAGGTGGTTCATACCTAAGCAAGCGGAAGTTGAATAAACTTCGCCAAGGCCAGCAGTCTTGGCGATTTCTTTCCAGCTAATTGATTTTTCATACTTCGCTAAAACGATAGCTTCGGTCATTTCTACTTTTGACAACATGGTTAATTCTCCAAATGTTTGTAAATTAAATAATCGCACTAGACTATGCAAAGGATATGCCACGTTTTATAAGCTGTTGAATTATAAGGATGTTGATGGTTGCTGATAGTATTTATGTTGACATTTTGTAACAAAGTGTAGTGTTTTATTATAATTGTTAACAAAGTTTATCAAAGCGAGTTTTATAATTTAATATGTTTTGTAAGGTATGCTCTTTATCTTGTTGAAATTATTACATTAATAGGTTTTTGGCATTTAAGACGCTATAGGAAGAGTAAGTTTTCGAATCAACGAAATACCATTAACTTAATTTAATAAAAATTCTTAGGAGAATTACATGGCTGAACTAATTATTCCATCTTGCCTGCGCCCAATCGATACTGACGGACTTAATAAACTAGGTGAGGCTGGAAAAGCAGCTCCAGATACGGTTAAAACTCTAAAGAGTAAGACTGTGTTAGAAGGACAATTTAAAAACTTAAATTACATCCGCGACTTAGATCCGATTGTGGTTGATGAACCGCCTGTTCTATTAGGTGAAGATACTGCACCTAACCCATCTGAAATGGCTTTATTATCACTAGGTTCTTGTTTATCAGTAGGTGTTCAAGCTAACGCAACTAACCAAGGAATTCCACTTACTAAACTGGAAGTTGAGCTAGAAGGCGATATTAATATCACGGCTGTTTGGGGAACAGGTGATTTAGATCCAAACAAAAAACTAGGTGTAACAGAAGTAAGAGCATTCTTTACGATTGAATCTCCGGGTACGCCTAAGGAAAAACTTGAGGAGCTTGTTGCTCATGCAATGAAGTGGTCTCCAGTAGCCAATACATATCTTAATGCTGTAGATATGTCAGGAAAATTAGTCGACTAGAACTTACCAGGCCTGGTAAGACCAGGCCATAATGAGTTAAGGAGTAAATCTCATGATTAATCAAATTGTAAAGAATGATTTAAAGCCTCTAACCGTTGCTATTGACCACGGTAAATATACAACTGAGGTTCTAGAAAAACTGGGACAGGCGGGGGCGTTTCGTCATCATATTCCCTCTCAGAATAATGGAAAATTAGACCTGTTTGGCACCATTGCAGACATGGCGGTTGTATCAGAAGAGTGCATGTCAACCGGGTTTATGATGTGGGCACAGGTAGTGTGCGCTTGGTATATTGAAAACTCAGACAATGAATGGTTGAAGAGTGATATTTTACCTAAAATGGTTGAAGGTGAGTATTTTGGAGCGACTTCTCTATCGAATCCGATGAAATATTTTGCTGGAATTGAAGACTTAAAGCTTTCTGCAGAAGAGACAGCGGACGGTTATATTATTAACGGTACACTTCCTTGGGTATCGAACTTATTAGAAGGTTCAAGCAAGCACTTTTTTGGTTCTATTTTCACAATTCATGATAAACACGGTAAAGAAGACCGAGATGCTATGGCACTAATTCCATGTGATTTAGAAGGCCTAACAATGAAACAGATGGTTGAGTTTGTCGGTATGGAAGGCACCGGAACTTATGCGCTTATTTTCGATAACGCATTTTTACCAAAAAAATATTTATTATCAGATCCAGTACAACCACTGCTTAAAAAAATGAAAGCAGGATTTATTTTGCTTCAGACAGGAATGGCTGCAGGTGTTATTCAGGGTTCTATTAATGAAATGAATAAATCAAATCTAACCCTTTCAGAAATTAATGAATATTTAGATGATTCTCCAGAAGAGTTACAAGAAGAGCTAGAAGATGCAATTGAGTTTATTAAAGAACTTTGTGAAGAGCCTTATACAGAAGGTGAAGATTACATAAAGTCAGTATTAGAGGCAAGATTGTTAGGGGCTGAGATTTGTAAACGATCTGCAGATTCTGTTATGCAACACGCGGGCGCAAAAGGTTATATTGTTGATGCTGCCGCACACCGTAAACAGCGTGAAGCCTATTTCGTTATTATTGTTACGCCTTCAATTAAACATCTGAGAAAAGAAATTTCTAGAATTGAAGAAGCGGCGTAGGAGAAAATATGAGTCAGCCTTATCAAAAATATATATGTAGAACGTGTGGATTAATTTACGACGAAGAGTTGGGTGATGAAGATTCTGGTTTAGCCCCCGGCACTCGCTTTGAAGATATTCCCGACGATTGGTATTGCCCATTGTGTTTAGTCAGTAAAGATGATTTTGTATTAGTTGATACAACTAAAAAAGTATCGTCAGATCAACCTAAGCGTAAAGTGAGTAATAAGGCTGACGTATTGATTATTGGTTCTGGTTATGCAGGTTGGCAGGCGGCCGAAGCGATTAGAAAAGAAAGTGCCGATGCTGTTATCACGCTATTAACCGCAGATGATGGAATGGTGTATCCAAAGCCCGCTCTTTCAATGGCTCTAAGTCAAAATAAAACACCCGATGATCTACCTGAAGCGACGGCTAATCAAAAAGCGGCTGAACTAGATTTGGGCGTTAAAGTCAGAACGAAAGTGATGTCTATTAATACGCAACGTAAAAAAGTCATGACAACCACAGGTAGTTTTAGCTATAAAAAGTTAATTCTAGCAACGGGTGCAAAAGCGATGGCACCTAAGGTTGATGGCGACGCGGCACATGAAATTGTTACTATTAATGATTTAACCGCTTATAAAAAGTTTTATAAAGCGCTTAAGGGTGTTCAGAAGGTAACTTTAATTGGTGGTGGCCTGATTGCCACAGAGTTAGCTGAAGACTTAAGAGCATTTGGCGTTGAGGTCGATATGATTGTGAGAGGCTCTCACTTGATGAGCCAGATTATGCCTGAGGCTATTTCACACAATTTGGAAACTAAGTTACGAGAGCGTGGCGTTAATTTAATCTTTAACTCTGAGGTTAAAGAGATGAATAAGTCAGAAAATGGTTATGTTTTAAAAACGGATCAAGGTGAAGCATTTGATGCTCAGCTAGTATTGGCAGCTATTGGTATTTTGCCAAATATCGCTTTAGCTAAAAAAGCCAAAGTTGAAACCAATTTAGGTGTTTGTATTGATGAGAATTGCCAGACAAGTATTGAAGATGTTTACGCGATCGGTGACTGTGCGGAAGCCGATGGTGTGGTTCAGGCCTATTTAGAGCCGATTAGAAGACAGGTTAAAGCTTTGGCTTCTCATGCATATGGTGACTCAACAGAACGTTTTGAAGTACTGCCAACGTTAATTAAAACTAAAACGCCAAGTTTATCAATCATGTTAAGCCCGCCTTTACATGCAACGCATGGCCAATGGGAGCTTAATATGAATGTAGGTGAAAACCAGCGTTTACATTATACCGTTGACGGTGAAGTTTCAGGTTTTGCCTTAAGTGGTGAGTTTGTCACCTCTGCAAACAAACTTTATAAAGAGTTGTATTCAGCATAAATTTACCGAGTTCTCTCCTATAGGCAAGCTCTGAAAAAGAGCTTGTTTACCCTTATTCCATATAAAGCCAACTTACATTCCTAGTTTTTTCAATCGATAGCTAAACTGTCGTGGTGTCATGTTAAGTAATAAAGCGGCTCGCGTTTTATTGCCTCTAGCCATTTCTAGAGCCTGTTGAAGGCGGTCTTTCTCATTTTCAGATACACGCCAATATGCTCTTTTTTCATCGGGGGCATGGATTGGGTCAACAAATTCCTGTGTTGTATAAGGCTGAAATCCAGGGTTTGATGGGGTTGGTTGATGTGTTGGAATAGGATTAGATACTTGAGGTGTTTGCCAGCTTTCAATGGTTGTGGTGTTGCTATTCTGTTGAGGTGCGATTGCTGCAGAGCCACCTCGAATAATCCCACTCTCTTCAATGATGATGCGATTAATTAAGTTTGACGAAATCAAGCGGTTCTTATCGGCAAGTAAAACAGCTCTTTTGATAATGTTCTCAAGTTGTCTAATGTTACCAGGCCAGTCATATCGTTCTAAAAATGCCATTGCTTCTGGATCAAATATGGCGCTTGCCGAATATTCTTGGTTGGCTTGGTTAAGAAAGTGTCTTGCTAAGAGGCTAATATCACCCTCGCGTTCGCGTAAGGCAGGAAGTTCAATGGGAAATACATTTAAGCGATAAAATAGGTCGAGCCTAAAGGCACCATTATTGACCGCCTCATGTAAGTCTTTATGTGAAGCAACTATAATTCTAATATCGATTGGAATAGGTTTTGTGGCACCAATTCGGGTAATGGTTCTTTCTTCAAGTACTCGAAGTAATTTGGCTTGTAGGCCTAAAGCCATATCACCAATTTCATCTAAAAATAGCGTTCCATGATGGGCAAGTTCCATTTTTCCTTGTTTGGATTGAACTGCACCGGTAAAAGCACCTTTTTCATGACCAAACAGCTCAGATTCTAATAACTCTTCAGGTATTGCTGAACAGTTAATTGCAATGAAAGGCCCATCTTTTCGATGTGAGGCAAGGTGTAACATCCGAGAGAAACGCTCTTTACCTGTTCCTGATTCGCCTTGAAGCATAACGGTAACTGAGGTGTTTGTTGCTCGGCCTACTTTATTTAAAGCCGCCATTAGAGCAGAGCTTTCGCCAATAATTCCGTACTGACTTCCTTGGCCAAGAGCCATAGATCTCAACTGCTCGTTCTCTTCTTTTAATCGATGAGTTTGACGTTCAAGCATGGCGTTAACCGCTAGTATTTCACTAACAAATAGAGAGATAAGTTTTAATAGCCCGAGATCTTTATCTAATGAGCGGCGTGGATTGGCTAGGCGGTTAACAGCAAAAACGCCAATGACCGTGTTGTTTCTGGTGATTGGCGTCGCAATAAAAGATACTTTTCCTTCTGGTAAGGTGGATCGGTCAACCGTTCTAAATAGATAGTCATCTTCTTTATCAATGTCAGAAACGATAGTTGGCGTGCCGGTATACATTACCTTGCCAGAAATTCCTTCGCTCATTGCAAAGCGACTTCGACTAATTTCTTCTTCTGTTAATCCGTAGGAGTAGGCGGTGTGTAAGTAGCCAGAGTCACCATCTTGCAAGAGTATACGCCCTCGATTTAAACCCATTTGCCTTGATATTAGACTTAGGATTGTGTGTATCGCTTTTTCAGGTTCATAGGCGTTTTCAATCTGTTCAGCAGCCTCTTTAATGACAATGTATTCAGAATGATTTGCTATATCTAAGTGTTCGACTTTTTTCACTAATTTTCCTACAATTAAGTAACTGAACTTCGATTAAAAAATGTTCAGAACTAAACGAATAAATATGAGTTTTATAGTACCACCTTGTGGGATAAACATGAAGCGAGAACGAGGGGCTGATGGCTATTTCTTGTGCTGAATATGAACAATTAGAGCTTGCAGCTATGCGAGAAAGTTCAGTAGGTTTAATTTTTAAAAATGATAACTCTGGTGACTGTTTAGTCAAAGGTATTATTGAAACTTTATATGTTAAACAGGGTAAAGAGTATCTTTTGTTTAAAGATGGTCAGGAATACGCTTTAATTGACTTTAAATCAATTGATAGGATAGGTTGAATCTGTTTGATGATGGAAACGCCATTTTATGAAAATGGCGTATTTTTTCTGAATGTTTATTTGGATTGTTTATGTAAACTAGAACTTTATGTTGGTCCAAATCCACACTTTAGACGTATCAGCAGAGTAAGTATCTGCAGTATAGTTGGCATATTTAACACCGACTAAATAATTCTTTCCGAATTTTTTGGCCGCTAATAAATCTAACTCAGTACCGTAATTATCGCCATCTTTATCAGATTTAAAATCATGGTACATAGCTGCTAATTTAATACCTGCTACCTTAGTTCCAAGCTTAGCATAAGTATCAACTAGTCCTTTTGCAGGAGTAGATAAAAACTTGTCTGCCCAACCATTATATAAGTGCAAAGTAGCAAGAGGTGTTTGGAAAGATGAGGTTCCATCTCCTCCAAGCTTTTCTTGTGCAACCATAGCTGTTACACCGCCAAATTTGGTCCCCAATTTTAGATGGTAGTAATCTCCACCAACGTCATTTGGAGCATCTGCATATTTAGACTGGTCTGCATATTCAGCAAAATAAGTTAACCCTACCTTTTCAGATACTTTTGTTGAACCATTAATTCTAGCACCGATGGTTTGATTATCTGCTGTGCTGTCTAGTTTGTCGATAAAATAACCATATCCCGTTAAGGTTGTTTTAGGTAAGATTTTATAATCCAATTTCAATGCATGAGTAGCCATTGGAATTTGCAAACCAAGAGGGTTGTCTTGTTCTGCAATATAGGCGTAGTCTACTTTCAGACCATCTATCTCATTCATTAAAAGATGCACACCGTTGTATACCTGTTCAGTTTGACGCCAGCCCACATTACCTAAAAATCGGTTATCCATAATAATGCGCTGTTTACCGGCTTTGATGTTTGACTTTGAAAAGCTGTAATCAATCCAAGCTTGGTTTAATCTGGTAATGGCTGGATCTAAGATTACTCCTTTAGTTGAGCTAGAGTTTGCATCAGGTCCTAATGGAACTTTATACTCATCTCTGCCGCCAATAGCCTCAGCACCAGACATTTCTACAAATGCGCTAAACCCTTTAAAATCACCAGTTTTATAGCCGATACGTGTTCTTTCGGTAATAGCCGTTCCTGAGTCTGCGCCATCGACATCAACTGATTCATAACGAACGGTAATATCTACATTCGCCTTACCGTTAGTTAACGCTTCTGTAAAGTTATCTCCCGCAACGGCAGGTTGCACGCTGAAAATAGCACTAGACATAGCTAATGCTAGAGGAGTTAAAACTTTTTTGGTTTTTAAAGACATTTTTATTGTCATGCTTTTTTCCTTTATTAAATTTTTATCAGCTAGTTTTAAATATCAAAAACTAGCATCATGAGTAATATCAACGTCTTTGTTGTATATTTTTTGGGTTGCTCACTTATTAAAGTGAGCGATCTTTGGAGAGAGTGAGACTGAAAATTATTTACTAATGTTTAGTGTTATTCCATGCGCCATGAATAACGTTTGATTAACATCACAGCAATGGCGTCTAACAGGTAACCGATGACACCAATGACAACTACGATAGCAGCTAGTGAGTCGTAATCTAAGGTGTCACGAGCATCGTTGATGGCATAGCCTAAACCAGATGTTACGCCTAAGTATTCCGCAGGTACCAATACTACCCAAGCCACACCAATAGCTAAACGGATACCAGCGAAAACATCTTGGGCAATAGCAGGCATAATAACTCTGCGAAGCATTTGGAAGCCATCTGCTCCTAAGTTTTTAGCAACACTGAACCAGTTAGGGTCTATACGCTGAACACCATGTGCAGTTCCGAAGATAATCGGCCAAACGGTTGCCATAACAAGTAAGAAAATGATGGCATTGTCCCAAGTTTCGAAAGCGAGCACTGCAATTGGCATCCATGCTAATGGACTAATCATTCGTAAAAACTGAAAAGGCATATTAGCAACTTGACGAACGGCTATAAAATAGCCAACCATTACGCCTACTGGTACACCGATAACGATACCCCAGAAAAGACCAATAAGGATTCGATATAAACTGGAGTAAATGGTTTCCCAAATGGAACCCGTTTCTATCAAATAGCCAAGTGCCGAAAAGGCTGGGCCAGGCGCAAAGGCTGCAAATGCCTCTGTGTCAGGGTTAGATTGAATTAAAATTCCGCCAATCCACCAAAGTAACAGAAGAATGCCCATGCCTAAAGTAGCATTGGCAAAGTTTTGTACGCTCGGAGGAAGTTTCTTAAAGCCAGTATTAATCTGGCTAAAAGAAAATGTTGGCTTTGTGGCCGTTACACTCATAAAACAAACACCTCTTCACGTTCAGTAGGATTCTCTGGGTTCACACCAGGAACTTTGTCCCAAACTTCATATTTGTCCATTGCGTTTTTAACATAGTCATAATTCACTAGGTCTTTAACAACAAAGTCAGTGTCTAAATCATTTAAGAACGTCTTATCACCCGCTACTAAAGTATCTTTTAATTCATCAATGATGAACTTGGTTGCTGACGGGTAAGGATATGGGTTGAAATCGATACGCCCAACATCCCAATCGTCATGCTTGATAGCATTAGGAGTTTCATAATGTTCAGGTGCATAATCCGTCATAGCTTTTAAAACAACTTTTGCTTTCATTGGAAGATATCTCTTACCTTCACGAGATAGCATTTTAGCGACTTCTTCTTTGTTCTCTTGAGCGTATAAAGCACCTCTTACTACGGCATTCATCACTTTTTGAGACCATTCTTTTTTCTTATCAACGTGCTCATCATGCATACACACCACGCAACAAGGATGGTTTTTCCAAACATCACCAGTGAAACGAAGCATTTTCGCGCCAGCTAAAACTTCACCCGCAGCATTGAATGGTTCGGCAACAATGTATGCATCAATTTTCTTAGCTGCTAAGGCAGGAGGCATATCTGGTGGAGGCATAATTTGTAGGTTAACTTGGTTTGGTTTAAGTGGATCAGTTTGATCCTGAATAACGGGTTCTAAACCAGCATTTTTAAGAGCCATTTGTAAAACAATGTTATGCATTGAATACCAGTAAGGAACTGCAATTTGCTTACCGCCAAGTTCTTCAAACTTATCCACGCCAGTGTGTTTTCCAACAACTAATCCAGAACCGTTTGTGTGAGCCCATCCAGTAATTTTAACTGGGAATTTGTTGTTATATCGCATCCAAACAGGAATGGGTTTTAGGAAGTGCACTAAGTTGAACTTCTTTGCGGCAAATCCTTCAATTAAAGGAGACCAACCACGAATTAGCGTTGGTTTTTCTGCTTTAAGACCTTCGTCTTCAAAGAAACCCATAGCATGTGCAACAAGCAATGCGCTGGCATCTGTAATTGGTAGGTAACCGATACGGACGACTTCGTCATCAGGCATTTCCATGTTAGCCATGGCTTCTAGGGGTAGGCTCATTGCGGCTGTTAAGCCACCAGCGGTAGCTAGGCTGTCAAGAATAAACTCTCGACGACCTTTTTCGGGGTTAAATTTATAATCTACTTTTGCGGATTCTTCATTAATATCACAAAGATGGCACATGGTAATTCTCCTTAAAGGCGATAAATATTAAATAATTAAATTAAGAGGCTTGTTGTTCTAATTCGGCTTGTTTGGCTTGATCGATTTTTTCGAATTCTTCGAATAGCTTTTCTTTCAGTGCAACGAACTCTGCTGAGCTACGGTTTCTCGGGTATTCAACAGGAACATCAAGAGAGCCAACAATTCGACCAGGGTTATGATTCATAATGACCACCTTGTCGGCCATTGCTACTGCCTCTTCAATGTCGTGAGTCACTAATACCATTGTGATTCCTTGGTCGTGACAGATTTGCGCCACTTCGGTTTGAAGTTGTGAGCGTGTGAAGGCATCTAAGGCAGAAAACGGTTCGTCAAGCAGTAATACTTCAGGTTCTGCAGCAAGTGAGCGAGCCAGGGCAACACGTTGTTGCTGACCACCAGAAAGTTGTTGTACGTTTTTATTTTTATGTTCAGCCAGGCCAACCATATCCAATAGGTTTTCAACACGGTCTTCATTACCTTTGTAAGTGCCAGCAAACACTAAGGATAGTGCTGCGTTTTCACGTACTGTCATCCAAGGGTACAGTGAAGGTTTTTGAAACATCATGTTCCATTTGGCGTTAGGCTTATAAACGGTGTGACCATTGATGCGAACAGCGCCTTCGGTAGGCATTAACAATCCGGCAAGCATCTGCAGTAAAGTTGACTTACCGCAACCGCTTCGTCCTATCAAAGCTGTTAATTGGCCTTTCGGAATAGTTAGGTTAATGTTGTCCAGCGTTGGTGAGGTTTGCTTTTTGTTGTAATAATGCGTTAGATCTGAGATCCAAATATTAGAAGCTGACATTGGTATTCCTAAATTAATTTCTATTGATGATTTGTTTAATGCATTTATATTGCCAATATTAATTTTATTTATATGAATCAAATAGTTATTTATATTTCTTGTAAAATGTCAACAAAGTTAAGGTTGTATATGTTTATAAATGTAGACAAATATGTTCAAATGTGTGCAATTGTTCACTGGGTAAAGGGTGAATGTTTTGAATAGGATTGATCACCTGGAGTTTTTAAAAGGATTGTTTTGGTCAGGGGCTTTTATGAATTGGTTATAAATAAAAGATTAAGTGGCTATTGTTAAAGGGTTGATAATGTCAAAAAAAGAAAGAAGTGATGAAATAGAAAATTCTAATTAAGTGTCGCAAATATTAGATCAAAGTAACAGGTTGATTCAAAGCCTCAGCAACATGTTATCGATAAGATGAATCGAGTAATAGTGTCTACTGTCACAGAAGGTAAGACACCAGCTGAGTTAGAGGATGATGTCTATCGTAAGATGTTTGAGTGAAGCTTATAAGACTAGGCGAAGTAATGGATTTACTCTATGGTTTTAGGTAATTTTAAAAAGTTTTGTTCAAATTCATATGCAGGGCAGGGTTTACTATAAAAATAGCCCTGTATGAGAACTTCATTATGTTGTTGGCGAATAAAGTCGGCTTGCTCTTGAGTCTCTACCCCTTCTGCAATAATCCCGAGATTCTTGGTCTGGGCTAAACGTACGATGGATTCGACTATCGCGATATCATCTGGGTTTTCAGGCACGTGGCGAATAAAGCTTTGATCAATTTTAAGCTCATGAATGGGTAGCTTTTGTAAATAGCTGAGTGATGAATACCCTGTTCCAAAGTCATCAATCGAGATATTAAATCCTAGGCTGACTAAATGTTGAATTTTTTGTAAGGATAAATCAGTATTGCGAATTAAAACGCCTTCGGTCAATTCAAGGGTAATATAGCTTGGGTTAACACGAGTAAATTTGACTAAGCCAATCACGAGTTCTGCAAAACTTTGCTCATGGAATTGAATGGGACTAATATTGATTGAAATTTGAATCTTGCCATACTTTTCATTCCAGGCTTTAGCCTGTAAAAAGGCTTTATGCATAACCCAGAGTCCAATCTTGATGATTTGACGACCCTCTTCTGCCACTGGAATAAATTGTCCCGGTGGTACCAGGCCTAGCGTTGGATGGAACCATCTTAGTAGAACTTCAGCACCAGTGGTGTTGTCTTCGGAATCAACTTGAGGCTGAAAGTAAAGTTGGAATTCATCATCCAGTTCAGAGTGGTTTAAGGCTTGTAGCATTTCTAAACGTTGTTTGGCAACATCACAGAGCTTATCTTCAAATAGAAAGACTTGGTTACCGCCAAGGTTTTTGGCTTCGTGCATAGCTAGGTTGGCGTGACGAATAACTTGATCGGAGTTATCAGTTTCTAGGGCTTTATTAAAAACATAAACCCCTGTGCTGGCAGTAATGTGTAATGAGCGATTTTGTATATTATATCGGTCATCTAGTGTTTCTCGAATTTTGTGGGCTAAGCTTAATATGTGAGTTTTGGCTTCCTCCGCATCCTGGCTTGTTTCCCTAATTAGAAC
>JGI10211J34971_10003623_pt1 | contig 12354 bp, 14 predicted proteins | sample Etolagsediment_FD_34971 | JGI IMG/M metagenome (IMG submission 34971) | reverse complement strand
TCTGGGCTGTACGGATCGATCGGAATCGGGCTCGTCGTGATCATCGTCGCGATCCCGATGGGCATAGCGGCGGCCATCTACTTGGAGGAGTACGCCCAACAGACGAACCGGTTGACGCGGATCATCCTGGTGAACATCCGGAACTTGGCAGGTGTGCCAGCGGTGATCTACGGGGTGCTCGGATTCATCATCTTCGTGCGATGGCTCGACCCGGTGACGCGAGGTGACTCGGTGATCGCAGCTGGACTGACGATGGCAGTTCTGGTCCTGCCCATCGTCGTGATCACCTCGATGGAGGCGATCAGAGCGGTACCGCAGGGGCTGAGAGATGGCGGCTTTGGCGTTGGTGCCTCGCGCTGGGAGGTGATCAAGGATCACGTGCTGCCTTATGCCGCTCCCGGAATCCTCACGGGGACGGTGTTGTCGCTCGCTCGCGCGCTCGGTGAGGCAGCCCCTCTAATCATCGTTGGCGCGATCACTGGATTTCTTCCCGCAACCTCGCTGACCGGAAAGTTCTCTGCGGTTCCGATCCTCATCTACCGGTGGACGGGCCAAGCCCAGCCCCCATCAAGCGAGTACAGCTTCACGGCGGCGGCCGCGGGCGCCGGCGTGGTCCTGCTCGTGCTCGTCTTCTCATTCAACATCTCCGCGATCCTGCTGCGGAATCGATTCGAGCGAGCTCGGGCCGGGCAGTGAGTTCGCCAACAGACGTAGGAGCGGATCAAATATGTCAACTCAACAGCAACCGGGTCTGCAGCGCGGGATCCGGGACGATAGGGAGCCGGCGATGACGGAAGACACAGATCGCAGTATGCAGAGCGGTGACGGCACGACAACGCAACCACCGGTGTTCGAACTTGACGACGTGAGCGTGTTCTACGGCGATTTCAGGGCTGTGCGGTCGGTCAATCTGCCGGTTGCGGAGCACGAGATCACGGCATTCATCGGTCCTTCTGGCTGTGGCAAGACGACCGTGCTCCGCTGCCTGAACCGAATGAACGACTTCATCGACATCGCTCGAGTCGAGGGATCCATTCGGTACCACGGCGTGGACATGTACGCGCCGGGGGTCAATGCCACTGAGGTTCGTCGCCGCGTGGGAATGGTGTTCCAGAAGCCGAACCCGTTCCCCAAGTCGATCTACGACAATGTTGCCTACGGTCCGCGGCTCATGGGGACGAAGAAACGTTCCGAACTCGACGCGATCGTGGAGGAGTCGCTTCGAGGCGCCGCCCTGTGGGACGAGGTCAAAGACCGCCTGAAAGAGTCGGGCCTCGGCCTGTCTGGCGGGCAGCAGCAACGGCTCTGCATTGCTCGAGCCGTGGCGGTGGAACCCGACGTGATCCTCATGGACGAGCCGTGCTCTGCCCTTGATCCGATTGCTACCGCTCGCATTGAGGACCTCATGAAGGAAATTAAGAGTCGGTACACGATTGTGATCGTGACGCACAACATGCAGCAGGCCGCTCGCGTCAGTGACCGCACCGCCTTCTTCACGACTGAGGTCAACGACGAGAGCGATCGGCGAACGGGACTCCTGGTCGAGTTCAACGAGACTTCGAAGATGTTCTCAAATCCCGACGATGAGAGAACTGAGCAGTACATCACGGGGAGATTCGGCTGATGTCAGACTTGAGAACTGATTTCCATAATGATCTTGACGAGATCCGTGACTTGATCGTGCGCCTCGGGGCCACCGTGATCGAATTAATTCCCCGCGTGACGGCCGTGCTGCTCGAACAAGACCTCGAGGGCGCCGAATACGTGATCCTTGGCGACGATGAGGTCGACGCTCGTGCCACCGGCATCGAGGAGAAGGCCCTCTCTCTGCTCGCGCTGCAAGCCCCGGTGGCCGGCGACCTTCGTCAAGTTGCGACGGCCCTCAAGATCTCGACCGAGATGGAGCGTTCCGCCGACCTGTGTTGCAACATCTGCAAGTCCGCCCGACGTATCTACGGTCACGATCTCGACCCGAAGTTGCGGGGCATCATCCAGAAACTCAGCAACCAGGCGCAGGCCGAGTACCGCCAAGCCCTCGATGCGTACGCAGGGCTCGACAGCGTCCGCGCGGCCGCGCTTCCCGATATCGACTCGTTCCTCGATGATCTACATCGCCAGTTCATCCAGCAGATCCTCGAGAGCCACGCCGCAGGGACCATCGACCTGCATGTCGCCGTGCAGTTGGCGCTCGTCGCGCGCTTCTATGAGCGACTCGGGGACCACGCGGTGAATCTCGCGAATAGGGTGCGTTACATCGCGACCGGCTGGTTGCCCGAGCACGAGTCACGTCGCCCGACGGAGACCGCCGACTCCAGCGATCGCTGAATCCCGTTGGACGCGCTCTCGGCTCTGATCGGTGTGGTAATCGGTGCCGCGGCATGCGCTGTTTGGTCAAATCGCCGTCGGCGATCATCGGTTGAAGGAGCCCCAGTTCCGGCGCGACCCGAGCCGTCCGAGGGGCGCATCGACGAACTGGTTGACCAGCTCCGCACGGCGATTGTCCAAGTCGATCCATCGGGCCGCATTGTGCTGCGCAACTCCGCCGCGGAACGATTGCGATCCTCCCACTCCGGGTATCTCATCGAAGAGGCGATCGAACGCCACCTCGAGCGCGCCCTCACGGGAACCGACTCTGAGGAGACCCTCGAGTTCTTCGGCCCTCCCAAACAGGTGGTCGTGGTGCACACCTCGCCATTGCCGGGAGGGGGCGCAGTCGCTCTCGCGGATGACATCAGCGAGCGACGACGCCTCGACGCGATGCGGACCGATTTCGTTGCCAACATCAGCCACGAACTGAAGACACCCGTTGGGGCGATGGCCGTCTTGGCGGACGCCTTGCTGGGCGAGGACGACCAGGACACGATCCAGCGCCTCGTCGGTCGCATGGTCTTCGAGGCCGAGCGCGCCGCGCGCACCATCGATGATCTCCTGCAGTTGACCGAGATCGAACTTGGAACGGTGTTCGACAGGGTTCCGCTTGACGGCCTTGCGATCTTGAAGGCGTCGGCTGATCGGGTCCGTCATTCGGCCCATGAGCGATCCGTGGTGGTTCACCTGAGTGAGTCAGCCGAGCCGGTCACCGTTGTCGGCGAACCGCGACAACTCACCTCCGCGATCGGGAACCTCGTGGAGAACGCGGTCAAGTACTCCGAGGAGGGTGGCCGCGTGGATCTCTCGATCTCGAACGACGACGACTCCGTCGCGTTCACGGTGTCCGACGAGGGCGTCGGTATCCCACAGCGTGAGATTGAGCGGATCTTCGAGCGCTTCTACCGAGTCGACAAAGCGCGGAGCAGGGGCACGGGCGGGACGGGGCTCGGGCTCGCGATCGTTCGCCACGTCGCTACGAACCATGGTGGTTCGGTGGAAGTGACGTCGGTGGAAGGGGAGGGGAGCACCTTCGTGCTCAGGATCCCAAATTCGCAACCAGTCGATCCCCCTGAGGATGCTTCGAGGGTCGAGCAGGAGGTCCAGACAACATGAGTCAGCAGACGGTTCTGCTCGTCGAGGACGAAGAATCGTTCATTGAGGCCGTCCGACTCGGACTCTCGCGAGAGGGTTTCGCGGTCGAGGTCGCACGTGACGGGCATGAGGCTCTCGAGATGTTCGAGCGATGCTCCCCCGATATCGTGTTGCTCGACGTGATGCTGCCGAAGATGAGCGGCATCGATGTCTGTCGACGACTCCGACAGACATCTGATGTGCCGATCATCATGGTCACGGCCAAGAGCAGCGAGATCGACACGGTGGTCGGCCTCGAAGTCGGCGCCGACGACTACGTCACGAAGCCGTATCGGATCCGCGAACTGGTGGCTCGTATGAGAGCGGCGCTCAGGCGGTCCCCACGGGACTCAACCGGCGAGATCGCCCTTCCGAGCACCGAGACGATCGTGGTTGGCGATGTCGCTCTCGACGCGGAAGAGCACATCGTGACAATCGGCGGTGAGATCGTGCCGATGCCGCTGAAGGAGTTCGAGGTCCTGCGCTTGCTTCTCGCTAACGCAGGCCGAGTTCTGACCCGGGACATGCTCATTGACCGAGTCTGGGGAAGTGACTACGTCGGTGACACCAAGACACTCGACGTGCACATCAAGCGCCTTCGCTCGAAGGTTGAGGACGACCCCTCCTCGCCGACCCGAATTGTCACGATCCGAGGTCTCGGTTACAAGTTTGAGCGACCCAAGCAGTCGTAACCCAGTGGGGCGCGCCGTCTACCTGGGGTGAATTCCCCTGGAGTTCACCCCGACGCCTTATCTAGACAACCTTGGTCAGGCATCGTGCCAGCGTGGAGATCGAGGAGCGAGCCGAGTTGCTCGCCGCTGCCGAGCACAGTGTCCTGTTGGAAGTGGCGGAGCGACTGATCGGCAAACATGGTCTTCCCGAGATCATCTCTCCGCCGACCGTTGGGCTCATCGCTTTGGAGGTTCGTGAGCCGATCGAGCGCATCAGGTTTCGTCTCGGGGATGTGGTTGTGACTCGCGCGGAAGTCGAGATTCGCGGCGGGGCTGGCTGGGGAATACGCGCTGGCGACGATCGCGCCGGTTCTCTCGCCGCCGCGGTCTGTGCCGCCGTCGGTGACCACGGTTTGCAGGGTCACGAGGAGGTGGACCGCCTGTGTCAGGCGACCGCCGACCGAATCGTGGCTGATGACCTGGCTGAGTGGGCCGAGCTCGCTGAGACAATCGTTGAGTTCGAGGAGTTGGACTGATGGAGCGAGACCCGGCTCGGTTCGAGCTCTCGCTGATGCAGGCGATGAGGCTGACCGCTCACGAGGCGCACGCGGTATTCCGCGCTCTCGTCGACACAACAGCAAATCCAGGAGAGATTGTGCGCATCAGGCCGGTCAACCGAGCCGCGATAGATCCGGTGCTTCTCCCCATCGTCACTCTGGCTGATGTCAACACCACCGTCGCGGTGCTCCACCATGGACGCGACGACACCGTCGAGGCCACCGGGCGAGCGATTGGACGGGTTACCGGTGCGGCGTGGACCGACGACCCAGAGCACGCTGACCTAGTCGTCTCGCTCGGTGAGTCATCCGCTGATCTGCCGAAGCGATTGAGGGTTGGCTCGGCCGCCGCCCCGGAGCTCGGAGCGAAGGTCTTCATCGCCTGCCAGTCCATCTCCACCACAGGTGCCGGGCTCGCTGTTACCACCGTCGGCCCGGGAGCCTCAGCTGGTCGACAGTTCCACGTCTCCGGTCTCTCCCACGGGTTCGTGGAGGACCTGGGCCGATTGACCTGTCGTTTTCCGGCAGGCGTGGACGCGTGGTTCGTAGCGGATGATGGTGCCTGCGTCGGGATTCCGAGAAGCAACTCCCTCTCCTTGGCGGCGGTCGCCTGATGGGTTACGCAGCGGCGCGTGGCGGGTTGCGGGCGATCCGGGCCGCCGAACGGTTAGTTCGCCGACTGAGGCGCCGCTCAACGAGCGATGATCTGACGACCGATCAGATCATCGATCACTTCGGTCTCCTCGTGGATCGAGTCATGGGGGAGGGCGGGGTTTGGGATCCGGTCATGGCCGCGAGCGCGCTCCGTCAGGCGGGCGGCGACCCGATCGAGGCATCGCATCTGATGCGATCGAAACGTTCGACCCTCTCAGTACTCGGCATCGCGCTCGCCGATGCCGATGATCTCCGGGTTCTCAGACGGGTGGTTCCCGCCTATCGCAAGCCGCCGGGGCCGCAGCTTCTGGGAGCGAGCACCGACTACACCGGTCGGATTCTTGAACGTGTCGTTCCTCGGGAGGGCCTAGTGGACATGGCCGAGCCCGCCGGTGACCGCAGAGATCCGCCGAGCGACAGGTCACCGACTCGCTTACTCGAGGTACTTCGTCAGGCCGATCTCGTTGTCGACCGACGACGAACCGACGACCCGGACCCGGTCGATATCACCCGCGTCGCCGCGCGTCCGCCTGCGCCTCGATCCGCCCGTCTCTCCGCGATGGCTCGCGCGGAGACCGGAGCACTGGTGAATCAGTGGTATCGCAACATCCTCGGTCCGGATGGCTACCTCCACGAGATCACGCTCGGCGAGGTTCGTCACGGTTGGCTCGACGTCGCGATAGCGCATCCCACCTCCGGGAGGCCGGTCAAGGTGACCGGTGTTCGAGTGACCGAGGTCGAAGCGATAGAGGACCTCGATGGAATCGACGAAGACCGGGGTCGCCTCGATGTGGGTTATGGGCTCTGCCTTGGACACAACGAGAAGAAGTCGATCGCGATGGCGAATCTCGACATTGCCTGTCACCGCGACGCTGGCCGCTCCCAGCTCGAGCAGTCACTCCTCCTGACGACCGATGGCCTCGAGGCAACCGGTTTCTTGGAGCACCTCAAACTGCCCCATTACGTGACGTTCCGGTCCATTGTCGAGAGAAAAGCGGCAGTTCGCGCCGCGAGGACCGACCGGTGAGCCTGATCGAGTCGCTGCTCGAACCCGAGCAGGATGACCTGATCATGGACGCGGGTGCGACGCGCGAGATCCGCCGAGCGATTCTCACCGCGATTGCCGTGCCCGGCTATCAGGTGCCATTCGGTTCGCGTGAGATGCCCGTGGCCCGCGGGTGGGGGTCAGGCGGCCTGCAGGTCACGATGGCGTTGATCGGATCCGATGACGTCGTCAAGGTGATCGACCAAGGCGATGACGAGGGGGTCAATGCGGTCAATCTTCGGAGACTTATCACCCGGGCAAGTGGCGCCGTCGAGACCACCGAGGTGTCGGAGGCGACGATCGTGCAGACCCGCCATCGAGTTCCCGAGGGTGGTCTTGAGGTTGGCCAGATCCTTGTACTGCAGGTTCCTGAGCCCGAGCCGCTGAGGGGGGTCGAGCGCGACGTGCGAGAACTTGAGCGCATGCACGCGGAGGCCGATTACTCCAGGATGTGGGTGAGCCTCTACGAGGACCGAGTGAGAAACGGCGTGATCACGCGCACGACTGGCTATCCGTGCATGGTTGGCGGTCGTTATGTCATCTCGACAACACCGATTCCGCGCTGGGACGTGCCGCTTCTTCACCGCAGTCCCTTCCTGTCGATCTTCGGGGCTGGTCGAGCAAAGCGGATCTACGCGATTCCCCCAGATACCGATGTCGAGCCGATGACTTTCGAGGACGTTCCATTCGAGGTCGAGGAGAATCGCGGCGCCGTATGCCGCCGGTGCGGCTCCGACCGATCATTCCTCGTCGCCACACCATCAAGCACCGATGGGGTGGACCTGTGGGCATGCAGTGATACCTCCTGGTGTAACCGCCGTTCGGGAATCGACTCGCCATGAACCAGATCGACGTCGAACCAGAGGTGCTAGAGGTAAGCGCCCTTGGCCGCGCCTACGGACCAGTCGACGACGGAGTGATAGCCCGGACGGGCCCACTCGCGGGAACGTCGAAGTGCGCGACCACCGGAACGGTTCTCGCGGCTTGGGATGTCAGTTTCGCTGTGGCAGCGGGTGAGGCCCTCGGGGTCATCGGTGAGTCGGGCTCGGGGAAATCCACGGTGATGAGATGCATTGCCGGAGACGTAGTGCCCTCGGCCGGCACGGTCACCCTTCGACGTTCGGACGGTTCATTCGCGACGATTACCGAGATGTCGCCGGCTGAAGTTCGCGGCCTCAGGGTGCACGACCTCGCCATTGTCCATCAGAACCCAGCCGACGGGTTGGATCTGCGGATCACAGCAGGCGGCAACATCGCCGACCCGCTCACCGCCGCGGGCTGGCGGAACTTCGGTTCGATCCGTGAGCGCGCCGGCGAACTCCTCCGGCGCACCGAGGTCCCACTTGAGCGAATGGATGATCCAGTCGGCGCGTTCTCTGGCGGAATGCGTCAGCGCGTCCAGTTGGCGCGAGCCCTCGCCAATAACCCGTCGGTCGTTTTACTCGACGAGCCGACCACAGGACTCGATGCCTCCGTGGCGGCAGGCGTGCTCGACCTCATCCGATCACTACTCGAGGAGTTCTCCATTGCTGCGGTCGTCGTCTCCCACGACTTCTCGGTGATCGAGATGCTCACTCAGCGTTGCGTTGTCATGCAGCACGGGCGGGTGGTCGAGCATGGGCTCACCGATCAGCTTCTCGAGGACCCCATCCATCCGTACAGTCAGCGTCTCGTAGGGGCTGCCCGATCATGAGCCGAACTGAGGTGTTGGATGTCGCGGGACTGACGAAGTCGTTTACCCTTCATAACATCGACGGGCGCTCAGTGGTCGCTCTCGATGGCGTTGACTTGACCGTCAAGGCGGGGGAGCATGTCGCGCTTGCTGGTTCGAGCGGAGCCGGCAAGTCCTCGCTGTTGAAGTGCGTCTACCGCACCTACCTTCCGTCGTCGGGATCGGTTGTTCTCGTCGACGAACATGGTGAACGAATTGACCTTCTCTCGTTGAGTGAGCGTGAGATCGTGGCCCTGAGGGGCCGGCGGCTTGGCTATGTGTCGCAGTTTCTGCGCTCGCAACCAAGGAGGACTGCCCTTCAGATCGTCGCTGATGCGGCGGTGATGAGGGGTGTCGTGCGAGGAGATGCCGTCGCGATGGCGGAGATGGCGCTCAATCGGCTCCGGCTTGACCGATCACTCTGGGACGTCCATGCGAGCGTTCTGTCCGGTGGGGAGCGTCAACGCGTGAACCTCGCTGCGGGCACCGTCTCGCCGCCAAGGCTCCTCCTGCTCGATGAACCAGTCTCGGCTCTGGATCCCGCCAATCGTGTCGCCGCCCTCGACCTGATTGGGAGTCTGACTGAGAGTGGGGTTGCGGTGCTCTCGGTGTTCCATGACCTCGAGGCGATGGAGCGACTCGCCTCGAGGGTTGTTCTCATGCGCGCCGGACGTGTCATCGAGGACGGTCCGCCTACCGAGGTCCTTCAACTCGAACTGGGGGTAGCCCGATGATCGACCGATCGAATGTTGTGATCACCGACGTGCATGCGGTGTTGCCCGATCGGGTGCTCGCTGACGCGACGGTCGTGGTGCGGGAAGGTCGTATCGCCGAGGTGCTTGACGGACGACGCGGCGGTGCTGGAGTGATCGACGGGCGCGGAGCTGTGCTTATCCCTGGGCTCGTCGACAGTCATTCCGATGCGTTCGAGAAGGAACTGCGCCCGCGCCCGGGAGTGGAACTTCCATTGGACTTCGCATTGGGCTCATTTGAGGGTCGCGCCGCCGCTGCCGGAGTGACGACGATCTATCACGGGGTTGCGTTCGAGCAGTCCGATCGTTACGAGCGGACGGTTGACCAGGCTGTGGCCATGTGCACGGTCATCGACGCCCGAGCGGCGGATCCAGTCGCGCTTATTGACCATCGCGTGCTCTATCGACTGGACGTCAGGGATCCTGAGGGTCTGGCAGGTCTGGAGCGTCGCCTTGATGCGGTCACGGGTGCTCCCGTCCCCGGAGCGAAGCCCCTTGTCTCATACGAGGATCACACGCCGGGTCAGGGCCAGTACACCGATCGCACTTGGTTTGAGAAGTATGTGTCGGGGACGCGGTCGGTGTCACTCGATGAGGCGCGCAGAGTCGTGGACGAACTCGTTGACGAGCGGGAGCGTCGTGCCGCGCACCGCGAGGTGGCCGTCGAGGTGCTTGGCCGACGGGCGCTTGAGGGCATGATCACGCTGATGGCGCACGATCCGACCGATGAGTCCGAGATCTCGCGCGCGAGTTCTGCGGGTATGTCGATCGCGGAGTTCCCGACGACGCGGGTTGCGGCAGTCGCGGCGAAGGAGCGCGGAATGCGGACGGTCTGTGGTGCCCCGAATGCTTTGCGCGGCACGAGCCACTCGGGCAACGTGAGTGCACGCGAACTCATCTCGGGCGGTCTCTGCGATGGGCTTGCGTCCGACTATCTCCCCTCCACACTCCTCGGCACGGTGGCGGCGCTTGTTCGCGCTGGCCTGTGCCCGCTCGAGGAGGCCGTCGCTCTCGTCACCTCTGGCCCAGCAGACACGGTGGGCCTCAACGACCGGGGTCGCATTGAGGTCGGTCGTCGTGCGGATCTCGCGCTGGTTGATTTCGGTTCGGTGATGCCGACCGTGCTGACCGTGATCGCTCAGGCGGGGAGAGTCAGCTACGAGGATGAGGTATGCGCGGTCTGACGTCCGAATCGATCGAGAGATGGCGAACCGATGGTTACCTCCATCTTGAGGGCCACCTTCAGGGGCGAGCATTGGAAGGCCTACGAGGGCACGTAGATCGAGTGGCTGCGATGGCTGACGGGGAATGTGGCGTCCTTCAGCACTATGAGCGAACCAACGAGGGGGTGCGCATCTGTAGAAGCGAGCACCTTCTCGAAGTCGACGATGAGTTACGAGAGATCATTGCCGGTGGGGAGATTCTGGATATNGCGAGCCAACTCCTCGGTGAACTCGCCGTGCTCTACAAGGAGAAAGTGAATTACAAGATGGCGGGCGGGGCGGGTTTCTCCGCCCATCAAGACGCACCCGCGTACCCGTTTGTTGAGAGCCACCTCAGTTGCATGATCGCCATCGATGACGCAACCGAGTCGAACGGGTGCTTGGAGGTCGTCCGCGGAATGCACGCCGAGGTCCTTCCCATGGATGAAGACGGCTGTATTCGTGACGATGTCGTCGATTCCATGCAGTGGGTTCCCGTGCCAATCCGCGCCGGTGACTTGCTGTGGTTCCACTCGAGAGCTCCCCACAGGAGTGCACCGAACAGATCTAACGCTGATCGCCGCGCACTCTTTTGCACCTACAACGCGGCTGCCGAGGGCGACCTTCGGTCTCGGTATTACGCGGAGAAGTTTGAGCGATTCGCCGAGGCCTCAGAAGGCGAGCGGACGCGGGTGAGTCTCATCGGCGACTTTCAGGGAGTGGCTCCATCTCGGCAGGAGATCTACGACTACATGAATCGGAGGAACCAGACATGAGTGATGTTCAATCCGACGCCTCTCGGTCACCGTCGCCCAAGTGGCGCGGCCTCGCGAGCCCCGATCAAGTCGCGCAAGCGCTGATCGATCTGTTTGATCAAAACGGACATCATCACTACGACGAGGTGGTGACCCAAACCAGTCATGCCCTTCAATGCGCAGAGTTGGCAAAGACAGCGGGTGCGTCGAGTGACCTCGTGCTCGCGGCGCTCCTTCATGACATTGGTCATTTGCTCGAACCGGCCCATGACCCGCGACGCAGCTCTATCGATTTTCGACATGAGCACCTCGGATCGAGATTCCTCGCGAACTGGTTCCCTCTGGGCGTGACCGAGCCGATCAGGTTGCATGTGGTTGCCAAGCGGTATCTGTGTCGTATCGATTCTTCGTACGCCGCGGGCCTCTCTCCGGCGTCGACCACCTCACTAGAGCTCCAAGGCGGTGCCCTCGATGAGAACGAAGCGCGCGAATTCGAGCACAACGAGTGGCACCAGGATGCAGTCGAGTTGCGGCGGTGGGACGACCTGGCCAAGGAGGCCGACTTTGCTGGTGGGAGTGTGGACGAGTTTCGCGCTGAACTTGTGCGAGCCGTGAGGTCGGGCGCGTCGGAACGTGAGGACGCGCGTTGACGCGGCCGCGTGCCCGGTACCTTGAGCTCGCTGAATACCTCGAGGAGCGCTGGAAGGGGTTGCCGCCAGGTACGGCCGTGGAGGGCGAGCACGTCCTGGCTGCCGAGTTCGAGGTCAATCGGCTCACGGCTCGGGAGGCCGTACGGGAGCTGGAGCGCCGCGCTGTGGTACGTCGGCACCCCGGCCGCGGAACGTTCACCGCTCATCGACTGCGCTATCGCCTTGACCGCCAGTCCACGCCGAGTTTCCGGGCGCTCATCGCCTCGCTCGGACATCATCCCGGTGTGTCGCGATCGGAGGTTCGCTGGACCGGCCGAGCGGCATCGCGGCGGCTGACTGTCGAGAGGGTTCTCACCGTCGACGGACTGGTCGCGTCAACACGCATCGACACCTTCCCGGCGCGCGTTGGCGTCGTGGTCGAGTCGTTGCTCGGCGGCGATGAATCGATTTCATCGGCGCTCATTGACTCGGGATGGAAGCCGCGCCGTGATCGAGTCGAAGTCGCACTTCGTTGTCCGAGCACGTCGATCGCGGATTGCCTCGGCTACGCGACCGCACCCATGCCTGCGTGGTGTGTACGAAGTCGGACGGTCGATCGGGTGTCAGGTGAGCAAATTCACGAGTCGGAGGGATGGATGCGCCCCGACATGTTCGAGCTTGACGTCGTGCTCGAGCCCTGACAGCAAACGTTGGGACACGCTTCTCGACATCGTCGCCCACGGGTCATTCTCCGTTCACCTGGCCCGTTTAGAACTGCGCCGTGAACAAAACCACCATTACCTACCCCACCCGGAAGAGCCGTGCATTCGCGGCGTTCTTCGCGATCTCTACCCTCGTCATCGCCGCGTGCGGTGGC
>JGI10211J34971_10003622_pt1 | contig 12355 bp, 11 predicted proteins | sample Etolagsediment_FD_34971 | JGI IMG/M metagenome (IMG submission 34971) | reverse complement strand
TGCCCGATGTTGTCGTGGCGCTCTCCGATCGCATCAATGACCTCTATTGGCGAAGCATCGATCGACCGAAGATTGTCCACTGGCTTGCCGCCCACGAGCTGATTGCTGAGGTGCTCGCGCCCCACCCCGCCTCACATTTTCTCTCCGGCGATATTCCGCTCGAGGGAACCCCGAGCGAGATCACAGATCAGGTTCACGACGATGAGTTCCCGTTGTCCATGTTTTATGAGGCTTTGGCAAAGAAACTTGGCCCGACAATCGCGGCGACCGCCGGCATCACAGGCCTCGGCGCAGACGCCTAGGAGACCTGTCAGGATGGTCTCGTGAGACTCCATGACCCCGAGTGGCGGGGCTTTGCCAGCGACAACTACTCCGGGGTGCACCCCGAAGTTTTGGCAGCGCTCGCAGACGCCAACGTCGGTCACCAGGTGTCCTACGGCGAAGACGAGTACACCACTCGACTGGGTGAGGTCATTCGGGAACACTTTGGGGCTGCCGCGGAGGTTTTCCCCGTCTTCAATGGGACCGGCGCCAATGTTCTCTCGCTGACTGCCATGATGCCTCGGTGGGGAGCAGTCATTTGCAGCTCTCTCGCCCACATTCACACTGACGAGGGTGGGGCACCCGAGCGAGTATCGGGCCTCAAGTTGTTCACCGTTGCCCACCACGAGGGAAAAATCACTCCCGCAGATATCGCGGCGGAGGCCTTCGGCTTTGGCGACGAGCACAGGGCGCAACCGGCTGTCGTCTCCATCACCCAGAGCTCGGAGCTCGGCACGGTCTATACGCCTCCTGAGATTAGGGCCATCGCGGACTACGCCCACGACAACGGCATGCTCCTTCACATGGATGGGGCGCGTCTGTGGAACGCGGCGGCGAGCCTCGGCCTGCCGTTTTCTGCGTTCACTACCGACGTGGGTGTCGACATCGTCAGTCTTGGTGGAACCAAAAATGGACTGATGGGTGCCGAGGCCATCGTCGTCATCAACCCTGACGCCGTAGATGGCCTCATTTACTTGCGCAAAATGAGCATGCAGCTCTCGAGCAAGATGCGCTTCGTCAGTGCGCAGCTCCTGGCTCTCTTCGAGAACAACCTGGGTCTCAGCTCAGCCACCCATGCCAACACGATGGCTCGCAGGCTCCGCGACGCTCTGGAGGAGAAAATCTCCTCGGGAGCGATATCGGGCTTGAGATTCAGTGCTCCCACGCAGGCCAACGCGATTCTTGCCGTTCTGGATCCGGAAGTCTCAGACCGAATTCGGCAGACGTTCCGCTTCTATGACTGGGACCGCTCGGCGGGAGAAGTCCGATGGATGTGTTCCTTTGACACCACGGACGCCGATATCGACGGCTTCGTCGAGAAAATTACCAGCGAGCTTCAGGCGTAATCGGCGCTTCCGCCCACAATCTCAGAGAGTGGTGTGCGCTCGCGAGGCTTAGCCTCGCGCTCCTGAAGTTTTTCAGGAAGGTCGGCGGGATCCCCCATCGAGCCGACTGCCATCACCGTCACGACTCGCTGGGATGATTCGATCCCTAGCTCACGACCCAGTGTTTGAGCATCAAAACCACCCATTTGGTGGACCATCAAGCCCTGAGCGGTGGCCTGGACCGTGAAGTGAGCTACCGCCTGACCAAGGTCATAAATGGCGTGTGACTGGGGTTTACCCTCAGCATCAACGACGGCAGCGATGTTGGCCACCACAGCACCGGCGTGTTCTGCCCACACCTGATTGCCCGACGCCATAGTTCCCACGATGGTCTGGAAAACGTCATCCCCCCGAAAACCCACAACGAACGACCAGGGCTGCGAGTTTCCGGAGGACGGTGACCACCTGGCAGCTTCAAAAGCGGGTCCCAGAGTGTCCTGGTTCAGAACCTCATCACGAGAAAATGCGCGAGGGCTCCAGCGTTGTTCGAGGACGTCGGTCAGCGCGAACTCGTGCGGTTCATGATCGTGGCTCATGTTGTTCCTTTCACAGGGCCACTCTGGGCTAAACACAGATCGGGGGGATCTATTCCATCGAGAATTGTTGAACCTGGAGGCCGGACTTATCCTCCGCGATATCCACTTTCACCGTGTCACCATCGTGAACCTCACCGGCGAGCAGGGCCCTGGCCAAACGGTCATCAATCTCTTTTTGCATCAGTCGACGAAGCGGCCTCGCCCCATAGACCGGGTCGAATCCGTGATCGGCCAGCCACAACCGGGCTGCCGGTGTAACGGCGAGTTCCAGACGTCTGTCCGAGAGGCGCTCCTGCAGCCGATCTACGGTGATCTCCACAATCTGTCCGAGGTCTTCTTCGGTGAGAGTGGAGAACACCACGATGTCGTCCAAGCGATTGACGAACTCTGGTTTGAAAGCTCGGCGGACCTCCTGGCGCACTGACTCGACCTTCGCCTCCCACGGAACACCCTCCTCCATGAGGAAGGACGATCCCAGGTTGGAGGTCAAAATCAGGATGGTGTTGCGGAAATCAACCGTTCGCCCCTGACCATCGGTCAAACGACCGTCATCGAGTACCTGCAGGAGCAGGTCAAACACCTCGGGGTGGGCTTTCTCGACCTCATCCAACAGGATCACTGAGTAGGGGCGACGCCGCACGGCTTCGGTGAGTTGACCACCTTGTTCATACCCGACATATCCGGGAGGGGCTCCGATGAGGCGTGACACCGAGAACTTCTCGCCGTATTCACTCATATCGATGCGAACGAGCGCTTTCTCATCATCAAAGAGGTAATCGGCAAGCGCTTTCGCCAGCTCTGTCTTTCCCACACCCGTAGGTCCGAGGAAGAGGAATGATCCAGTGGGGCGACCGGGGTCGCTCAACCCGGCGCGGGTGCGGCGAACCGCCTCACTGACCGCGCGAACTGCGTCTTTCTGGCCGACCAGACGCCTCGCCAACTCGGTTTCCAGCTGCAACAATCTTTCGGTTTCACCCTGCGTGAGCTTGTCCACCGGAATCCCTGTCCACGCGGCCACCACGGCGGCAATGTCCTCATCAGTGACCTGGTCGTTCACCATGCGGTCATCACTGCGCTCGGTGCTCTCCGCGCGCTGGATTGATTCCTCGATCCCGGGGATTACTTCATAGTTGAGCTTGGACGCTTCTTGGTAGTTTCCTTCGCGCATGGCGCGGTCCAGCTCGATTCGAGCGTCGTTGAGCTGAGTTTTCAGTTCCCCCACGTCCTGCAGGGAGGCTTTCTCGGCGGCCCAGCGTTCTTGCAACGCTTCAAGCTCCGAGCTCTTGGTTTCCAACTCTTCCCGAAGCTTTGTGAGCCGCGCCTTCGACGCGTCATCCTTCTCTTTCTTGAGTGCCAGTTCCTCAATGCGCATCCGGTCAACGACCCGTCGAAGCTCATCGATTTCTACGGGGGAGGATTCAATCTCCATCTTCAGGCGACTCGCTGCCTCGTCAATCAGATCGATGGCTTTATCGGGAAGCTGCCGTGCTGTGATGTACCGATTGGAGAGCGCGGCAGCCGCAACCAGAGCACTGTCAGCGATCACGACCTTGTGGTGAGCCTCATAGCGCTCCTTCAAACCTCGAAGAATCGCCACAGTGTCTTCGACGCTCGGTTCACCCACAAAAACTTGCTGGAATCGGCGCTCGAGAGCGGCATCTTTTTCGATGTGTTCGCGGTATTCGTTGAGGGTTGTGGCGCCGATGAGGCGGAGTTCGCCGCGCGCCAACATGGGCTTGAGCATGTTGGCAGCCGCGACCGATCCTTCGCCACCACCAGCACCCATCAGAGTGTGCAGCTCATCCACGAAGGTGATTATCTCGCCCTCAGCGTCGTTGATTTCTTTGAGCACGGCTTTGAGCCGTTCTTCAAACTCTCCGCGGTACTTTGCCCCGGCAACGATCGCAGATAAGTCTAAAGAAATCAGCTGCTTGCCTTTCAGAGAGTCAGCGACATCTCCGGCAACAATTCTCTGGGCCAACCCCTCCACCACCGCGGTCTTTCCGACACCGGGTTCTCCGATAAGCACCGGGTTGTTTTTGGTGCGCCTGGTCAACACCTGGGACACTCGGCGAATTTCGGCGTCCCGACCGATGACGGGATCCAACTTTCCCTCCCGGGCAATCTCGGTCAGGTTCACCCCATACTGCTGGAGGGCGCTCTGCTGTTCCTGCGCTTGCTCTGCCATGGTGTCCCTCCTCTACTTCTCAAGCTTCTTCGTGGTCGGTGGTGTCCGCCCAAACGGGTTCCACAGGACCATTTGGTTGTGTTTCTTAGCTCGCTCACCCTGGCGCAATGGAATGACATCTCCTTCTGCGCCGGCAGCAAACACGCGGCGTCCCGACTTCTGCAACAACTCATCTGCCAGCGTCGCCTCCAGATCACGGACTCTGCTCTGGAGACCATCCACTTGCGACTCCAGCTCCAAAATTCGCTTGATACCCTCCAAGTTCAGTCCCTCAGCACTGAGCCGAGAAATCTCACGCAGCTGAACGACATCCTTCATCGAGTAGCGTCTGGTTTTTCCCGCGGTTCGAGTGGGACTCACCAGGCCCAAGCGGTCGTATTGCCGCAGAGTTTGAGGGTGCATGCCGGCGAGTTCTGCCGCCGCGGTGATGGCGAACAGTGGGGTCCTCTCATCCATCTCCATCGACTACACCCCCGCTCTCTTCAGCAGGTCCTCCCGAGGGTTCTCCTTCGGCAATGCCGCCATGAGCTTCTCGAGATGGCCCTGAGCAATCTTGGAAAGATGCGCGGGAACCGCCACCTGCAGTTCCACCAGTAGGTCACCGAGCGCCGCCCCGCCGCGGACACCGTGTCCTTTCACCCGCAATACTTTGCCGCTGGGGGTTCCCGCGGGAACCTTGACCTTCACGACCTCACCCTCGATTGTGGGGACCTCTATGGTGGCGCCGAGCGTTGCTTCCCCAAAGGTGATGGGGACCTCGATACGCAAGTTGTCACCGTCGCGGCCGAAAATCTGGTGTTTCGGGACACCCACCGTGATGATCACATCGCCGGGCTTCCCGCCATCGGGACTCGGGTGCCCTTTGCCCCGCAAACGCACCTTCTGGCCGTCTTTCACACCGGCTGGCACCCGGGCCGTAATTTTCTTGCCACCGGGGCCATCGAGGGACACCTCCGTGCCCCTGAGCGCTGTCGGCAATTCGAGAGTGACTCGCGAAATCACATCGCGACCCTTGGTGGGCTCTCGGTATCCGGGGAAACCTCCTTGGCCATTACCAAACAGCCCCGAGAACAAGTCGCCAAAGTCGGCGCTTTGCCCGCCACGGGGCGCGCCGCCAAACATCCCACCAAAAACATCATCAAACCCGCCACCCTGGCCGCCCCCTGCGGTGAAACGCGGGCGACCCGCCTGCATGGCCCGAATCTGGTCATACTCTGCCCGCTGTTGAGGGTCAGAAAGTACCGAATACGCTTCAGAGATTTCCTTGAACCGAGCTTCGGCAGAAGAGTCGTTGGGGTTGGAGTCGGGGTGGAACTTCCGGGCAAGCGAACGATAGGTCTTCTTAATCTCAGCCTCGCTTGCATCCTTGGACACCCCGAGGACTTGATAGAAGTCCTTTTCTAACCAATCCTGGCTCGCCATTGCCCCACCTCCCTTACTCGTCTGCCGGAACCTTCACGGCAACCTTGGCGGGTCGGATCAAGCGCTCGCCGATCGTGTATCCACCCTCGATGACGTCGGCGACAGTTTCTCCGGTAGCGCCGGCTTCGGGCAGGCGAACAACAGCTTCGTGGACGGCAGGATTGAACGTTTCCCCCACCTCGCCCACAGGCTTGATGTCGTAGCGCTCGAAACTCGAGCGCAGCTTCTGAGCCACCAGCTCCAGTGGCGTGCCGGCGAGGTCTCCGTGGGCTTCCGCGCGATCCAAATCATCCATCACGGGAAGAAGTGATCGAATCACCTCAGCAATCACCGTCTCCCGGTTGGCCTGACGATCTCTCTCCACCCGGGTCCGGAAATTTTGCAACTCAGCTTCCGCTCTCGCAGCACGGTCTCGATATTCCGCGACCAAGTCCCGCTCGGCTTCCTGAAGCAACGCCATGTCATCCTCGGTGAGCTCGTCCGAGGCAGCAGCTGCTGCCTCGGGACGCACATCTCCGGTTTCGGGGTCAACCCGACGCTTGTCGGTGAAGAGCGGCTCCTGGGGTTCCTCATCCCTTTCGGGCTGAGGTTTTTCTTTGCGTGACATGAGCCCTACTTCTTGGTGTCGGTGTCGTCGTCGACAACTTCAGCATCGACGATGTCCTCGTCCTCTGCCGACTCACTCGACTCGCCATCCTCGGGAGCTCCCGCCTCGGGTTCGGCCTGATAGAGGGCCTCGCCCAGTTTGGTTTGGCTGGTGGCCAGCGCTTCCATGGCTTTCTTGAGCGCGTCCTCGTCCTCGCCCGCAAGCGCGGACTTGAGGGCGTCAACATCGGCCTGGACTTCGGACTTGACGTCGTCGGGGAGCTTCTCGTCGTTCTCCTTGAGGATTTTCTCCACGGAGTAGACCAGCTGCTCAGCCTGGTTTCGCTCTTCGGCTGATTCGCGTCGCTTCTTGTCTTCCGCGGCGTTCTCCTCCGCCTCACGCACCATGCGCTCGATGTCTTCCTTAGGCAGGGACGATCCACCGGTGATGGTCATCGACTGCTCCTTGTTCGTTCCCTTGTCTTTGGCAGACACGTGAACGATTCCGTTGGCATCGATGTCGAAGGTCACCTCAACCTGGGGGATTCCCCGCGGGGCCGGGGCAATACCGGTCAGCTCGAAAGTTCCCAGCGGCTTGTTGTCCCGGGTGAACTCGCGCTCGCCCTGGAACACCTGGATCGACACCGAAGGCTGGTTGTCATCCGCGGTGGTGAAGGTTTCGCTTCGCTTGGTGGGGATGGCGGTGTTGCGCTCGATGAGCTTGGTCATGATGCCACCCTTGGTCTCGATTCCAAGACTCAAGGGGGTGACGTCAATCAGCAGAACATCTTTGCGCTCACCCATCAGGACACCCGCCTGCAATGCGGCTCCCACGGCGACCACCTCGTCGGGGTTGACGCTCTTGTTGGGCTCCTGGCCACCAGCCAGCTCTGTCACCAGTGCGGCGACGGCGGGCATCCTGGTGGACCCACCGACCAAGACGACGTGGGAGATGTCGGAGAGCTTGACACCGGCCTCCTTGATGACGTCGTTGAAGGGCTTTTTCGTGCGCTCTAGGAGGTCCTTGGTGAGCTCCTCAAACTTGGCGCGCGTGAGTGACTCGTCCAGGTTGGCGGGACCGCTGTCGGTCAGAGACAGGTAAGGAAGCTGGATTTGGGTACTCGACGATGTCGAGAGCTCCTTCTTTGCCTGCTCAGCGGCTTCCTTGAGGCGCTGCTTGGCGATCTTGTCACCTGACACGTCAACACCGGTGGTCTCCTTGAACCGAGTAGCCAAGTAGTCCACGATGCGCTCATCCCAGTCGTCTCCACCGAGTCGGTTATCACCGGCGGTGGCACGCACCTGGATGGTGGAGAACTCGTCGTCCTTACCCACCTCGAGCAAGCTCACGTCGAAAGTTCCTCCACCGAGGTCGAAGACGAGGATGAGCTCGTCCTCTTTACCTTTATCGAGGCCGTAGGACAGGGCGGCGGCTGTGGGCTCGTTAATGATGCGCAGAACGTTCAATCCCGCGATCTCACCAGCTTCTTTGGTTGCCTGACGCTCAGCGTCGTTGAAGTATGCGGGGACCGTGATGACGGCGTCCGTGACGGATTCGCCGAGGTACTGCTCAGCATCGCGCTTCAGCTTCGCCAAGATTCGAGCGGAAATCTCCTGAGGGGTGTATTTCTTGTCGTCGATCTCCATCGTCCAGTCAGTTCCCATGTGACGCTTCACGGACGAGATCGTCCGCTCCACGTTGGTCACTGCCTGACGCTTGGCGGTTTCTCCGACGAGAATCTCGCCGTCTTTCGTGTATGCCACGACGGAGGGAGTCGTGCGAAGACCCTCAGCGTTAGCGATAACGGTGGGCTCGCCACCCTCGAGTGCGGACACCACCGAGTTGGTGGTTCCTAAGTCAATTCCTACTGCGCGTGCCATCTGGCCTGCTCCTTACTGTCTGTAGTGTCGCCAAATCTAAGTCGGCGTGACTCAAGTTTGCAATATGAGTCGACTCTTGTCAAGTTTCTCAACCAAAATATGAGTCAGAGTGGCTCATATTGTGACTTTCTAAAAAAGCATCCCGTTATTTACCCAAAATTTGCCCCGGCGCAGTACGGTTCTTTCATGACCAACGATGGTTCGCAGGCGCAGGGCACTCCCTCCTTTTTTACCGACACTGACGCCCTGCCGGTTGTGGGACTAACCGGTAACGAAGGCAAAGTCATCCCCCGCAAGCGGGTGTGGTCCTGGGCGTTCTGGGACTGGGCCACCCAGCCCTTCAATACAGTCCTCATCACGTTCGTCTGGGTCCCCAGCTTCCTCACCAGCACCTTCTTCATTGATCCCGACGTTGTGGGAACCGCGGGAGAGGATGCGGCACTGGGCCAACTGGCCAGCAACCTGGGATATGGCATCACTGCTGCCGGTCTCTTGATCGCACTCCTCGCTCCAGTTCTGGGACAGCGAGCGGATAGAACCGGTCAACAGAAGTCGCAACTTTTCCTCTTCACCGCACTGCTCATCGCCGCCCAACTCGGAATGGTGTTCGTCCAGCCCGGCGCGGAGTGGTTCTGGATGGGAGTCGCCCTGATTGCCCTCGGCAGTATTTTTGGGGAAATAGCGGGCGTGAGCTACAACGCTCTACTGGTGTCTATTTCCACTCCGAAGACCGTGGGTAAAGTCTCCGGTCTGGGCTGGGGTTTTGGCTACCTAGGAGGCATCATCGCTCTCGCCACTGTGGTCGGCCTCATTCTGGGTGGAGTCTTGGATGGCACGGTTGCTTCGACGTTTCAGCTGATTGCCCTCGGGGCCACCATCTGGACCGTCATCTTTGCGATTCCCCTTTTTGTCAATGTTCCCGAGCCCCCCAAGCTGACTGCCGCGGAGAAAGTCGGGTTCTTCCGCAGCTACCTGGAGCTCGGCCGAAGCGTCATGAGGCTCTGGAAAGGCAGCCGACCCACCTTCTGGTTCCTTCTGGCGAGCGCCGTCTATCGCGATGGGCTCTCCGCTGTCTTTGTCTTTGGGTCGGTAGTCGCCAGCATCGTCTTCGGTTTCACCTTCACCGACCTCGTGATTTTTGGCATTGCGCTCAATCTTGTGGCGGGGGTTGCCACCATCCTGGCGGGGCGACTCGATGACCACTTGGGACCCAAAACGGTCATCGTGGTATCCGTGTTTGGCCTTGTTGCCTGCACCTTGGCAGTCTTTTTCCTGGTCGACCTCGGAACGCCAATGTTCTGGGTCGCCGGGCTGATTTTGGCCTTATTTGTCGGACCCGCCCAGGCCGCATCACGGTCATTCCTCGCCCGGGTAACACCCGTCGGGAAAGAGGGCGAGGTCTTTGGCCTCTATGCGACCACCGGGAGGGCCGCTGGCTGGATGGCCTCCCTGGCGTGGGGAGTGTCCATTTCACTAGCGGCAAGCCAAACGCTGTTTGGGCTTCTCGGCATTGCCCTCGTGCTGCTGGTCGGTGGCATCATGCTGCTCTTCGTGAAAGCACCCCCGCGCGCTATCCGGTAACCTGCCACCACTCAAAGAGCACCAAGACAACAGCCGCGCCGGCCACAAAGTTCAGGCCCAAGAACCATCGCCAGCTGCGATTGGCTTTCCAGGAATCCTCATCGCTGACCGACCACCAGGGAGCAAGCGCTCCCACATAGAGAATCACGACCAGTGCGATCAGCGGCAAAGGCCACGGGGTCACCAGGAGCAGAAGCCCCGCCAGAACATAGAGCCCAATGGCGAAGCGCACCGTTCCCTTGGCGCCAATGACGGTGGCAATGGACCCAACGCCGGCTTCCCGGTCAGCCGCCACATCCTGCACAGCCCCAAAAGCGTGGGAGGCCATCCCCCAAAAGAAGAACGAACCCAGGAGTGTGAGAGCCAGGGGGGTGAGCTCGCCCCCGACCAGGGTCATCGCAAAGATAGCCGGCATGACAAAGTGCAAGCTCGAGGTGACCGAATCCACAAAAGGCACTTCTTTGAAACGGATGTTCTTCGCCGAGTAGGCGACCACAAAGAAGAGCGCTAGGGTCAGCACACCGGTGGAGGCAACAGACCCCCACAACACCAGGGGAACGAGAAACGGCAGTGGCAGCAGAGTGGACACCAAGAGCATCGGGCGATGCAGGCCGGGCGGAAGAAGCGCCCCCTCCACCCCGCCTTTGCGGGGATTTCGCAGATCTGATTCGTAGTCAAAAACATCGTTGATGCCATACATCAACACGTTGTAGGGGATGAGGAAGAACAGACTTCCCACCACAAACACGGCATCAAAATTGCCGACAAAAAGGTAGTAGGTAAGGCCAAACGGGAAGGCCGTGTTGACCCAGCTGAGTGGCCTGGAGCTCAGCACCAAAGTCCGAAGGGCACTCATGAGCTCTCAGGACCCCGTCGCTCTAGCAGATGCCACAGGGCCGGAATCAGCATCAGTGCAGCCGCCGTGTAGGCGAAATCTTCCAGAGGCGCCACCCCGACCATGATTCCGCTGAGAAGCTCCGGGTCATAGGCGACAAGTCCCGATCCGATGATGGCGTTATCAAAAACCGCGGTCAACGCCATCATGACCACCGCCGATATCAGCCAGGGGAGTGCCCGTGGCGAAGACCTGCGCCCCAGCGCCACACCCCACACCACGGCAGCCACAAGAAGAAACGGAATGTTGATCAGCCAATAGGTCATGCGTGGCGCCTCGCTCCGAGCGCTTTTCCAGCCCATAGATACGACACCAACGTCGAATAGGTCAACACCATGAGGAAGAAGGGCTCCTCCAGCGGTAACTCAGGTCCCAGCAGGACCCCGGTCATCCACGGCCCGCCACCCCGGAAGAAAACTCCGGTGGCAATCCCCACAACGTCCCAAACCAGAAAGAACACCACAGACGCCGCGATGATGATGAGAGAGCGAAGTGCTGCTCCTCCAAAAAATGCCAGCTTGTGTCGGAAATCCAACAGGCTTATTCCCACCAACGAGAGGAGCAGAGCCGCCAGGTAGAGAAAAGACACGACGATTCCTAGGCCACCGGCATCAGGGGTTCCGGCAGTGGTGCTGTTGAGACGTCTCCTCGGACGCGCTTGACCAACACCTCGGCACTAATCAAACACATCGGCAGTCCGATACCGGGAATGGTCGAGCTCCCCGCGAAATAGAGACCCTCCACCTTCTTGGACACGTTTCCGGAGCGGAACAGGGCACTCTGCATCAGAGTGTGGGCGGGGCCAAGAGCGGTGCCCATCCAGGCATTCAGGTCTGCAGCAAAGTCAGCGGGACCCACGCTTCGCCGCAGCACGATGCGCTCCGCCAAGTCCGTCGCACCACTCCAGGCAGCAATCTGAGCGATAGCGCGATCGGCAATGGCCTCCACTTCGGCATCCCCTGAGCCGTCAATTCCGCCGTGCCCGAGGCTCACGTCAGCAGGCATCGGGACCAACACAAAGATGTTGGTGTGGCCCTTGGGAGCCACGGAATCATCCGTGGCACTGGGCTTGCAGGCATACACCGAGGCGGGATTAGGCACCGTGGGCTTATCCGCGAAAATCTTGGAGAAGTTGTCCTCCCAATCTTCGGTGAAGAACAGCGTGTGGTGGAGAAGCTCAGGGACTTCGCCTTTCACCCCGAGATAGAGGAGCACGGCACTGGGTCCGGAGACCTTCTTGTCCCAGTAGGACTGGGGGTAGGTCTGGAGCTCCTGAGGGAGAAGCTTTGTCTCGCTGTGGTGCAGATCCGTGGTGGAGACCACAAAGTCGGCGTGGAGGGTGTGCTGGTCTCCGTGGGAGTCCTCATAGGTCACACCGGTCGCGTGGGCCTTGCCCGATCGCTTCTCGGTGGTGATGACCGACACTCGCGCCTGGGTCAGGATCGTGACGCCGTGATCTTCGATCACGGTCCGCATGGAATCAATAACCCGGGTGAATCCCCCTTCGGCGTAGAGCACGCCGTCCTCGAGGTCCAGGTGGGACATCAGGTGGAACATACTGGGGGCGATATAGGGGGATGAGCCCAAGAACACTGCTGGATATCCCAGGAGCTGCTGAATCTTGGGGCTCTTCGTGTAGCGCTTGACGAACGTCATGATCGGAGTGGTCAACAGGCGAACCAGGGTTCCCGTCCGCTTCAGAACTGTGGGAACGAGAAGGGTGCGCAGGCTTTGGAACGAGGTGTACAGAAAGTACTCTTTAGCGATTTCGTAGGTTTCTTTCGCCGAATCGAGATATTTCTCCATGTTGGCTCTGGATCCAGGTTCAATCTCTTCGAGC
>JGI10211J34971_10003621_pt1 | contig 12355 bp, 13 predicted proteins | sample Etolagsediment_FD_34971 | JGI IMG/M metagenome (IMG submission 34971) | reverse complement strand
TTTCTGGGAAGGGCGTTCGGCCAAGAGAGCCATTATAGCCGGATGACGGCACAAAAAATCGATGAAGAGGTCAGGGGGATTGTCGTCGAAGCTTACAAAAAGGCGTTGGCGCTCATTAAGGATAACCTGGATACCCTTAGCAATATAGCGATGGCTCTTCTAGAAAAGGAGACGTTGAACAGGGGAGATATTGATAAATTAATGGCGGGTGGGAAAACGGTCGCTTAAATCCCGACCTCCTTTGGGTGGAGTTTTGTTCGCCTTTTTGGAGCAAAGCGCCAGCGATAATAGACGGCAAACGGTAATAGAATGATAGCGATTTTAAGGAAGCCCTTACCCCCTCGCCGGAATATTTCTTTTCCTGTAACAGAAGTCCATTTGGATGTCAAAGATTATGGTCATATTTGACCACCATTTCGATTCCTCCACCAGCCTTTCGATTTTGAATATTACTTGATAAATCAATGTTTTGAATCAAATAGGGGTGGGCTCATCCAGCTTGGCACAAAACTTGGATATATATCTTTGAACTTAAGACGGCAGACAAGTCGGAGAGATTTCTGAATTTGGGAATATGCTGCGATCATCACCGTGGAATTTAAGGAGTAACTGCTATGAAAAAGAGAAATATCGTTATCCGCTGTTTACTTTTCGGAACAATAGCCTGGTCATGGGTACTTTTATCTCATGTTCCGACGATGGCAGCGGATGTGAATGTGAATATAGGCGTGAATATTCCGCTGCCTCCCGCTATCGTATTTTCGGCGCCTCCACAATTGGTCGTGATACCCGAGACATATGTATATGCCGACCCTGACGTAGATGTGGATATCTTTTTCTACGGTGGTTGGTGGTGGCGTCCGTGGGAAGGGCGTTGGTATCGCTCTCGGAATTATGATTCAGGTTGGGGTCACTATAAACACGCGCCACCTTTTTATAGTCATGTCCCTTCACATTGGAGGGATGACTATCGGGGGCATAAATGGAAAGGGCACAAATGGGACCACAAACGGATACCTCACGATCAAGTTCAACGGAACTGGAACAAATGGGAAAAGGACAAACATTGGGAGAAGCAAAATACCTGGGGCGTCAGAGATTTTAAACCCCAACAGAACTCCCAGGGACAACATAAAGATGTACAGAAACAACACCAGTCACAACAGTCTCAGTCTCAGCATAAAAAATCCGACAAAAGGGACAATAAGAGGGAAGATGTAAGGAATGATGGAAGAGATGATGGAAGGGATAATAAAAAAGATAAGGGAAAAGGTAGTGGAAAAGAACATGGAAAGGGAAAGTAGGATGACAAAAGGTTATCCCAAAATGAAAAGGCTCCTAAAGGGACCGGGTCACCAAACTTGTCAATGGCATGAAACAATTCAATCACGGAGGTTCTTATGATGGAAGAAAGAAAGGCATACGAAGAAAAGCTCGAGGCACAGTTGAAGGAATGGAAGTCCCGGATTGCTGTATTCAAGGCAAAGGCGGACAAGGCCAAGGCAGACAAGATGGACTATCATAAAATCATCCAGGTGCTGGAGCATAAAGGGGATGAGGTCAGGAGGAAGCTGCAGGAGTTGAAAACGGCCGTTGATGAACGATGGGAAGACCAAAAATCAGGCTTTGAAAAAGTATGGGATGAATTCCAGACCGCCTTTCATGGCGCGGCTGAAAATTTCAAATAGGCAAGAACGCCGGCGTCGTCTGGTCTGAAATATGCTGTTTTCAGTTCAAGCGGAGGGATTTTAGCCGGTGATATCAGTGTTCGCGAAAGGAGATTCAATAAAGTGCAAATCGATATATCCCCACAACCGGTGGTTGCGCTGATCGCAGGTATTGCGATTCTCGTTGCTCCGAAGTTATTGAATTTTATCGTTGCCATTTATCTCATCGTATTTGGCGTTTTAGGGCTGATCCGAATGTAGTCAAACCCAAAATCCAACAGGAGGAATATCATGAAATCGAGCAAAAGGGACGAGGCAGAAGGAAAGTTGCACCAGGCTAAGGGCAAGATCAAGGAGATTGCGGGAAAAGTCATTCTGGATTCCGACTTGGAAGCCGAAGGCAAAAAGGAAAACAAAACCGGCAAAGTTCAGGAAAAAGTCGGCGATATCAAGAAGGTCGTTGGCAAGTGAACATAGGCTTCCAACAGGAGTTTTTTGGGGCGTTAGGAGGTGACGAAGATGCTTTGGACCATATGTGTGATTCTTTTAATTCTGTGGGGCGTAGGTTTGTTGACCGGGTACACGATGGGTGGCGTCATTCATGCCCTGGTGGTCATCGCCATTATCGTGGTGGTGATCCAGGTTATTCAAGGACGACGCTTGTAACCATTTGAAAGTTTCCCAAGTCGACAAAAGTGTCTTCAAAGCATTTGAGAGGTGCCGAAGATGGTTTTAACAATATTTGTGATTGTTTTAGTTCTGTGGGGGTTGGGCATATTTACAGGGTACACGATGGGTGGTGTGATTCACGACATAAAGGAAAACAAAGCCCTCAAAGTTCGAGGTGAAATCGGTCAGCTCAAGAAAGGTCGTTGGTAAGTAAGCGTAAACTTCCATTTGAAACTGGGAGGGAAAACCCATGGGAATAAAAAAGATATCATTTATCGAGCCGAGCGCACCCGGCCTGCATATCTTCAGTAAATTCCCCATACCGCGCCTAGGTGCGGTGCTATTGTCTACAATTCTCGGAGAAAGAGGATACGACGTAAAGACATTTATCGAGGACCTTGCCGCACCGGACTGGTCATTCGTTGAGAGCTCGGATATTGTCTGCATTTCCACCATCACCTCGACCGCCATCAAGGCCTACCGCATGGGGAAAAGGCTGAGAGCCCTGAATATCCCGGTGATCATGGGGGGTGCACATCCCACCTTTCTTCCCGATGAGGCTCTGGACTATGCCGACTTCGTTATTCGGGGTGAAGGGGAGAATGGTCTCTTAGAACTACTTGAACAAATGGACAAAGGGATTCCGCACCTGGAGGACATTAAAGGTCTTTCCTACAGGAACAGGAAAGGCAAAAATGTCCACAATCCTGCCAGGGATTTTCTTGAAGACCTTGACACCCTTCCCACACCCGATTTCTCCCTTGTCCATAACTGGACCCCATCGAATACCTATCCTGTTGCCACATCGAGGGGTTGCCCCTACGAGTGCCGCTTCTGTTCCGTTATCGGAATGTTCGGCAGAAAATACCGTTGTAAAAGCGTTGAGAGCACATTATCGGAATTGAAACATGCCGTATCGGTATCCAAAGCGGTCAAGTTCATTGTTGACGACAATTTTGCCGCCAATGAAACAAGAACGAAACAAATCTTGAGAGCCATGATCACTGAAAAAATCAGGACAAGGTGGTCTGCACAGGTGAGGACCGAGGTGGGAAGGGATCCGGAACTTCTCCGCCTGATGGCTGATTCAGGCTGCGACACACTGTTTATCGGTCTCGAATCCATCAATCCCAGGACGCTTAAAGAGTATAATAAAAAGCAGGACCTGCAGGATATCATTTCCTGCATAAGAGAGGTCCGAGATCATGGCATTCACATCCACGGAATGTTCGTTCTGGGAGCGGAAACCGATGACGTTAAAACGATTCGTGAGACGGTTGATTTTGCACAACGCCTTGATATCGATACCATACAGATCATGATTCTCACACCCCTTCCGGGAACGCCGCTTTTTGAACAGATGATGAAGACCGGAAGGTTGCTCCATACGGACTGGAGTCAATATGATGTTCAACATGTAGTTTACAAACCCCGGCTCATGTCGCCGGCAACCCTGCAAATCGAGACCCTCAAGGCGATGGGACGTTTTTATTCGTGGAAGTATGTCTTCAGGCATCTGGCAAAATTCGATTTTCACTACACAGCGGTGGGACTTTTCGGCAAAAGAGCGGTCGACAGGAGCCTGAAGGCTTTCTCAACCTGTATGGATGGCGCCTCCTCACCATCCTTTAGCTGCGAGGAGGTACACTGAAAGGTAATTACAGGCGTATTCAAATTAAATGGCAAGACCAAAAAACGCTGCCGGAAAAAATCGAGGGGGTGAATGATGGACAATACATGCAAGCCGCTCCAGAGAAGGGGCGAAAGGAATATCTTCTGTTCATTTTATAATGGTTGTCTGGATTACGCCATAAAGGAGTCCTGGCCCTGCTGGGATTGCAGTGATTGCCAGCATAAGGTCGATGAGGGACTCATGTTCGAGTATGGATTTTTCGCTGGAGACACCATTGAGCATTATGATTTGAGATTAAATTTTCGCGCATCTACGTCGGTATTCGGATTCAATGGCTAAATATCGATTGAAGGGAATGCCTCAGCTACAACCGAAAGGAGAAAAAAATGGAAAAATATGCTTATGGGTTTGGAGGCTTCGTGAAGGGTTGGAAAATAGGGATGATGGTATTGGTGATGGCTTTTTCATTCGGGTTGGCTTCTTGCGAAAAGGAAGGGCCGGCAGAAAAGGCCGGCAAAAAAGTGGATAGCGCCATGGAAAAAGTGGGAGACCAACTGGAAAAGGCGGGGGATAAAGTGGAACAGGCGACCGACAAGGTGAATCAATAGCGTTTGGAATAGGGATTCGGCGGTTACAGCATAAAGGAGATCGAGCGATGTTCCGAGATATGATTCTAAATATTTGTATGTTGGCGGTGCTGGGACTGCTGGGGAGCACACTGAGTACATTGCCAGCGGTGGCTGCAGAATATTCACCTGATGAGGAGCAAATAGATGTACTCGCACACGGCCCCATACACGAAGCATTTGCTGAGACCATCACATTTGATCCTGAACCGGGAATCATAGTCCCGAAAGTTCCGCCGGAGGTCATTAACGAGGTTCCGCCGGAACAGAAACCCGAGGGTGATGTTCAGTGGATTCCAGGCTACTGGGGCTGGGATGATGATCGAACCGATTTTATTTGGATCAGCGGCACTTGGCGGGTGGTCCCACCCGGTCGGCAATGGATCCCCGGATATTGGGTCAACTCCGCGGGGGACGGCTATCAATGGATTTCAGGCTATTGGGCTCCTGAGAAAAACACTGCCACGACGTACCTGCCCGAGCCTCCCGAATCGGTTGAAGTGGGACCCAATGTCAATGCGCCCTCAACGAACCACACTTGGATACCCGGCAGTTGGGTATGGTATAGTAATGCATACGCCTGGCGTCCCGGTTATTGGGCGATGATGCGGCCTGACTGGGTGTGGATGCCCGCACATTATGTGTGGACGCCCCGGGGGTATGTTTTTGTAGGGGGTTACTGGGATTTTGCTGTTGGTTTTCGAGGCGTGCTGTTTGCACCGGTTGCTTTTGGTTTCGGCGTGTCTTTCGGAAGCGGCTTCTATTTTACACCATCATTGATGATTAACGTGGGCATTTTTTCAGACTGTCTTTTTATTCGTCCAGGCTATCATCACTACTATTTTGGTGATTATTATGCCCCCCGATATTATCAAAGAGGCATATTTCCATGGTTTTCACCCCATATAAGGCGTCACGGATACGACCCCATTTATGCGCATCAGCGTTGGACGCACCGGAACAATCCCAATTGGGAAAAAAATCTGCATAATACCTATCAATTACGTCGCAGAGATGAGGCGGCCAGGCCGCCGAGAAACCTTCTTGAGTCGAAAAACCTCCAACAAGAATCGCTGAGATCAAGTTCCTCTGAACGTTTTTCTAAAGAGCCCTTTTTTCCATTGACAAAAAAGAGGGAGGATCTGCCAAGGTTCGAATCCTTGAGCCGAAATGAGCGCATTCAAATCGAACAGAATGGCAAACAGCTCCGCGATCTTAGCAATCAGCGACTCAAATTGGAATCTCGGGGGTTGGCCAAACCGTCTATGGGATCTGCCAAAAAGATCAACGTAGACAGGGTGAAACTTCCGGATTCTCCCATAGCGGCAAAACCGCTCGAAAGAGCATCCACAAAGAAGGCAACTTCGAATCGTTATCAAAATACCCCATCGAATTCCGCAACGAAGCCTCTGGAGAGAGGACCTTCAAATGCGCCGGGAAGTTCAAAGAAAATCGAGGTTGACAAAAGAACTACATCAAAGTCTCCCCGCCCGACAAGCCAACCCGGCAGTCAGTCAAAAACAATCGGTTCCCCAGCCGGGAAAGTGCCGCCTGTTCGCTACAAGACGCCCCAAACAAATCCCACTGTTGAGCCCCTGAAAAGAAGGTCATTTGGAAAACCGGAAACTTCAAGGAAGATCGGGACCGAGGGAGGAACTGCACCAACAAACGCTCCAAGATCAGCAAACCCGCCGGCTGTCCCGTCAAAATCGACACGTCCCGAAGCTCCCAATCCCGGTTATAAGGTGGAGTCTCCCGGAAGAGGCGCATCATCGGGTCGTTGGGAAGGGCCCACGGGTACGAGGCCGGATACGGGCGCAAACAGGCCGCAATTTCCGGGTAGATAGTTGAAAGGAAACCCAACCGGCTTTATTTGCAGGAGTGTGAACGTGCATCAACCAAAGAACCCATTGAGGAAAGGGTATACGGTTCCGAGACAGAGACCAATGCTTTCTGACCTAATCGCCGAGCAGTTGAGCGGATATCCGATTGACAAGAAAGGGGATAGACAATGACCAGGGAAAAGAGCCTGACACAATCCCGGGAATACGCCAAGAGCGTTATCAACACCGTGCGTGAACCCTTAATCGTTCTGGACCAGGACCTAAGGGTGGTCACCGTCAGCCGTTCCTTCTACGGGGTCTTCAAGGTAAAGCCTGAAGAGACCATAGGGCAACTTATCTATGACCTGGGGAACAAACAGTGGGATATTCCCAAACTGCGGGAATTGCTGGAAACCATCCTTACCGAAAAGACCAGCTTTGACAACTATGAGGTTGAACACGATTTTGCCACCATCGGCAGACGCACCATGCTGTTGAATGCCCGCCAGATTCAACAAGCGATGGGCAAGGAAAGGATGATCCTGCTGACCATCGAGGACGTTACCGAGCGTAAGAAGATAGAAGCCGGCCTGGAAAAGACCAGAAAAGAACTGGCGGTCATCAAAAACACCGCAGATGAAGCCAGTGAATTCGCTGAGAGCGTCATCAACACCGTGCGCGAACCCTTAATTTCCTTGGACCAGGACCTAAGGGTGGTCACCGTCAGCCGTTCCTTCTATGAATTCTTTAAGGTAAAGCCTGAAGAGACCGTAGGGCAACTGATCTATGACCTGGGGAACAAACAGTGGGATATTCCCAAGCTGCGGGAATTGCTGGAAACCATCCTTCCTGAAAAGACCAGCTTTGACAACTATCAGGTTGAACACGATTTTGCCACCATCGGCAGGCGGACAATGCTGTTGAATGCCCGCCAGATTGAACGAGCGATGGGCAAGGAACGGATCATCCTGCTGGCCATTGAGGATATCACCGAGCGCAAGCAGATAGAGGAACAACGGGATAAGCTAATTTCGGAACTTCAAAAGACACTATCAGAGGTTAAAACATTACGGGGTTTTCTACCCATATGTTCGTATTGCAAGCAGATACGCGATGACAAGGGTTACTGGAGTCAGATCGAGTCATATATTCATAAACATTCCGATGCTAAATTCAGCCATGGTATTTGTCCTGAATGTGCCAAGAAATATTTTCCCGATATCGATTTGTATAAAGATGCCGACTAAAGACTTTCGATGCATGTTCAGCTTGGTTAATAGAAGATCGGCTGGCAAACAAAATCATAGATATCGGAAGCAAATAGAAAAAATCCCGACCGGCAATGAGATCCAAAAACAACACCAACCGAAATCCCGAGAGGCGGCCAAGCCATAACACCAGCCACAACACCAGCCACAACAGTCTCAGTCTCAGTCTCGACATGAAAAATCTGATAGGGATAATCAGGGGAATAATCAGAGGGAAGATGTAAGGGATAATAAAAAGGATAATGGAAGAGATAATGGAAGGGGTAATGGAAAGTAGGTGGGATCCATTCAGGTGAAAAATGGCATGGTATATGTTGAGCAAAGTCGTTCAGCTGGGTTTATCTGCAGGAGTGTGGACGTGCATCAACCAAAGAACCCAATGATTTACGTTTGTGCTGGAATCCTTCTGGCACTCATTTTCAGTATCGCTGCACCATGCCTCTCCCAAGGGATCTCTTCTTTGAACAATGCTGAAAGTACGGCATTCAAAAAAACAAATGGTGACGAAAGCATTGAGCTGCCAGGGCTCAATAAATTGATTGAAGAATCCGAAGGTCTTTTTGCTGATTTGGAGGAGATCAAGAGCGGCATTGCTAAAAATCTGGATTTGGTGAAAGCAGAAAATGAACTGGGGGATATTCAATCCTCTATAAATGAAATTTCACCCCTTCTGGAACAATTGAAGGAGAATAAAACCTCCCAATCCGGGCTCCGCATTAGGATTCAATCGCAGTTGGAGGCTGACGATGAGCGGCTTCAAAAGATCAGGAACCGCCTCAGCGGTGCGTTGAATCGTATCCAAGAATGGGTCTCTTTGTGGAAGAAGGCGGAAAAACAATGGCATAAATGGCAGAGCGCCGCAGGCGATTCATTGGTTTATGATGCGGTCCAGCCCATATTCAAAAAGAATTTAAGCAATATAAATGAAGCTGAAAAGCGGTTGTCGGAAGAAATACAACCCATTGTGGTGACTCTCGGAAAAGCATGGCAGGCCAAAAGCCAAATCGACGGGATGAAGCGAAAAATCAGTGACAAGTTCTCTGTCGGTAATGAAGATATGTTGGGCGAATCCAATCCTCCCATGTATTCTCTCCAATACTTCTCACAGTTCCGCAGCAGGCTTGATGAAAAATTGATACGGGGAATTAAATCTATTCCACTGCCGCGTTTCGATTTTTTGAAACAGAACTGGTTTTTGGTTGCCTTTCAACTATTGGTGGCAGCTGCAATCGCTTTCATTTTTCGCAAGAATCCCCACTTTGCCAGAGAATCCAAACTTTGGACAATTTTTGCGCGTCGATATATGGCCACCGGCGTTTTTGTCAGTATTTTCTTTATGTCCTTTTTTTACAATTCAGCTCCCGCTCTCGTCGAACTGAGTCTTCGCACCCTGGTGGCGATCACTGCCGTACGGCTCATTGCAGCTCTTTTTGATGATGTCGAAATCCGGCGTTTATTGTATCTGTTGATAACAGCCCTTATTTTAACGACAATTTTACAGTGGATCACATTTCCCGCCCCACTTTTCCGGCTGTATGTAACGACATTCTCCGTAATGGGGGCTTTGTTGACGCTGGTTGAATCCGTGCGAATCAACAAGAAAGCCGAAGTTTTTTTCGGTTCGGTCTGGGGGCTTCGGGCTGCTTCGATCTTTTTTTTCGCGATCTTTTTCGCGGATGTTTTTGGGTTCAGCCGTTTGGCACGATTTATGTTCGATGGGCTTATCCAAACTCTTTCGTTAATCCTGATTGCCTGGATTCTGGTGCTCTTCCTCAAAGGGTGTCTTGAAAGCGTTTTGTACAGCCATGGACTTCAAAAATTTGATGTGGTTTCGAAGAATCGTTCCAGCATTCAATCGAAAGGGACTTTTGTCATCAGTGTCTTGGTTATCGGCATGCTGGTTGCTGAAATACTGGTTCGGTGGAATGTATTTCCCAACGGTGACGATGCCTTCGCAAAAATTTTCTCTTACGGTGTGACCATCGGTTCAAAGGAGATCACCGTTGGACTGGTTTTAACTGCCGGGCTCGTGCTTTATTGCTCTTTTATCGTTTCCTGGACCCTCCAAACGACCCTACTGCAAGGTGCGTTTTCAAAACGTCAGGTGCAGGGAGGCGTCGGTGTGGCCATATCCAAACTGTTGCATTATGCCATTGTTTTGATCGGTTTCCTCATGGCAGTCAGTGCCTTGGGATTTGAACTGAAGAACTTGACCATCATTGGCGGGGCGCTCGGCGTTGGGATTGGATTCGGAATGCAACCCATCGTCAATAATTTCATCTGTGGATTGATCATGTTGTTTGAGCGACCTGTGAAAATCGGGGACACCATAGAGGTCGAGGGGACTTTCGGGGTCGTAAAGCGGCTGGGACTGCGTGCCACCGTTGTGGAAACCTACGATCACGCAGAAATCGTAATCCCCAACACGGGACTTATTACCGAAAATGTGACCAACTGGACGCTCGCGGAACGTCAGTCGCGATTGAAAATTTCCGTCGGTGTCGCCTACGGCTCCGAGATATCGGTGGTTAAAGAGATTTTATTGGCATGCGCCGAAGAAAATGAGATGGTTTTGGATAAGCCGGAACCCCTTGTGTTCTTTATGGGCTTCGGAGAAAGCGCCCTCAATTTCGATTTAAAAGTGTGGACGGACGAATTTGACAACCGTTTTACGGTTATTAGCGATTTGAACCAAGAAATCGAGAAGCGTTTTCGTGATCGCGGTATCGAAATTCCTTTCCCCCAAATGGATTTACACTTTCGCTCAGCAGATGAGAAGATCATGGACGGATTATCTCCCCATGGGAAAAACTCCCTGTCTCGGGAAGAAAAAGGAGATACCGAAAAGGAAGAATAAGTAGTCGAAACCGCCCTCCCGTCGGCCAGAGGCGCGATAAAACAAGAGAAAAGAACAACCATCCCATGCTCCACATTGTTTCAAACAATCAGATTACCCTGCTGCAAACCGGCGAGGCCTATTTCCCGGCCATGGAAACGGCCCTGGATAAGGCGATTCATGAAATTTATCTGGAAAGCTATATTTTCGAAAACGACAATACGGGACGACGCATCGCGGAAGCGCTCAGACGGGCGGCCTTCCGTGGGGTAAAAACCCACGTTCTGATCGATGGATTCGGCTCCAATGGTCTGCCGAAAACCATGGTCGAATTCCTTGAGGGGGCCGGGGTAATGGTGCTGAAGTTTCGGCCCAAGATATCGCCCTGGACGCTTAAGCGACGGAGGTTACGTCGGCTGCACCGGAAAATGGTGGTTGTGGATCGGCAGATGGCCTTTGTCGGAGGCATTAACATTATCGACGACATGAGTATGCTCGGTGAAACATCGCCTCGTTATGATTACGCCGTGTGTGTGGAAGGGCCCCTGGTAAAAGAAATTCACGATTCCGCCCGCCGGGTGTGGAGGCGAGTGGCCCGGCGCCGCTTACGTTCACGGTGGGGTTGGGAGAAAGAGAGACCAGCGCCTCTAAACGGACCCATGGGGCGTATGCGCGCGGCTTTTCTGGTACGGGATAACATCCGCCATCGCCGTGATATTGAAGATGCCTATCTGCAGGCCATCGGACAGGCGAAAATCGAAATCATTCTTGCAAATGCCTATTTCTTCCCGGGGTTGAATTTTCGTCATGCGCTTCTGGATGCGGCCCGGCGCGGTGTCCGGGTGATTTTGCTCTTGCAGGGAAAGGTGGAATACCGATTGCTGCATTATGCCTCCCATGCCCTCTATGGGAGTTTCTTAGATGCAGGAATAAAGATCTACGAATACCACAAGAGCCTTATGCACACTAAAGTTGCCGTGATGGATGAACAGTGGGCCACAGTGGGATCCTCAAACCTTGACCCCCTCAGTCTCTTGCTGGCGCTTGAGGCAAACGTCGTTGTTCTGGATGAAGACTTTGCCGGAGATTTGAAAGAAAGCCTGGAAGCGGCTATCAAGGCGGGGGCGCGTAGGGTATTTAAGCGTAACTGGAGAACGCAGACCTTCGGCGTGCGTTTGGCGAGTTGGCTGAGTTATGGTTTGGTGCGATTCATGACGGGAATGACCGGGTATGCTCACGGGGAAACAATCCGGGCAAACACAAACGGCGACAAAAGGCCGCAGTAAGAAGGAAGGCCTTCGCCATATTTGACCATTTGGTCATATGTGGCCATGCTATTTGCATTGATCGGACCTCTTTCATTAGCCCATCTATTGTAATTATTCACATATAAATCAATTCCTTACATTATATCAGGATGGCTATTATCCAGTTTGGCACGGACTTTGGATTAGAATAATTGTAACTCAACCGAAGGGATTATAGCCGGCGACATCAGTGTTCACGAAAAGAGGTTCCGTAACATGCAAATCGATATATCCCCACAACCGGTGGTTGACCGCATTGAATCAAAAAAGAGAGGTTTTAGCTGAGAAGTTGAAAGAGCTGAGCTCTTCCAGCGGAAATGCCTGGGAGCAATTGAAAACGGGTATCGATGCGGCCCTGGAGGATTTGGGGAACGCCTACAAAAAGGCGGCGGCCGAGTTCAGCAAATACAGATCAGTTACTCAAGACTCCAGAGTCCAAAGTTCTCGCAATATACTGATTTTATTGAATGTATAAATTCCCGACCGTCATTCCGGCGAAAGCCGGAATCCAGTGTCTTTTTGATAA
>JGI10211J34971_10003620_pt1 | contig 12356 bp, 7 predicted proteins | sample Etolagsediment_FD_34971 | JGI IMG/M metagenome (IMG submission 34971) | reverse complement strand
GCTTCTTGCATGTGAAAGTATAATGAAGTTTGATCTACTCATCAATTTGAAATTTTAACGTATAGCCGACATTTAGCATTTAATAATTTTCATCGACAAAAGTAAAATGAATTGCAATTCAATCACATGATTCATTAACCAATTGTTGTAGTAATGGAAATATCCGGTTTCCACGGCAATCCGGAATGTCGTTAAATTCAAATTTTCAGGCGACGCATGGGATTTTTTAAATGCTAAGGCTTTATTTTATAATATTGCCGGAAATAAAAATTCACTTCTAAATAATTAAACAGTAAATGGGTACATTTCTCACTGAGCTCTACACCAGCCGAAAGCTAATTGTCCAGCTTGCCCTTCGCGATTTTAAGATAAAATATGTTCGAAATTATTTTGGCTTAGCCTGGGCAATCATTGAGCCGCTTGCCATGCTGATGATAATGCTTCTTGTATTTACCTATCTCCGCAACCGAAGCCATTCTGAATATCCATTTATCGTCTATCTGCTTTCGGGTGTGGTTGGGTTTAATTTTTTTAGTACAGCTTTGGGGCAGGCAACACATAGTATTAAGTCGTTTTCGTTTATGATAAACCTCGTTCATTTGCGCATGTCTTTTGTTCCTTTCATCAGTATACTTTCCACTTTTTTTACCCATCTAATTGTGCTGGGCATTGCCATTTTTATTCTACTTCTAAATGGCATTGGTTTTTCGTGGTACTGGTTTCAGCTCCTTTATTTTATGCTGGCTTCTTGGCTTCTGCTCATAGGGCTTACCTGGTTTACCTCAGCACTGGTTGTGTATGTCCGCGATTTGCAATATCTGATAAGCATTGGTATGCGTGCCATGTTTTTCCTCACCCCCATTTTTTGGGATATCACAATGTTTCCGGAGCAATACAGGCATTATTTAAAAATAAATCCGCTTTTCCATATCGTTGAAGGGTATCGAATGAGTTTGCTTTATCACCAGCCTTTTTGGAGCGATGGTTTAGCCATGCTTTCATTCTGGGTGTTCACCTTGTTTTTTCTCTTTGTCGGTGCTTTCGTTTTCAGGAAGTTAAGTCCAAATTTTATTGATGTTGCCTAAAAGGTTTTTGATATGAACGAAGAAGCCCAAATAAAGCTTAAGCATGTTATTAAGCAATACCGCTTGTACAATTCTGATACCACCAGGCTCGTACATACATTGTTCCCTTTCGGGAAATCCCGCTATAAGAGTTTTACAGCGTTGAATGATATTAACTTAGAAGTGGGAAAAGGAGAGATTGTTGGAGTTATTGGTCGCAATGGTTCCGGGAAATCCACACTGTTGCGTGTTATTGCCGGGGTAACAGCTCCTACATCCGGAAATGTAAAAGTGTGTGGTACTATTGTTCCTTTGTTTGGGCTGGGTGCTGGCTTTCATGCCGAACTAACCGGACGGGAAAATCTGCACTATTTTACCATCATGCAAAATTTCGATAACTATCAATCGGAGGACATAATTCAACAAGCGATTGATTTTGCTGATATCGGGCATTTTGTTGATCAGCCAATGCGCACTTATTCGAGTGGTATGCGAGCGCGACTTGCTTTTTCGATAAGTATTTTCCTGGATGCCGATATTATGATTCTTGATGAGGCACTGGCCGTTGGCGATGCACATTTTAAAGAAAAAAGCTATGAAAAAATGCATGCATTAATCAACTCAGGAAAAACTATTATAATGGCTACCCATTCCGAAAAGGAAGCGGAGAAAGTATGCAAAAGAGTAATACTGCTGCAAAATGGGGAGATTATGCAGGATGGTTTACCAGAAGAGGTTATTAAGTTTTATCGCGCATCAATAAAAAGAAATGCCCCGGCCAATAAAAAGCCAATTAACAATCAACGAAAAAAGAAAATTGAAACTCCCGAAGAAGATTAGCTAATAATTTGTACCCTATCATCCTTTTAAGTTCATAATTATCTCAATAAAATAACCGTTACTCAACAAGTTGCCGGTGTAACAAGATACCTCGCAAAACCCTGATGAAATGCTGGTGGATTTAATCAGCAACATCCTAAAAATAATTTCAATCGTCAGTTGAACAGAATGTGAAATAGGTAGCTCTTTGATGCATGAATAGAAAAATGGGGATTTCATCAAGCGTAAGCTAATTAAAAAACAACTTGCTGGATCATTATAATACCTTTTGCGGGGAACCAGAATAAACAATTATATTTCACTTTAAAGGAGTATCAGTATTTTAAGAAGTAGTTAAAAAAACCGGTAAAATCATGCTGAACATTTGTGCAGTCATTGCCATTCACAACAATCCACATACAATTTCACGGGTTCTTGAGCATTATAAAAAAAATGAAATTGAAGTCGTTGTTATTGATGATGGGTCAACCGATGAAACAATTGAAATTATTAGGAAATATATTCATGCCCCCGTAACACGTATTCATACACTGGAATTTGATGGCACGTTTAATCTCAATAAAATTCTTGAGCTTAAGAAACACATTATTTCCAGTCTGGATGCAGATTGGTTTATTCATGCAGATGCAGACGAAATATTTGAATCGCCGGTTGAAGGCGAAAGTCTAAGAGATTTCATTGAGCGGCAATCCTTTCAGGGAGTTGATGTTATTGATTGCGATGAATTCGTATTTGTTCCGGAAAATGAAAACGCAAATTATTCACCGGAGAATTTTGTTGAAAAAATGAACCGGTATTACCATTTTGACAAGCCCGGAAGAACCCTTCACCGGTTTATTCGCCTTGCACCGGGAGCTATTGAATGGGGCGGAAGCGGCGGTCACCGGATTAACATAACAAACAGGATCCTTGCAACGGAGCGGATCAGGCTGAGGCATTACATTGGTTTATCATTAGACCATCTCAGGGCACAATATTATAGCAGGGTGTTTTCCTCACAAGGCCTCTTGAACCAATGGCATGGGAATAGGATTGCCTTAACACCTGAGTTTATACAAGCACCTGATTCCAAAAGGTTGTTTCGCCTTGACAAAGATGGATGGCGCACCGATAGGCCGGAATCCGAGCATTTAATATTTAATCAGCAAATACTGAAAAAGAAGAAAAAAAAATTCAATCTTGTTCAATCCGCAAAAAACAAGGTGCATGTAGTTTTTATCGTTGGAGTTGAATGCAGTGGGACAGAACTCTTGAAGTTTTTTTTGGAGAACTGGCCTTCTTGCTCATGCATAAGCAATACTGATTGGTTAAAGTTATTTCTACAGCAATTCATTTCGCACGATAAAAATGGCAAGGTAAATAATGCTGTATTCACAGCTCATTCCTCATGGGCAAAACTGGGTATCGATAGCAATATAACTGAAGCTTTCTATAATAGTGAAAGAGACGTAAATCCGGCTGAATTTCTAGACAAAATTTTAGATCATTACAAGAAGAAAAACGGTGGCGAAATTTATTGTGATATTACCCCCCAACATTCAAACCTGATTTATGATATTGCACAGGTTTTACCTGAAGCTAGGTTTATCCACTTGATAAGAGATGGGAGGGATGTTGCAGCCTGCACACGTAAACCCTCATGGGGAAAGAAACGGAATATCCGCGAACTTGCAATTAACTGGACTTGGAATATTCGTGATGCCAGGCAGCAGGCGCAGTTCGTGCCCCATTATCTTGAAGTAAGGTATGAAGCTTTGGTCGAAAACCCAGAGCATACCCTGAAACAGATTGCTGATTTTATTGAAATACCTTTATTTCAACCTCAAATGATCAAATATTTTGAGGGCGGTAAAGTTACTGAAACCGCTGAACTGTTTGATGACTATGAGTTTCTGAATCCTGAATCTAAACACCGTGCTAATGATTCCCGGTACACCTTGCCGGTTAATGATCTGGTGGGACGTTATCAGAAAGAATTATCAAATAGTCATGTCATTAAATTTGAAGGGATCGCCGGAAGTTTGCTCTGCGATCTGGGGTATAAAAATAATCAGGAAAAAATTGTAGCCAAACCAAAAAATGTGCAGATATACGGCGATTTAGAAAACCTTAAATCAAGAATTAAAACCAAAAGCTTCGTAAGTTATATTTTAGCTGCGAATAAAAAAAACTTAGAAAAGCTCCATCACATTTTTTTAAACACAAAACACCATGTAAAGGATTTCCTTCCCGGAACAAACCTAAATACGCAATTGGACAATGCAGCCCGGAAAACAAATAGCTGGCCTTATACCATCAGTGAGGGAGAACTGCTGAGTCGTGTCAGGAATTACAATAAACAAAAACCACTTCGGAAGGCTAAGGTTATATGCTATTCCATAATTAATGATAGAAGTGATTATGTAATTATTCCTGAAACGATTGTAGATGAATGGGATTATGCTGTGTTTAGCAACCGGGCAATTGAGGGAGATCACATTTTTGATGTCTATCCTCCGCTATTAAATCACGCTAACCACCTGTTATCTGTAAATTACTTAAAGACACATCCCCATATTCTTTTCCCCCAATATGAGTATTCTGTTTGGCTTGATCCCGGCATTTTGGTACGTGGCAGTCACTTGCAGGTAACCATCGAAAGTTGTGTCCATAATGAAAGTCTTGTTATGCTAAATGTCCACTCTAATTTTGGCACCATGCAGCAAAGATTAGAAAAATGTTTGCAATCGTTGGGAAGTTCGAAAGACATTTTAAAGAAGCAAATTTTAAAATACTATGAAGAGGGGCTTCCTGAAAATGTACTCTTTTATAATACAGGTGTTGTTATTCGTCATCATATGAGCCCTGAAGTCATAGAAATGAATGAAGCATGGTGGAAGGAGATTCTGGAGGGTATTAAAAGTGATCAGCTTTCATTGCCTTACATTATATGGAAATTTAAACTTTCAGTAGGATTAATGAATTGGAAACCGGGTCCTCATACTCTGGGCAGTTGTGATTATAGTTTGTTCCAGGACAAGTATTCGAACCTCAGGAATGTACCCGAATTTAGGATGCCAAATTTCCTGAGAATTATTCCGAAGCCACAAGATGCTGAGATTGATAATGAAAAAGCAAAGTTGAAAGATCCTAAACTTAGTGGGATTGACTTTTTGGGGATTACAAAAAAACTATACAGATATGGATTTGTTGATCGCGCTCTTTCTGATTTATTGGATGTGATTAAAAAATCTGATAATCAAATATTAAAGCAAAAGGTTGCCAGAGAATTGGCTATGTGGTATGCCGGACAGCATACAAATGATGATACCATGACATGTTTGAAATATATCGAAATGGTATCACCTCATAAAACCCGGCAAAGTATACATAATGCGGCAATATTGAAAGCAGAATGCTATAACAAGATTGGTAAAAGTAAGGAAGCTGAAGAAGTGATAATGGATGGTTTACAATCAGGCCCATCATTAGATTTGTTTATTGCAATGGCATACCTTTCAAAATCCGTTGATCAAATAATTTTCTGGTTGAACAAAGTGTATGATTTGTATAGCATATCACATATTACTTTATCGGGGGAATATAAGTTTACAGGTTTTAGAAGATTGAATGTGGATTTTGCAGCTGATAATAATTATGTAAGTAATGCAGGAGATGCCAAAATAACGATCATTGTAACAGCGTATAATTCAGCAGACAGCATTCATCCGGCATTAAGCTCAATAATCAATCAAACCTGGAAAAACCTTGAAATTATTGTAGTGGACGATTGCAGTACTGATAATACTATTTCGGTAATCGAAAGCTTTAAACAAAAGGATTCCAGGATAAAGCTAATCCGTTTAAGACAAAATCAGGGAACCTATGTTGCACGCAACCATGCACTAAGGGCAGCTACGGGGGAGTTTGTAACCTGCCATGATGCTGACGACTGGTCACATCCCGAAAAGATCGCAGTACAGGCCAGGCATTTGCAGCAGCATCAATCAATCCTGGCAAACACATCAGAGTTTATCAGGGTAACCGATGATTTGACTCCCTATAGAAAACCGAATGCAGGGCAATTTGTAAAAATCAATTATTCATCGCTCATGTTCAGAAGAAAAGAGGTGATGGAAGCGCTGGGGTATTGGGATCCCGTGAGGTTTGGTGCAGACAGCGAGATGGTTTTTAGAATGAAAAAGCATTTTGGTTCTGAAAGTGTTGAGCACCTGAAAACGGGCCCTTTGATGTTTGCCCTCCAATCAGAATACACATTGACCGGTAACCAAAAATTTGGAATTCATGGCTACCTGAATGGTGCACGTGCAGATTATCAGGATAGCTTCCTTGATTACATGGAGCGTGATGGTGATTTATATTACCCATTTCCAATGACGAAAAGGAAGTTTGCTGTACCTGAACCGCTGAAACCCGATGCTGAATTACGGCAAGAAGTCAAAAGGCATTTTGATACAGTCATAGTCTTCGATTTCAGGTTGGAAGGAGGTATAACCGATTCAATAATCACGGAAGTTTCAGGCGGATTACTTAAAGGGGAAAAAATAGGGTTGGTTCAAATGTGCATTTACGACGTCCCGGATAAAGAATTTCCGAAAATATGCAGTAGCATACGTCAGTTGATCAATGATGAAAAGGCACAATTGATAGTTTATGGAGAGCAGGTTAACTGTGATCTTGTAATTGTTAAGCATCCCGCAGTGCTAATGGATTATCAACTGTTTGTACCAGAAATAGAAGCAGGTGAACTGATTGTTGAGCTTTGCCCGACTATCAGCCTAAAAGTTGATCCGGCATTTTTCAGCTATGAGAAAAAGGTTTGTGAAAACAACCTTCAAAGGTATTTTCATAATCCCGGAAAATGGATCAACGATAAATCTCATGGCTATGATTAACCCGGTAATTATACTAAAAAGCAATCTGCAAAGAATTCAGGGGATTGTTGATTTTAAGCAGGGAAAAGTTACCACTGTGATGCCATTTATCATTTTTTTGGTTGCAATGGCATTGGGGTTCTTCCTGTTTTTTAACCGCTATCCATTGTTTCATGATGAAATCATCAATACGTACAAGGCTCATACAGGCCTGGTTTTCGACTATGCACTCCGGCCTGTATTTTATTTCCTGAATTACCTCTTTTATCATTTCCTGGGCAACGCTCCACGAAGCTTAACAGTTGCAGCTGTAATCTATTATGCTATCACAGCTGCTTTGCTTTATGCTATCGGGCAAAGGCATTTTGGCTTGCTGGGTGGATTTCTGTGTTCATTTATCTTTATGTTTTTGCCATTGGTTATTCACATGGGTATTAGAGGTATGCCGCACCTGCCGGCAGGTATGTTTTCCGTTTTTATGATCTATTTCCTGTCAAAAATATTCAGAATATCATCAGGAAAAATGGCTGGCTGGTACATGTTTACAATCGGTATTTTTGGTGTTGTAACGCTGGCAACCCACCCAACCATGATCGGGATAAGCTTTGCCTTATTCCTTTGGGCATTTGTTGGATGGGCTTTCAAAGGCAAATGGTTTACTGTTTTTTATCCGGAAATTTTGAATAGGAAACATTTTTTCCGGTTGCTGGTATCCTTTATCAGCGCCTTTGTTTTACTTAACCTGCTTTACCTTTATTTCGACGGACGGTCATACATATCAATTCTTTTAGCAGGCATAACCAGAACAAATAATCCTGTTTATTCAGGTTATTTTCAGCCGTGGTATTATTATTTGAACAAGATACTATTGCATGGGAAGGTCATCAACATCAGTTTATTATTTATTGTTGGGTATTACTTTATTGTCAGGCTGATGCACAGGAGCAAATCCGCCCCGGATTCATCTCAACGCAACTTTTTGTTTACAGTTTTAGTTGCTACTGTAATTTTTCTGGTATTCATATCATTGAGCAAATGGAAGTTCGAACGGGTATTTGTCAGCTTTATCCCATTTTATGCACTATCCGCGGGCTTAATCATTAGCTTTGTTGTGAAGGGGTTGATTAATAATAAAAATGCGGTCATTTATTCATTACTCTCCTTTATGTTGATTCTTGCTGGTGGTGTTTGGGGGGTGGTATCTTTTAACGATTATGCTAAAGAGGTTAAAGATAATATCCACAAAGAGAAAGAAAGGTATTATGGATTGTATGATCAGATTCAAAACCTCAACGTCTCAAAGATTGGCGTGATCGGCGGTGAAAGTTACCAGGCCTTCGCAAGACGATATATTATTATTGCTGATAAGGAACCTGTAGTACTCGCCAATAATTTCAGCGAGTTGAAAAGAACCCACGACAGGAACGCAATGTTTAAAATGCTGATGAGTAATGAGGTTGAATATTTTATGATGCGCTCCGGTGAAAACAGCTTAAACGACAGTACGCAACAGGATTATCTAAAGGCTTTTGACTGGTTAGTATCTGTGGGAGCCACAAGGCTTTATTCATGGCGGGGGCTTACAGACTTATGGCATTTTGATCAAATGCAACATTCTTCTGAAGTTGACAAAAACCATTCTTTAGGAAGGCAACCTGTAAACATGAGCGGGTTTAGCCCCAGAACAGTGGAAGGTGTGAAGTAATCCAGGCTAATCTATCACAATCCCAATAAGTATATATTAAAGAACAGTCCATTGATATTATTCATGATCTTGTTTTCGGCAAAAGTTTCCCGGACATTTCATGCAGGAATTTTTTAAGCTTCTATTAACAAAATATCTCTATAACGGGTATGCTATTTAATTCTGTTGATTTTGCTATCTTTTTACCAATAGTCTTTATACTCTATTGGTTTTTTATAAACAAAAATATCAAACTTCAAAACCTGCTGATTGTAGCTGCCAGCTATGTTTTTTACGGGTGGTGGGACTGGCGCTTTCTATCCCTGATTATTTTAAGTACAGTAATTGACTATGGTGTTGGGTTAAAACTCAAAGGTGAAGACAGGATATTCAGGCGAAAAGTCCTTCTGTGGATCAGTATAACGTTTAACCTTGGGATTTTGGGGTTCTTTAAGTACTACAACTTTTTTATCGAGAATTTTACAACTGCTTTTTCATTTTTTGGTGCTGAGATCAAGCCCAACACATTGAATCTCATTCTTCCCATTGGCATTAGTTTTTATACATTTCAGACCCTGAGTTATACCATTGATGTTTATAAACGAAAGATTCAGCCTACCAGAGATGTTATTGCCTTCGCGGCTTTTGTTGGCTTTTTCCCACAATTGGTTGCAGGGCCCATTGAAAGGGCGGCCAACCTTCTGCCTCAATTTCACTCAAAAAGAAAGTTCGATTATGCTAAAGCCGTAGATGGTATGCGGCAAATTTTATGGGGTCTGTTTAAAAAAATAGTAATTGCTGACAACTGTGCTGAATATGTAAATTTGATATTTAGCAATTCTACAGATTTTTCGGGAACCACATTGGTCCTGGGAGCAATATTATTTGCCTTTCAGGTTTATGGTGATTTTTCAGGCTATTCTGATATTGCTATAGGTACAGCCCGTCTCTTTGGATTTAACCTCATGAAAAACTTCGATTTTCCTTATTTTTCAAGAGATATTGCAGAATTTTGGAGGCGTTGGCACATCTCACTTATTACATGGTTCAGGGATTATTTATACATACCGCTTGGAGGAAGCAGAGGAACTACCCTAAACAAGATTCGAAATGTGTTCATTATTTTCATTGTAAGTGGGTTTTGGCATGGAGCCAACTGGAATTATGTTATGTGGGGAGTTTTGAATGCAATCTATTTACTGCCACTAATGTTAAGAAAATCCAATCGAAATCATATCGAAATTGTTGCAAAAGGTAAACATTATCCTTCTCTGAAGGAGCTTGCTTCAATCCTCTTTACTTTTAGTATTGCGACCTTTGCAATGATCATATTCAGAACTGAAACATTGAGTCATTCGATGCAATACATCTCTGATATGTTTAAGTTTTCCCCGAGCCAGATACCCTGGCAGGGTGATATGAACTATTCAACCACACTTATCCTGGTATTTGTTTTTATTATTATTGAATGGTTTGGCCGGGAGGGGGAATATGCCATCGAAAAAATGGGATTGAACTGGCCAAAAGTTGTTCGCTGGTTATTTTATATATCCATTACTGTGATAACATTTTTGTTTAGCGGTACAGAAAAGGAATTTTTTTACTTTCAATTTTAATAGGTATGAGAAGATTTATTATACAGTTGTTCATATTTTGCCTCCTCTCATTGTCTGTCATTTCTCTGATTTTTTTAAAAGCAGATGGGTATACGGATCCGTTCTACATCAGGTTTACAACATCCAAACAGAAAAATTTGATTTTAGGGACATCCAGGGCTGCCCAGGGTATTCAACCCCGGTTTTTTAAGGAAATGATGGATGTTGATATTTATAACTACTCCTTTACAATTGGTCAGAGTCCTTACGGCAGAACATATCTTGAAAGTATAAAACGAAAGCACAACCGAAATGAAAAAGATGGGCTCTTTATTTTAGCCGTTGACCCCTGGTGCATTTCTTCAAAAAACGAAAATCCTAATGATAGTACACGTTTCAGAGAAAATAATCTTTGTCTTGGCAATACTACCATTGTCAATATGAAACCTAATTTCCAGTATTTATTTAATAATTTTTCAGGTAAATACTTTGACCTCCTGTTTAATAGGAAAAAAACTTCAATGTTTTTACATACCAACGGTTGGCTGGAAGTAACTGCAAGAATGGATACAGCTGTTGTAAAAGAGCGGATAGACTATAAGGTAAAAATATACAGAGAAAAAAACCTCACAAGATATAAGTTCTCATCTGTTAGATTTGATTACCTTAAAAAGACCATACTTTACTTAAGGGAGTATGGCAAAGTATATCTGGTCAGATTGCCAATGCATGAGAAAATTATGGAAATTGAGAAGGAATTAATGCCGGACTTTAACACAAAAATAACCGGTCTTATTCCTTTATCGGATGGTTATTTTGACATGACACCATACAATGAAAAATATGAATATACTGATGGTAATCATTTATACAAGGAATCGGGTGAACTGGTCACCAGGGAGATAATACATTGGATTAAAACGCAATAGAAATGGGGTGGTGTTTTTTTTTGTCAATCTTGAATGGTGTTTTTCATTGATACAACTATTTCTCAATACCATAAACTGCATTTAATTTTATTCTGGAAGTGGCAGGTATTGAAAAAGATAAATTGGAAAAATTTCTGATGGCCGGGATCTGGAAACTTGTTGATGAAATCAATCGCCTGGGTCTTGAATTATGGTTCAAGCGCAATCATTGAAAATATTTTAAAAACTGAAATAGATATGATGCACATTTCTGTCGTAAGTCCCGTATATATGGCTGAAAGCTTTCTTCCGGAGTTGGTAAACCGGATTATACAATCGGTTAAAAGAATCACCGAAGATTTTGAAATCATTTTGGTTGAAGATGGCAGCCCTGACCAATCGTGGGAAAAAATCGAACAATTGGCACACAAATTTTCATTTGTTAAAGGTATTAAACTGAGCCGGAACTTTGGGCAGCATTACGCCATTTCGGCAGGTTTGGATCATACCACCAGCGATTGGGTTGTAGTTATGGATTGCGATTTACAGGATCGACCTGAGGAAATTCCGGCACTTTATTCGGAAGCCCTGAAAGGTTATGATGCTGTTTTTGCAAAAAGAATCCACCGTAAAGACCATTTCTTTAAAAAAATCTGTTCTAAAATATTCAGCAGGATTTTGTCTTACCTTACTGATGCAAGGTTTGATGAATCGATTGCCAACTTTGGGATATACAGCCGAAAACTCATTAATGCCGTTTGCTCCATGCGTGAATCCATACGCATCTTTCCTGTTATGGTTTGGTGGGTGGGATTTAAAACTTCCCAGGTTAATGTTAATCATGGGAAACGGACATGCGGTAAATCTAATTATTCCTTTAAATTGGCAGCGAAACTCGCTTTAAATGTTATACTGGCCTACTCGGATAAACCAATAATTTTGCTAATTAAATCCGGTTTTCTGATCTCGGCACTTGCTTTTGTTTATGCAATCATCATACTGGTAATATGGCTTAACGGTAGGATAGGTGTTTCAGGTTATACCAGCTTGATTATATCTATCTGGTTTCTTTCAGGTATCATTATTTCAACTCTGGGAGCGATCGGGCTCTATGTCGGCAAAATCTTTGAAGGTGTTAAACAACGGCCGATTTACATAATTGAAAAAACAATCAATGATTAAATTACTGGATTGGGACTCAAAATTTTTTGGTTATCCTGTTGGATCAGTTCAAATCTGTGAGAACAAATCTGTTCAAAAATTCCGTTCAATAAAAGGGTTTGATAATTTCAAACTGATTTATGTTTTTTCAGATCATGAACTGCCAGCTCAGTATGACTCTTGTTTGGTCGCCAGAAGAATTCACTTTTATAAAAAACTGACAATAAAGA
>JGI10211J34971_10003618_pt1 | contig 12358 bp, 17 predicted proteins | sample Etolagsediment_FD_34971 | JGI IMG/M metagenome (IMG submission 34971) | reverse complement strand
TATTAGTCAATCAACCATTAGAAAGTCATTTTCATCTGGATAAAATTTTATTAGATTATGACCAAACTACTCAGAAAAATATGTTGGGAGGCAATCTCTTTACTGCTCTTACTTTCTGCTTCTTAAAAGCTTGTGCAGGTGAAAAAGAAGTTTTTGAATATTTAGGAGGAAAAAAAGATATTCCAAGACCATTTGTTAATATAATTAATGGTGGAAAACATGCTGGTAATAATCTTCAAATACAAGAATTTATGATAGTTCCAGCAAAATCTGATATTAATCAAATGTTAAATAATATCTGCAATGTCTACCATAATCTAAAAAAAATAATTTCAAAAAGATTTGGGCCGGAACAAACCTCCATTGGAGATGAAGGGGGGTACGCACCAAATCTTAATACTCCCGAAGAAGCACTTGACTTAATAATGGATGCAATAAAAGCAAGTAACTTAGTTCCTGGAAAAGATATGTATTTAGCACTAGATTGTGCAGCATCGGAATTTTATAAAGAGAAATATGAGGTAGAGGTTGACAAATTTTTAGACGCGGATGAATTAGTAAAGTATTATGAAAATCTTTGTGAAAAATATCCGATTATTTCAATTGAAGACCCATTTGAAGAGTGTGATTTTGAGGCTTGGAAGAAATTTACTGAATTGATGGGAGATAAAATTATGATAGTTGGAGATGATTTATTTACAACAAGCCCTGAATATGTAAAAAAAGGTATAGAAAATAATTGGGCAAACTCTTTACTTGTTAAAGTAAATCAAATTGGAACTTATACCGAAGCAAAAGAAGCAATGGATATGATAAAGCAAAATAGTGGTAAAAATATAGTATCGCATCGTTCTGGAGAGACGAATGATGATGTCATAGTAGATATTGCAGTGGGTTATGGAGCGGAATTTTTAAAGATTGGAGCGCCATGTCGTGGTGAAAGAATATCAAAATATAATAGATTATGGAAAATTTATACCTCGCTTTAGATACCATATTTTTCGTGAATTAAATATTTTCTAGCTTTATTTCTTGGATTTTCTTCTTTTTTTCCTCCAAGAGAAATATTTTTAGGAGAATTTGTTTCTACGATTGCTTTAATTTCTCTTTCTTTACCATTAAATAAATCTTTATTGGTTTCAAGTATGAAGTTTCTTCCTGATATTTTTATTAATGATGACATTTATAAAACTATCATATATTTTATAAATAGTATTTATTCGCAAAAAATATGATTTTTAATAAATTAAAATATTTTTTTAATTAATGGAAAGTAAAAAGAGTCCAAGTCCAAAAAAACATAAATTAAGAAAACGTTATGTAGTTGATCAGGATAAAAAATCCAAAGGTAAACGTAAAGTATTTCACTATTATGATAATCCAAAAGAACCTATTTTAGCTGGCGGTGTTATATTTATTAAAAAAGAAAAAGAAAGCAATTCTATTTTTCTTCAAATACAATATGATAATGAAAGAGGCAGTGCTAATAATAAATTAGCTGATTTTGGTGGTAAAACTGATATGGAGGACCACTCTATTGCTGATACTATTACCAGGGAATTTAATGAAGAAACTAATTTTCAATTTTATCTCAAAAATAGTATCACAAATAAAAGAAGATTAACTATTGATGATAAAGAAGAAGTAATACAAGCGAATAAATATATAAAGAACTTAATGCTTAAAAATTTAATACAAACTATTTATGTTCCTAAATCTAAATATGTGATTTTTATTTGTACTTTTCCAGAGGAATGGAAGGGTAAACGATATCACTTTGGCGAGTATGAGCAGACTGATAAAATAAAGAGAAATGCAATTTGGGTAAATGTGGATGATTTCTTTAGTAAATATTTTGAGGAGAAGCAGATTCATCCAAGATTATGGAATGGCGATTTATTAAAATTATTGAAAAAATATGTTAAACCAAAATATGGTTTTTCTGAATAAACATTCTTATTTTTTTCCTAATAACTATTTAAGAGATGGAGTCATTACCTGATGATATTCATTATACTATGTTAAAATATTTGGACTTCTCATCTATTAAAAATTTATATCTTATTTTTTATAATTCAACTATTTTCAAAGAAGAATATGAAAAATATATTAAATCTGTAAAAGTATGTGAAAAGTATTTAATCAAAAGAATAAAAAGAGAAAATAATAAAACTTTAATAAAAAGTAATTTTGATTCATTAAATCAAAATAAATATTTTTTTCTTTATAAAAAATTACATATTAAAGTAAAAGACTTATCCGGTCATATTTATAATACATCTATAATTAGTCTAAATACAAATAATGAAATTTGTGATAAATCTTGTTTTTATTGTGGTACGTTTTATCCATCATTATTATGTATGATAGTTTGTAAACATCATTGCACTTGTTTTAGATGCAAATTTTACTTAGAACAATTTTTATTAGATGATACTTTTTATTTTGAAGCGAAAACTTTATTTACAGAATAGATTAGTTTCTTATTTTCTTTATACCAAACCAAATACCAAAAATAATTGCCAAAATCAATAATATAAAAATAGTGTAAATTGCTGCTATAATTTCTTTATTATTTTTAATATGATAATAAGTCTTTTTTATAAGATATTTATTTGAAAATCTTTTTCCTTTACATTTATAACCTAATTTCCTAGCAAATTTTTCACATAAATCTCCATTATGTATTAAATGAATTAAACATGGAAATGTTTTTGTTTCTTTGTTGTAGATACGATTTTTAAAAAAATATAAATTATCATATTGTCCTGGTTTAAAAAAATTTTGATGACCTAATTCGGAATAATTAAAACCCGGTATAGTATAAAAAAGTTCGTTTTTCCAATCTATATCTATTAAATTAGTAGTTAAATAAATTCTTACTAATTCTACTTGGTCGCTTTCTTCTCCATTATTATTTTCTAAACATTTTTGATATATTTTTAAAGCATAACCTGCATAGGAAATGATGGTGCCTGAACATAAATAATTATATCCGGTTGGAGTTTTCTTATATGGAATTTTAGTTAGTTTGTTGAAACGTTCTTCTACTATTTTTTTTGTAAAATTATCTACTTTTTCAGCACCGCAAAGAAATTTTTTATTCATTTTTTTAAACTTATGCTCAATTTCATTGCTATTAGCAAGTATCATTACATCAAAAGCATCAACAACTAAAACAATTTCATTTTGGTCTATTTTTTTAAGATATTCAATAATATACTTAAATTTACTTATATTTCCTTTCCAATTTTTGCCTTGTTTCCATCCCAATATTTTTAATTTATGACCATTTTTTTTACAACTTTTTTTTAATACATCAAAATATCCCTCATTATGTGTAGCACAAGTTATAATATGCATTTATTTATAATATATAAATAAAAAAATTGTGTATTTAAAAATAATTGATATAAATTTATTTATGTTAGATTTCCTGTATTTTATTTTACTCTCAGGTTCTTTTTTCGTCATAACCTTTTTTATGAGAGAACTTATCCGCTATTTTAATTACGATATTGATATATCTGATACTCTTAAATTATTTGTTGAGCCAGATAAAGAAAATGATTACGAAGAGAAAACGATTACTATAATCCGCGGATATATAGATGAACACCTTAAATTATGTATTAAAAAAAAATATGACAACGTTATTGCTCTTACTGATTTTTATAAAAATGATAAAACAATAAATAATATAAACAAAATTGCAAATGCTCATAAATCAATGTATGATTACATATTTTCTAATGAGAAGCTGGGTAATGTTGTAATCTTATGTACTATGAATACTCCTCGTGATTATTTTGACTTAATAAATTATAGTTTAATTAACAATTTCCGTGTTAAATTAAATATCTGTAATATAAATCCCATTTCTGATTACTTAACCAGAAGTATGTTAATAAAGTATAAAAAGCGTAAATACGACTATTTTACTTATTCCATTAATAACGATTTTTCAGTAAAAAAAATTATTAATACATTATCTCATACTATTTTAGGTAAAAATGGTGATAAAAAATATAAAAATAAAATTATTTTAAATATTAATAAAGAAAACGCATTATATCAAAAACTTAATGAAACTATACCAAAAGAGTATCAAATGAATGAATATCAAATTGGTCTAGGATTAACCAATCTTGAAGAAAATGAAATGAATGAAGATATTATAAACTATATTGAGGATATTTCCCTTAAACAAGTAATTGATAACCAATATTACAAATTACTTTTAATTGATTATAAAGTAAAAGAAGAATTTGAAAAATATCGTAGTAAATCATTTATACCACCATATGGTTTTGTTATAATGGAAAATTCTACAAATATGCCAATTGACAATTTCTTTAAGCTTCCGATGCTTGTAAAAAGCTAAATAATTCAGAGAAATCATCAGTTAAATCTTCAACGACTTCACTATCTAGTTCTTTACTTTTCATTGCTTCAAAAAACTCGCTATGGTTATTTTGAAGATATTCAAGATACATTCTTAAATTAGTAGTTGCAATAGGATAATCAATCTTAATATCACTATAATTCTCAACCAATTGAACAGAAACATTAATAAGTTCTGAACGGCATCTCTCACGCTTTTCTAATAGCAAAACAAGGAGTCCTAACCACATTTCTCTTTCAGATTCTTTAGCAACTATCATTTTTTGTAAACAAGCATCAAGAAGTCGGTCATTGTATGTATCTGGGATTTCCACTAAAATGTCCTGACATCCCTCATAACATTGATGCGCAGGATATTCCTCAATAACACAATTAATGTTTTCCATAATCGTTACTTCATCTTCATCAATAACTTTTTTATTTTGTTCAGATGTGAGTTGAATAGGTTGAATTGGCTCAGATAATGAACCAGTCTCAATGCTAAAAATATCACCTAAGAAGAATTTTAGACGAATTGGGATTTTTACATTTTCGTTAAGTTCAACAACCATTTTGTCAAAAAATTCATGGTTCTTTTTATTAATAGAATATGAACCATTATTTTTATACAACTTGTATAAATGGATAAATCCCTCTAAACTTTCTTCGTTCAAATTTTCCTTGAAACTATTAAATAGCATGAGTAGTATATTTAACATAACACCTTCTTGTAAAAATTGCATATTGAACAAATAGAACAAGATTTCTAAGAAATTAAGATATCTATTCTTGCTAAAATTGTACATCTCAAAATTCTCGCGATTTTCCTCAATAAAATCAAAATAAAATGTTTTGCGATTTCTAAATCGCATTTCCATTGCCTTTACTATTCTTTTTTCAAAACTCAATTGATTAATAGCATCTTTTAATGCTTCTTCTTTTGAGTCAAATGGACCATAATATTGTTTGTCATCCCCATTTTTTCCCTCTTCTAAATCTGACAACATATTTTCAGTCCAAAAGAAGTCTTTATTCTTCTCATCTGCTGTAATATTGAACATATTTTTCTGCCATTTCTTATTTACACTGAGTTCATATACCAATTTTGCATAAATTTTAAGGTATTTGCGGTCACAATCAATCTTCTTGAAAAGTTCTTCAATCAATATATCATATGTGTCAATGTAGTAGGCTTTCTCTAATGAATCAATAAACTCTTTTGTGATAATAGTGAATTTCTTTTCATTCAACTTATTTAGATTTGCAATAATATCACCACGAATCTTTTCAGCATCATTTTTAGGGACTGAAGGTTTCCAAGAATTTTTTAAGTATTTGGAAATGTCTCTAGAACTACATTTTACTTTTCTTCTCCACGAAGGGGTATTATGTGTTCTCCTATGGTAGGTATTTTCAGGTAGTTTTATCACTATTTGTTCATAAAATTCAATAAATTCCTTTATTGAATCTTCCACAGAACCCGAAAATTCCCTAGATAATACCTCTATGCGGTCTAAAGGATAGAAATGGTTGATCTTGAGACTAGTCATATTATGCTATTAAATATATGGATGTTTTTATATTCAAATTTTTACAAATTTTATTTAAAATTGAAAATTAATTATTTAAAAATATCTGGATTAATATTATTCATGAATTCAGTAAAATTTGGAAATAAAAAGGCATTACAGATAAACAATCAGGTATTAAAGCAAGATATTACCAATCGTATTGAAAATAAATGGCAAATTGACATTGATTATAAAAGATACCACTTCTTAGACAACAATCGTGCTAAAGAATTAAAACAAAAGGAACATTCCTTTGTTTTAAATACTTATGGTGCAAAATATCTTATTTACTTAACAAAACAATCCAACAAGGACTATTTACTATTTATTTGCAGAAAAACAAAGAATATTTATATGGTAAAAAGTCGTTTTGCTGAAGAATTATTTGATGAAACCATTCTAGAGGGCGAATTAATTAAAATTGATAATTATTGGTATTTTTATTTGTCTGACGTATTGGTTTATAAAAATGAGAAAATTATTAATGATTCTTATGAAAAGAGGTATGATATTATGAAAAATCTTATTGCCGATGAATACGTAATTGATAAATATATGGATTGTTTTTCCCTCCTATTAAAAGATAGATTTACTTACACTGAGATGATTTCTTGTAAAGAAGAATATATTCCTACTCTACCTTTTAAGGTAAATGGAATGCTTTTTAAATCACACTCTATGTCAACATACGATATTCTTTATATTTTCCCAGAATGTCGTAATAAGAAAAACAATAATAATGATGAAAAACCAATGCAGCTTAACTCCCCAAAAACAAAAGAGATTGAAACAAAAAAGGTAAATGTTGAAAAAGCGGTTAAACCAGAAGTTGTTAAAGATGAACCAATTCCAGAAAATAAAGAGAATATTTATACTATTCAGAAAACTGATTTCCCGGATGTTTACGAAGTGTATGATATGGTAAATGGTAAAGATATAATAAAACTTGGATATGCAAGTGTCCCTAATTTATCTATATCTGAAATGATTCGGAGCTGGTTTTCAGATGAGGATATTAAAAAAATTAAGGCAAAATGTAGCAAAGATACAAAGAATAATAAATGGACACCTAATGAATTAGTAACTATTATTAAATAAATAATTTTTTAAAATCAGTAATATTATTGTATACTTTATCTAAAGTATTGTTAAAATTATTACTATTTTTAAGTTCATTTAAAATATATATTAAGTTTTTTAAATTTGTATCGTTTTGTCCAGATAGTATTGAAAACTTCCTTGCGGGTAAACTATTTTTTTTATTATAGATACAATTATCAAAATTATCATCAATTAATAGTGTATTTTTCTCAGAAATATTATATTTTTTAGGTACATTTTTCCATATTTTTTCTAATTTTTTTAAGTAAATTGATTGTCTGAAATGATACTCCCCAATATTTCTTTCAACATTTTCTACATCACTCTTATTGATACTATATAAAACTAACAATTTTTTCTTTGGCACATATTTAGTTATAATTTTTTTAACTATTAAATTTAACCAATATGGAGTACCATTGGTCCAAATACCAATATACGTAAAATTTTTATCTAAGTATTCTAAAAAAAGTTTTAAATAGGGACGTTCCCATATAGCATTATTAGAAGTTTTATCAATATAACTTGGTTTTCTTGTAATTTTCTTTGTTTCTAATAATATTTTAGCTGAAGGTAAGTTTATAGTATCAATTAATGTTTGATCTATATCTAAAACTATTAATGCATTTTTCATAATTATTATAATATAAAAATTATATTATAAAAAAACTTGTTCAATAAAATATTTTATCTAAATTATTGTCCATCTTCTGTTTTTGGTCTTACGAATGCCCTAATTGCACGCAAAAGGACTTCAGTTTCGTCTAGCTTCCACGCACCTCTTGATTGACCAACATGTACAGCGTTTACTAAGATTGATAAAGCAGTATTTTGGTCAAGTTTTTCAGGGATATTTTGAAATCTTGCATCTACACCAGTATTTTCACTATTTTGATTATCAGACATAATACGTTTTATTCATTATTCTTTAAGTAGTAAAATTATAAAAATCTAAGTATATTTTAATAATGGATATGAATGAATTAATAACTTCAGTAAAATGCCCTAAAACTTGCATGACAGGTGGTAATAATTGTAATCAACCATATGCATCTTTTAGTGTAAATAAAGGATGTCCTTCCTATAAAACACTATCTCCCTCCGAAGTTGCATGGGATGCACGTATGAATTGTGATATGTCCGGAGGTGTTAGTCATGATATTAAAGAATTAGTTAATATGTATTTAGACGCAATTTTTTATTATGTAAATCGTGGGAATTTGCGTGACAAGTTTAATAAAATTTTTGATAAAAAATTTAAGTTTACCTTAGAAGCAAATGGAAAGGAGAAAGTGGGTACAAAACGTGATTTTGCAACCTATTTTTTAGAATATCATAATGATATAAAAAAATTAAGAGTAAAAAAAAGTTTTAAAAATGAGGTTGCAGTATTAACATTCTCTTTAGGAAGAAATAAACTATTTGAACAAACTCTAACTAGTAAAAATAGCCTTATTGATTCCATTAAAGAAAAAGTATTTATGTCTCAATCTAGAGTCAAAACTCAATCAGGCGGAGAAGGATATTATTATGCGGTTGGAGTTCCACCCATTGGCAAACAACCCGTTGTTAAAAGTTATTTAGAAGCATCTAGACCCTATTTTCCAATTAATCAATGCGCCGGTTCCAAAAAAAAAAGAAACTAAATAAACAAAAAGGCGGCACAGGAGGAAATAATACTGGATACTATTTTGCAGTTGATGCCCCCAAAATTGAAAGATTACCTCAATATCGCGCTTATAGATCATACGATACACCAGTATTTTTAGGAGAAATATTTAATTGCACTGAAAAAAATATATAATATATCTTATATATTAATGCCTAGACAAAAAAAAGGTGGTAATGGTAGAGCTTCCTATTCACAATTATTTGATTATCCTCTCTCTCCCTGCTATAAACCTGACGGAAAACCCGAAATATTTAAAGCAGGTTGGCACGCTGGTGGTAACGGCAGAGCTGCATTTTCAAAAATGTTTGATGCTCCTCTCTCTCAATGCTACAAACCTGAAGGGAAACCCGAAATCTTCAAAGCTGGATGGCACGCAGGTGGAAACCCTAAATTCGCTTGCAACACTGAACCCTCCGTAAAAGATATGGGTGTATATAATCAACCACTTAATCCAGACGCGACTGCATCCGAAAAAGCGTGGTCTTCTAGATATTCTTGTGGTGCAAATACTGCATCAGGAAATACTCAAGTAGGTGGCGGAACACTTCGCAACTTAACTGATTTAAAAAGATATATGAGCCAAAATGAAGATAAAAATTATGCAGTGGTTGTACTCGGAACTTATTTAAGAGGTAATTATAAAATTGCTATTTTCCATTTTCCAAGAAGACAAAACAAATATTCCGTATCCGTTGAAGTTGAGAGCGAAACAAAAAGAAAAAATTCGGTTCTTACCTTTGAAGGATTTAGTGTACATTCATTTACCTCCTCCGATGAAGTTTTAGAACTACTCAGAAAATACAGACTTAAAGCCATTCAAATCCGCGGACATATGGATAAAAGACACGAAACTATTTCCGGTAAAAATAGAACCATATACTACGATGAAAATAAAAATAAAGAATTTTATCGCGAAAGAAGAGACGGCAAATTAGTAAAAAAATATTTACGCTCAAGAAAAGTAAACAATAAAGAATAGATTAATGTATTTATTAACATTAAATAACTACGCTCTCTTATTTCTAAATGTTTGTCAGAATTTATTCTCTGACAAAGATATTGGTACCTATATTTGATTTCTCTTTTTTTTACATTAATTCTTACAAAGTTTAACCATATTGATATTAAAAACTTTGTTTTTCTGCTGTATCTCTTTTCTAAATGCAATGTTGATAAAGGCTCAACTATTATACCTATTCTTTTCCTTAATAAAATTACTCTATAAATATCTACTAATTTTCTTATCATTCTAGTTCATACAAATATTTAAAAAAATATTCTTTTTCCTAAACCGATTCTTTAACAAACTATTTTCTAATATACTTTAATGAACTATACATATACATTTTACGACCCCAAACATGGAGGATGTCTTCGTACTCTTACCAAAGTTGACAAAAATACCTACATCATTAATGGCGCTTATGGCTCTGATGAAGGGGGAAAAGGACATTGGGCTGCAATTGCCACTAAAGAATCCAAAGAGAAAAAATATAAGGATATGACCTATAATTTACTTGTTGATTTTAAGTACAAAAAAAAAATTACTCACGTACAGGTATACAAAGCTTTATGGAAAGGTAGGAAAATTCATTGGGAAGATGGTAATACTTGGCTTCAATTATATGCTTGAGCAATACTATATGCTTGAGCAATACTATATGCTTGAGCAATACTATATGCTTGAGCAATACTATATGCTTGAGCAATACTATATGCTTGAGCAACACTTTAAAAAATTGAATATTTAAAATCATGTAGTTATAAATGAATTATATGTCGCTTGAAAATAGTGTAATGTCTGATGATGAGGTTATCCCTCCAGCCCCCGCATTTTGTCAACGATTTACCAAAGAAGAAGCAGAGAGGATGTCAAAGAAACTAACAGCAGACTCCATGCTTCAACTTGGTGCAAAAATTCAGTCAGATATTGTCTACCATAAAGAACAAGAAAGACGTAGTGGTCTTAAGGAATTGGATAATAGTATTCGGCTGTCTGAATTACTCAATGAGTATTTTGAGCTAGATAGCCAAGGACAAAAAGCTCGTATGCTTGATTTGTTTACTGAGATTGAGAAACTAAAGAAAATCAATAACCAGTATAAGAGCACTATTGATACTATTCAAAGAGAGTATGAACAGGAAAAATCTGATAGAGAAGAGTTTAGTGAGCAGTGTGATGTTTATATTGCAGAATTAGATGAAAAAGATGTAGAAATCAAAAACCTAAAAGGTAAGTATAAGGAAACTATGGCTAAACTTGAAGAACTCCAAATTATGATGGATACTAAAGCTAAAAATAATAAGCAAAATGAGCGGTATTATAGGGTTAGAATTACTCAACTCTCAATGGTTATTGCAGGATTTGGTGCATATTTTTTTAGTCCAGTTCTTCAATATCTGTTTTAGTTATTTCCTAAAAAATTATAATTGATTACTTATGTACCTCGCGTATCGTAATGAATACCATGCGTTGGACATTCTGTTGCATAACACCCAATTGCATCTTTTTTAGTCTTACAATCTTTGCAGCAGGCAAATTCACAAAAGCTACAAGCGGATGGTAGAGGACTCAACTGACAAAAACATTCAGTAAATGGGTCATCTTGATTAAATCCTTTGCGATAATAATTCCATTGACATCTAAAGTTACTATAGGATACTGGATTGCACTTACAATACTTACCCTCATACAATGCTTCAAAAAAATTAAACATTTTTTTAAAGTATAACTCTCTTTCTTTTTTGGACCACTCATTTCGCTTTTGTACCTCACAATAATTAGAACGATGACCCTCCTCACCACAATAACTACAATTAAAAGTGGTTTTTGCCCGCTTAATAGTATACTCTCTTTTACTAGGAATTGACTTCGCAGGATTAATCTTGAATCCATTTTCATTAAGGTATGTATCAATCGTGTCTAGTATTGACTGCTTATCTCCATAAGGAGTAATTAGCCATTCCTTAGAAGATGGGTTCCAAGTTGCTCCAAAAGAAGATTTAAAAAAGTCCTTGTGGGGGAAGGTATTTCCCTTAATAGAAATATGCCTATCCTCAATGGCTACTTGCATTTCTATTTATAAAAATAGTAATATATCTAAAAAAAAAATCATTTTTTATGTAGAAAATTTGAAAAAAAACTTTCGGTTAATTAGATTTACAACAATAAAGAATGCCAGAGGGATTTCGTTTTAATATTTTCCAATCCTGCAACAAAGCAAGAATTGGAGAAATAACAACCCCTCACGGAACCATTCAAACACCAGCATTTATATTTTGCGGAACCGATGGATATATGAAAGGGGTAACCGCCAAGCAATTCAAAGATGCAAATAGCCAAATTATGCTTAGCAATACCTACCACCTTGAGATCTACCCCGGTTCTGAAAAAATTAGAGATATGGGTGGTCTTCAAAAGATGACTCATTGGAATGGTCCAATGCTTACTGACTCCGGAGGATACCAAATATTCGCTATGGGTCACGGCTCCGTTTCTCAAGAAATTAAAGGGAAAAAGAAGCGAAGAGACCCCACTCTTATCTCTATTAATGAAAAAGGAGCTAGATTTCGGAGCTATTGGGACCAAAGTATTAAATTTCTAACTCCAGAAAGGTCCATTCAAATTCAA
>JGI10211J34971_10003616_pt1 | contig 12367 bp, 11 predicted proteins | sample Etolagsediment_FD_34971 | JGI IMG/M metagenome (IMG submission 34971) | reverse complement strand
TTTAGAAGAGGTGTTTTAGTTGTTTTGGTTTGGGTTATTTTATTTTTTATTTTCTAGTGGGATTAAATTTCTAAAAATTAAATTGTAACTATCAGTGGTTCTTATGCCTTCTTAATGTTCATGATGCTCATGTTCTAGTATCTCTTTTACACCCTCTGGTGTTAACTCCTCAAGCTCCATTACCCTACCCTCAAATGTAAGTGTAAGACCTGCAAGAGGATGGTTGGCATTTAGAAGAACTTTGTCATCTTGAATGTTTGTTATAACATAGATATTGCTCTCATCTGAATCCTCATCAGAAGCATCCAACTCCATTCCAATAAAAATATCCTCTGGAAGATCACTTACATTCTCTGTAACAACAAGTTCCTCTTTATACTCTCCAAAAGCCTGTTCTGGACTCAGAGTTACTTTAAAAGTATCGCCTGCTGATTTACCCTCAAGTACATCTTCTAACTCTTGAAATATATGCCCATGTCCACCATGAAGATAGATAAGCTCCTCTTCACCAGGATTTAGGTGGTTGTTGTCTGCATCGCTTAAACGGTATTCAAGATGTACGAGTATATTTTTTGTGATTTTCATAGGGTTTCCTCTTTTTTTGACATTTTAGTCGAATTTGACTTAAGAGAGTACAAATATTGCATATAATACAAATCAAGATAAGCACTTAAGGAAGAAAAAGATGAGCATAAGTTTACCAGACATCATATATGGCACAGCATGGAAAAAAGAGACAACTGCACAACTTGTAATACAAGCAGTACAAAATGGCTTTAGAGCCATAGACACTGCGTGTCAGCCAAAGCATTATGAAGAAAAAAGAGTGGGTGATGCCTTGGTATTTCTTTACAAAGAGGGCTTTAAACGCGAGGAGCTTTTTTTACAGACTAAGTTTACTCCCCTTAGTGGACAAGACCCAAGCAACACTCCTTATAATAAAAATGCAGCTCTAAAACACCAAGTAGCCCAATCTTTTGAAGTCTCCAAGAAAAACTTACAAACACACTATGTAGATTCTCTTGTTTTACACTCACCGCTTTTTCCATCCTCTGATCTTTTTGAAGTATGGCAAGCGATGGAGCTCATCTATAATCGTAGCGAAGCTCTCAACCTTGGGATAAGCAACTGCTATGACTTAGAACTCCTTAAAAAACTTTATGAGCATAGTTCTATTAAGCCTGCGTTTATTCAAAACAGATTTTATAGTGATAGCGATTATGACAAAGAACTTAGAGCTTGGTGTGATGAAAAAAAGATTCGCTACCAAAGCTTTTGGACACTTACTGCAAACCCACATATCTTAGCAAGTGAGCAAATAAAACAGCTCGCATTTAAGTACAAAAAAGCCCCTGCACAGATTTTCTTTAACTATCTTCACTCTCTTGGCATCACTCCACTCAGTGGAACGACTTCACAAGAACATATGCAAGATGACATCACGGCGTTTTCATTTGAGATGCAACAAGATGAGTATAAAAGTATAGGAGAACTTCTCTAGTGCAAATTCTAAAGGTATCAAATGTGAGACATATAAGAGAGGTAGAGTCTCTTGCTTCAAAGATTTGGAGAGAACACTACACTCCTATCATAGGAGAGAAACAAGTGGCGTTTATGCTCAAGAAGTTTCAAAGTAAAAATGCCATCAAACGCCAGATAAAAAATGGTGTTGAGTACTATCTGTTTAAAGTTTCTACTCATTATGTTGGATATGTGTCTTTTATAGTTGAAAACAGGAGTATTTTTTTAAGTAAGATATATGTAAGTTCGCTCTACCGAAAAAAAGGATTTGCAAAAAGAGCCATTTTATTTGTGAAAAAAAGACTCCAAAAAAAAAGACTTCAACAAATTTATCTAACCGTCAACATAAACAACCATCTCGCAATAAATAGCTATGAGAAGTTAGGCTTTAAAAAACAGAGTCGCTTGGTGCAAAAAATCGGTCATGGATATATTATGGATGACTACAAAATGTCTTTGAAGTCTTACTAAAGATGCTTTATACTTTTACTGTTTTTCATGCTAAAGGCTCTTTTTAAATAGTGAGTACTGACCAGCTCTCATTTTTGAGTGCTTCGGTAAGTAGTTCGCCTGTATGATTGCACACAATGCCTATCTCCTCTAGCTTTACAACGGCTTCATAATCCTCAGCACACACAACACAAGAGCTAAACTCAGCACCATCTTTTTGCATAGCTTGTACTTTTTCTCGCACACTTTCATCTGATTTTGCGACCTGTATAGAAGCACCCCAAAACATCACATGAACTCTTTTCCAGTACTCTCTTGGTAAACTAACTCCGCCATAAAGAAGTGGAAATTTCATGATAGAATCGACACTGTCCGTAGAGATAACGATGAGTAAATTTTCTTTTTGCATTTAGCCCTCATATAGTTCAAAATTGATACAAATTATAATATAAAATTTGACATATTAACTCTGTTTTAATACATTGGAAGAAATATCTACCAGAGGAAAAAGATTTGAGCATACCAAAAGAGATAGTAAGTGATGTAAAAAAAGTAGCCTATGAATGGCAAAAAAAGATAGAAGTCTCCAGAAAAGGCAAAGAGCAAGAGTTTCACGAGATGATGCTAAAAATGCTTAAAAATCCTGTAAACAAAATATTTCTCATAGAGCTACTTGACCAGAGTTTTCGCTCGCATGATGGAGATAGAGTAGCTGACCAACTAGAACATATCTTTGATAAGTACAAAAGTACAGACTTTTTCTCTCAGTTTGAACAAATCCTTATCTGGCTTTTTCGTGATGTTGGCGTTTATGTCAGTTCTATCTCTATTCCTTTGTTTATAAAGTATCTTAGAAATGACATCAGTTCTATCGTAATTCAAGGAGAAGACCCAGTTCTCTCAAAGCATATGCAAAAGAGAAAAAAAGAGGGAACACGTGTAAATATTAATGTCATTGGTGAGATTGTCCTAAGTAAAGAAGAGGCAAACTTACGTGTAGAAAAGTACATAAAACTCCTAGAGAATCCAGATGTGGACTATCTCTCCATAAAGATTTCTAATCTTTTTTCTCAAATCATTCCTCATGCACATGAAAACAACATAAAAAACATTTCAGCACAACTTGAGAGAGTCTACAGGGCTGCTATGCAAAACAGTTACAAAGATATAGACTCAAATGCGTGCTATAAGTTTGTCAATCTTGACATGGAAGAGTACCGAGACATAGAGATAACCATAGATTCTTTCAAGGCTGTGTTAGAAAAAGAGGAATTTAAAAACTTAAAAGCAGGAATAGTCATACAGACTTATCTCCCAGATGCCATGATATATGTTAGAGATTTGTATGCATGGTCAAAAGAGAGAGTAAACGCAGGGGGAGCACCTATAAAAATCCGTATAGTCAAAGGTGCAAACCAAGAAATGGAACTCACTGAGGCATCTCTTAGAGGTTGGCCAAATGTCACTTATGCTTCAAAAGCAGAGTCTGATGCAAACTTTAAAATCGCTATGGACTTTTTACTCACTCCAGAAGTTGCTCCTTATGTTCAAACAGGTGTTGCTTCTCACAATCTTTTTGATCATGCGCTAGCAATGCTTTTAGCAAAAGAGAGAGCTGTAGAGCAGTATGTAAGTGCTGAGATGCTAGAGGGTATGAGTGAAGCAGCTTATGAGGTTTTAAAATCAGAGGGCTTAAATGTCATACTATATGCACCAACAGCCACAAAAGAGACTTTTACAAACGCCATCGCATATCTTGTACGTAGATTTGATGAAAATACAGCAGAACAAAACTTTCTCAGACACAGTTTTGGGCTTCGTGTTGATACTCCTGCCTGGGAAACACTACTTAAGAGTTATGATGATGCGATTGCTCTCATACCTAGTGTTGCTCAAACGCCATACAGAGTACAAGACAGAAACAAAGAAATCATCAGAGAAAAAATAAATCTGCAAAACTATCACTTTGAAAATGAAGCAGATACTGATTTCACACTCAAAACAAACAGAATTTGGGCAGAAAAAATTCGCGATAAATGGAAGAATATAGATAAACTAGGTGGTTTCCATGCTTATCCTGTTATTGGCGGACAAACTATTCAAAGAGATGAAAGTATTGAGCTTATAGACAAGAGTCAATACCATGAAAAAAGGCTTGTAGGAAGTTATGTACAAGCAACAGCACAAGATATGAAGCTTGCAATTGCCACTGCAAAAGAGGATCCAGATAATTGGAGAGGGCTTACAACACAAGAGCGCCAAAAGATACTTATGGATGTTGCACATGAACTTAGAGTTGCAAGGGCAGATCTCATTGGTGTTGCAGCGGCTGAGGTTGGAAAAGTTTTTAGTGAGACTGATGTTGAAGTAAGTGAAGCTATAGATTTTTTAAACTTTTACCCTTACAGTGTTACAAAAATTTCCAATTTTACTGGTGTGCAAACAAGCGGTAAAGGTGTTGGTTTGGTAATAAGCCCATGGAATTTTCCTATAGCTATTCCCGCAGGTGGTGTTGCGGCTTCACTTGCTGCTGGAAATAGTGTCATACTCAAACCTGCTGAGGACTCCATACTCTGTGCATATAGACTCTGTCAATGTTTTTGGGATGCAGGAGTTAGTAAAAACACACTACAGTTTGTCCCAGGACGCGGCTCAGTTGTAGGAGAGCATATGATACCAAGTAAAGACATAGACTTTACTATCTTCACTGGCGGAGAACAAACAGCATACAACATCATAAAGTCTCGTCCTGATATATCTCTAAGTGCTGAGACTGGAGGTAAGGATGCGACCATTGTTACCGCCCTTGCCGACCGTGACCAAGCCATAAAAAATGTAGTTGTCTCGGCATTTCACAACTCTGGACAAAAATGCTCGGCAACCTCTCTGCTTGTTTTAGAAAAAGAGCTTTTTAATGATGTGGCGTTTAAACAAACACTCAAAGAGGCTGTAGAGTCACTACACACCGGTTCTGTTTGGGATTTTTCTAACCGTATAGGAACTCTTGCAAACTTACCATCAGGAGAACTCAAAACATCACTTGAGTTTCTTGATGAGGGTGAAGAGTGGCTAGTAAAACCCTCTTTGGCCGATAATGAAAACCCATATATGCTCAAACCATCAGTACGCTGGGGAACTAAGAGAAATGACTTTTGTCATATGAACGAACTTTTTGGTCCAGTCCTTAGTGTTATGTCTGCTGAGGATTTAGACGATGCCATAGAGATAGTAAATGCTACAGGCTATGGACTTACATCAGGTATAGAGAGTTTAGATAAAAGAGAACAGGATTACTGGCAAGACAAAATTCTTGCTGGAAACCTCTACATAAACCGTGGAACGACTGGAGCTATAGTCATAAGACAGCCCTTTGGTGGAATGAGAAAGTCTGCCATTGGAAGCGGTAAAAAAGCAGGTGGGTTTAACTATGTGAGTCAATTTATGAACATAGAGTATAAAGAAACAAACTTGTATGAGTCTTGCTCAACACAATACATAAATCAAATAAGAAGCCTACTTACAAGAGATACCCTTTTTAATGATGAGTGTGAAGTAGCCTTAAGACATATCTGTAACTTTGCTCACTGGCATGAAGTAGAGTTCTTAAAAGAGCATGACTATGCCTATGTACGAGGGGAGAGTAATATCATCCGTTATCTTCCTGTAAAGAGTGTACTTTTAAGAGTTGAAGATGATGACATTCTTGATGAGGTTTTAACAAGTATAATGGCGATTAAGATGGTAGGTGCAAAACTGCATCTCTCTATTCCTCAAAAATCCAAAAAAGCAGAGTTTATCTGGCTTGAATCAAAACAGAGTGCATTTATAGGCAAGGAAGATAGTTTTACTAGAGATACACAAGAGGAGCTTATACTTAAGATTCCTACGGTTGAGAGAGTTAGATTTCTAGACCCTAAAAATGTAACACAGACTATTTATGATGCTATAGCACACAGGGCAATTTATATAGCAAGTGAAAAGTTTCTCTCTCATGGAAGACTTGAACTTATGCATTATTTTATTGAACAGAGTATCTCAAACTCCTACCACAGATATGGCAACCTAGGCATACAAGGCCTAGTCTTAGAGGAGGTGTAAGGATGCAGATAGAAGTACTAATTTCATTTGCTGCTTATATGCTCGTCATGTTAGCTATTGGGTTTTATTTTTACTTTAAAACGGATGATTTGAGTGATTATGTTCTAGGTGGTCGTGGACTTAATCCTAGTGTTACAGCCTTAAGTGCTGGAGCTTCAGATATGAGTGGGTGGCTACTACTAGGCTTACCAGGGATGATGTATAGTGATGGCATAGTAGGAAGTTGGATTGCAGTTGGTCTTATCATTGGAGCATATCTCAATTGGCACTATGTAGCAAAACCTCTTCGCGTTTACACACACCACCTTGATGATGCTCTGACTATCCCTGACTACTTAGCAAATCGTTTTGAAGATAAGGGAAGCTCTCTTAGAGTCGTAACGGCTGTTGTGATTCTGCTTTTTTACACTCTTTATACCTCTTCTGGACTTGTAGGTGGTGCAAAACTTTTTGAAGCCACTTTTAACATGGCCTACTCTGATGCACTTCTTATAGGGAGTTTTATTATAGTTTCATACACTTTTTTGGGTGGATACAATGCTGTGAGCTGGACCGATTTTATTCAGGGGATTTTAATGATGTTGGCGTTGGTTGTTACACCAATTGTAGTACTTTTTGATTTGGGCGGGGTTTCAAACGCCATAAACGCCATCGAGACTATTGATTCTACACACTTAGATATCTTAAGTGGTGCATCTTTTGTTTCTATCATCTCTCTATTGGCTTGGGGGCTTGGCTACTTTGGTCAGCCTCATATTCTTGTTCGTTTTATGTCTATTCGTGATGAAGAAGAGATTGAAAATGCCAAAAAAATTGGAATGAGCTGGATGATAATTTCTGTCATCGGTTCTCTAAGTGTCGGTTTTTTTGGTTTGGCTTATGTGAGTGCAAATGGAGTTGATCTAGCCGATAGCGAGAAGATTTTTATCACTCTCTCGCAACTTCTTTTCAACCCATGGATAGCAGGCTTTTTACTCGCTGCCATACTTGCAGCTATTATGAGCACAGTAGATTCACAACTTCTTGTCTCCTCTTCTGTCCTTACACGCGATATCTATCATGCCATAGTACGAAAAGATGCAAGCGATAAGGAGCTAGTATGGGTTGGTCGTCTTACAGTTATTGTTATTGCTATCATCGCTTGGTATCTCTCTGTAGATGAAAACTCTAGTGTTCTCAAACTTGTTGCTTATGCTTGGGCAGGATTTGGTGCAGCGTTTGGACCACTTATAATCTTAAGTCTTTATAAACGCAACCTCACAAAACAAGGTGCACTCGCTGGTATGGTTGTAGGTGCACTTACAGTTATCATCTACAAACAACTTGAGGGTGGAATCTTTAATATCTTTGAGCTACTTCCAGGATTTATTTTATCTTGGATAGCCATATTGGTGTTTAGTAAATATACAACACAAAATGATAGCTTTATAGAACAAAAATTTAACGAAGTACAAAATAAATTAAAAAAATAAAGGAAAATAGTGAAAAGAATTGTTATAAAAGTGGGGAGTTCAGTTTTAGCAGATGAAAAAGCCATAGCAAAAAGTAGAATGTTAAATTTAGTCGGACTCATAGCCCAAGCGAGAAAAAAATACGAGGTGATTTTAGTCACTTCAGGTGCAGTTGCAGCAGGATATACCGCCGTCCAACTAAACAAAAGCATTCCAACAAGTAAAAAAGTTTTAGCTTCTCTTGGTCAACCCATACTTATGAGTGCCTATAAAAACCTCTTTGATATCTACGATGTAACCATCTCGCAAGTGCTTTTAACCGAAGAGGATTTTGACTCTAGTGTCCATACAAAAATTGTCCAAGATATCATTGAGAGAACTCTAGGTAATGACATATTACCAATTTTAAATGAAAATGATATTTCAACGACATCAGATCAACTCTTTGGAGATAATGACCAACTCTCAGCACATGTTGCACACTATACAGATGCAGATATGCTTATAATTTTAAGCGATATTGATGGTTATTATGACTCCAATCCAAAAGACAATCCTAAGGCAAAAATTAGAAAAATTGTTAGTGAAATAACAAAAGAGGAGTTAGAACAAAGTTTTACTCCTAACTCTAAGTTTGCCTCAGGTGGAATAGTCACTAAACTTAAAGCTGCTAAATACATCATACAAAACAATAGAGAGATGTTTCTATGTAATGGTTACGACTTATCATCAGCCAGAGAGTTTTTAATAGAGGGTGTACATAACAAAGGAACTCTCTTTAGAGCAAACTAGTCGCTCAAGTGTCCAAGTAGCATAAAACTATCTAATTCAGCTACTTGTGCTATAATCGCACTCAAATTTTAAATAATCAATTATTATATCGGAGAAAAAATGGGATTAGCAATAGGACTCGTAGGGCTTCCAAACGTAGGTAAATCAACAACTTTTAATGCACTTACAAAGGCACAAAATGCAGAGGCTGCAAACTATCCATTTTGTACTATTGAACCAAACAAGGCAGTAGTTCCAGTTCCAGATAAACGCTTAGGTGAACTAGCAAAAATTGTAAACCCTGAACGTGTCCAGTACTCAACTTTAGACTTTGTAGATATCGCTGGTCTTGTAAAAGGTGCTTCTAAGGGTGAAGGACTTGGAAACAAGTTTCTCTCTAACATCCGCGAAACAGAGGTGATTCTTCAAATCGTAAGATGTTTTGATGATGAGAACATCGTTCACAATGAGGGAGATATTGACCCACTACGTGATGTCGCTATCATCGAGGGTGAGCTTATCCTTGCAGATATCGAAGTACTTTCAAACAGAATAGAGAGACTCAAAAAACAGGCAAAATCAGACAAATCCGCACAGGGAGCTTTAGATATAGCACAAGAACTTTTAGAATTTTTAGGTGAAGAGAACTTAGCTCGTAACTTCTCTAAAGCAGATACAGATGAGTATAAAATCTTAGCAAAAGAGGTAAGATTTCTGACAGACAAAGAGATTATGTACGGTGCAAACACTGATGAAGATGGTCTTTTAGAAGATAATGAGTATGTAAAAGTTCTTAAAGAACATGCCAAAAAAAACAACTGTGAACTTATAAAACTCTGTGCAAAAGTTGAAGAAGAGCTCATTGGTCTTGAAGAGGAAGAGGCTCAAGAGTTTTTAACTGATCTTGGTGTTGAAGAGTCAGGACTAGAGCAAATCATCCATAAAGGTTTTGATAAACTTGGTCTTATGAGCTACTTTACAGCTGGTGTAAAAGAGGTTCGTGCATGGACTATACGTAAAAATTCTACAGCACCTCGTGCAGCCGCTGCCATTCACAATGACTTTGAAAAAGGTTTTATCCGCGCAGAAGTTATTGCTTATGATGATTATATAAGCTGTGGTGGTGAATCAAAAGCCAAAGAAGCTGGTAAAATGAGACTTGAAGGAAAAGAGTACATCGTGCAAGATGGCGACATTATGCACTTTAGATTCAATGTCTAAACTACAAGTCATCAATCTTTGATTGATGCTATAGTCTCCCCATACTTCACATCTTGACCTGCATTTACATTTAACTCAAGCATATCTTTGCTAGTAAGTATGATGATAGTTGAACCCATTTCAAAACAACCAAAATCAAAACCCTTATCCAAATAAAGATTTTCAAATTCGTATGTTTGTGGTGTTGTAGCACTCGCGTTTGTTTGTATACGAGACTCAAAAGCCACCTGCATTACACCAACATTAAGAGCACTTACTAAGACCATATAAAACTTTTTCCCATTTGTAGCTTCACAAAGTATGACAACTCTCTCGTTTTCTATAAAAAGGTTAAGTCGTTTTTTAAGCGAGGGCATATTTACAGGATAAAACTTTCCTGGAATATGTACAGCTTTGAGTACTTTTAGATTTGTAGGAATATGATAACGGTGGTAATCTTTTGGTGAAAGATAACAGTTTATGAAAGTTCCATCAGCAACGATAGCTTTCTCCTCAGAACTAAATTCATCGCCTATAAAGTCAGCACACTTATAGCGCATACCTTTTATTTGTAGAGCATAATCCTCAGTAATTGTTCCACACTCTGAGATTAAAGAGTCACATGGAGAGATAAAATCCTCTGCATTTAGTGAGAAACCTCTATCTTCTCTTAATCTTCTTGTAAAAAGTGCATTAAGACTTTTATATGTCGAGGGTGAATGAAAATCACTCATATCAAGTCCCATTAAGCCTACATAAGTGCTATTTACAATTTTTTGAAACCAATGTGGAAACTCTTTAGAAGCAAACTTTCCAAAACTTTGGGATGCCGCTGAAGTAATATGTCTTTTGTTCATCTATTTTTACCTTAGTATTTTAAAATTAGTTTATTTTTTTCTTTGCTATCTCTTCTATAAGAACCGTCGCATAAGAACCTTTTGGAAGTGTAAAGTTCATTTCATACTGGGCTTCTACCTTATTAAAACGCCCCTCTATATCGGTAGGATAAACCCAAGCATAACGACGAGCACCATCTGCATTTATCTCATCATCAAAACTCTTTTCTATCTCACCTGCTAAACCTGTGGCATTTTTAACTTTTTTTCCACATAAGAGTCCAGTTACACTTATAGTTCTATCATTAAATCTTTGTAAATCTTCTTCTGAGCCTTCATACTCAAAAAGTTTACCATGTGGATAGTGTTCCATTGCATCACCAGTTATGAGCTTAAATGGATGTTTTTGTGCTTTCATTTTCACTACTTCATCATTAGGCATATTTAAAAGTCCCTCTATCTCGTGTGCAGCAAAACTACTCACAAGAGAGTTGATTTCTAAACGTCTAGAAAGCCAAAGATTGAACAAATGACTCTGGTATGCATTTATAAGAAGTTTTTTTACTCTGGGATTTCTCTCTCTCGCCTCACCTTTTGCAAGCTTCTCCCCTAAAATATGATTGTCACCATCATTTCCAAAACGCTGATACCCAAAGTAGTTTGGCATTCCCGCATCAGAAATATTTTTAAGTGCTTCATCAATCTTAGCTGCTGATGTTGGATTTACTTTTTTCACTTTAATGTAAAAACGGTTTCCTTTTAAGTGCCCTATTCTTATTTTATTATTATGGTAAGTTTTTGAAAGAATTTTTATATTTTCATGATTGAAATTCTCAAGAGACTCTTCATACTTTTTATGTAAAGAGATATACTGTTTTGTCATGGCATGTTTATCTTTGAGTCCAGCATATCCTATCTCTTTGTTTTTTATACCCAAGTATCTAGCGATTTGCCCAATCATCTCATTTGTTGAAAGAGATTTTTTTCTCACCAAAAGTACTAAGTGTTCCCCCTCAGCAGAGAATTCGTAAAGAGGTATCTCTTCAACAACAAAGTCTCTTGGAGACTGTTTAAAGTGAAAATCTATACTTGCATGTGCAAGCGAATAAAATCTATCCATATTTGTTTCTTTTTCCTTAAAAATGATGTGCTTTACATCTATTGATATATTTGCCTCTTGTTGCTTTAGCAAAAATTGTTAGAGAAGTACGGCTCTGCTCTGCTCTTCGCAGTACCGCTTTTTTATCTCTTTTATCAAATGCTACCAACATCTCATACTCCTCCCCACTACAAGCCACACTCTTTTTTATTTTTCGAGTAAATTTTACACCGATTCTATTTATATCAGTCATTTTACCAATATCACTAAATAAACCATCCGATATATCCATTCCTGCTTTTAGCTCTTTTTGAGCATTTTTTACAAACTCTTTTCTGAGTTTTATATCAATAAACTTAGACTTACTATGAATAGAGCCTCCATTAAAAAGTTTTTTTAACTCTTTTGCTGATTTACCAAGTACACCTGTATATGCAAAACAGTAACCATCCCTAACATTTGAACGTAGTAGAGGTTTTTTAACTTTAGATATGACAGTCACTGTGATATCTAACTTTGTGTTACTAATAGTATCACCGCCAATTATTTCAGCTCCATACTCTGAAGCAACACTTTTAAACCCATTTGCAAGCTCTTTCATGTCATCTTTACTCATATCTTTTGGCATTGCTACACTGAGTAGTATATATTTTGGGTCTGCATTCATAGCAATAGCATCAGAGATATTAACCAACATAGATTTTCTAGCAATATTAAAATATGAAAACCAATCACGTTTGAAGTGGACATTCTCAAAAAAAGCGTCCTTGGAATAAACATAGCCATCTATGACTGCACCATCATCACCTATATGTTTTGTATTAAATTGTGTTATAAAATAATTTTCTAAATTCAAGTTCGTCTTCTTTAAGCTGATATTAATTTTTTTATATATAAAATAGGGCATATTATAGCGTTATTAGGAAATATTAATGAAACAC
>JGI10211J34971_10003615_pt1 | contig 12371 bp, 11 predicted proteins | sample Etolagsediment_FD_34971 | JGI IMG/M metagenome (IMG submission 34971) | reverse complement strand
TTAACGATTTTAATTATAATTTGATTGTTAAGGATTTTATATAAACTCTTCTTAAAAGATATTTAAGTACAATTTATCCCATGAAAGAAAGAATAGTATGCCAAAAGTGTAAGTCTTACTATGTAACATGGGAAAAATATAAACCTCATGGATGTAGAGCTTATGGATTTAAATCACAGGCAATGCCATCTGTGGTTGTAAAGCAAAGTAGTGGTACTGATTGTAGTTTTTATCAACCAAAACATATTAAAAGTAACTAAAATATTTAACGAACGAAACAATAGGAGATTAAATTGTTATATGAAGAATTAAAAACAACTGTAAAAAATCTAGGATTTTCTACAATTGAAAGTTTTGCCAATTATGTAGGTGTTACACCTAGTGATATTTTAGATTGGGAACAAAAAGATGAAATTCCATACACAATTGCATTAGTTGTACATCTTCTGAAAGGGGAACAAAATATTACAACTGAAAATAATTCACTTGATTTATTAGTTGAAGAGTGTTTGCCACTAGCTGAATTACTTGAAGAATCATCAAGTTTTCCTGCAAAATTAGAAGAGATGTTTTTATTACAAAAGAAACTCAACGATGATACAAATGGAACAAATTGGGAACTTGGAATAAATAAATATGACAAAGAGATTAATTGGCTTCGATGTATACATATGGAAGTTGCTGAATTAATTGATTCAACACCATGGAAACATTGGAAAAATATCTCTGCAAAACCTGATATGGATAATATTCATGTTGAACTAGTTGATGTGTGGCATTTCCTAATGAGTTATATTTTACAAGAAACAAATATCCCAAAAGCTGTATCTCTAGTAAATACTCATTGTATATACGAGTCTGTAGAATTAGAAGATGTAGATTTTAAACTTATAGTTAAAGAAGCTGAAAAATTATCTTATATAGCATTTGCAATAGAGACAGGAAATATGCCTGCATTTAGTGGTGTTGAAAGATTTATTGATCAATTCTTTAGATGTTGTAAACTTTCTGGATTAAGCTTTTCTTGGTTACAAAAACTTTATATTGGTAAAAATGCTTTAAATAAATTTAGACAAGATAATGGATATAAAGAGGGAACATATATAAAAGTATGGGATGGTAAAGAAGATAATGTTGTTATGATAGAAGTATTAGAACAACTTGAAAATGCATCATATAATACAGTATATAAAGACTTACAATTACAATACGATAAATTAGACTAAAAATACACGCTAGTTATTAGTATATAAATAATAACTAGCGATTACAAATAAATATCTTCCACCTTTTGCAATAATAATCAACACAATAAATTTTCTAATATTATATTTAACAACACCAGCTATAAATGTTATAGGATCTCCAATGATTGGTACCCATGATAATAACAAACTAAAACTCCCATATTTGTCAAAATATTTTTTTGCTGTAACTATTTGTTGTTCTTTTATCATTTTTTTGGAAATAAGATACTCTTCCCCTTTTAGTCCAAGATAATAATTTATAATTGAACCTATAGAGTTACCTAAAGTAGCACTTAGTAATAATAAATAGAGATTTAACTCTATTGAAAGATCATATAATAGTAAAGCTTCACTTCCCATAGGTAATAATGTAGCAGATATCAACGCAATAAAAAATAGATATAAATAATTCATAAAGAATCATATCTAATCTCTAATAAATGTTTAAGAGGTATATACATATAATAGATATAAATAATAATAAGGATTTTAGATATGATAAAGAGTTTTATAGTTTTTTTATTTAGTTTTTCGTTGCTGTTTTCTGCCCAAAATAATCTTATAGATACAGATGGGGACCTTATCCCTAATGTTGAAGATAAATGTCCCAATACACCAGATGGTGTTTTTATAAATCGTAAAGGATGTACTCAAAAGCTAGTAAAAACAATAAACTTTGAACATGCATCATCTATAGTTCCTTTTGATAATAAAGATAAAGTATTGGATATGTTAGAGATAGCTAAAGAGGGTTTTGGATATAAAATATTGATAGAAGGTCATACAGATTCTACTGCAGATGCTTACACAAACATAGTACTATCAAAAAAAAGAGTATATACGATATACAATAGAATTATAAATTCAGGAATAGATAAAAAGAGAATCGAAATGAAATGGTATGGTGAAACTATGCCAATTGCAACAAATATCGCAGAAGATGGTAGAAAACTAAACAGAAGAGTTACGATTACTTTCAAATAAATATTATTGCTTTAAAAAGGTGATTCAAATCGTAACACAATTAAACATATCAACAAATCTATATAAATTTTCAAAAATATATTAATCAATCTACGATATCATAATCTTAGTAATGTATGAAAATCATATATTCTATTTAAATTAATTGAATAATGAAGGGGAAAATATGTCTTTAATGAAAGCACCTGAAAATACTCCAGTATGGGTTGATACTACAAGATGTAAAGCATGTGATATTTGTGTAGCAGTATGTCCATCTGGTGTACTTTCTATGAAAGCAGAACCAACATCAACTTTAGGAGCTATGATTAGTATCGAGCATCCTGAATCTTGTATTGGTTGTAATGACTGTGAATTAAACTGTCCTGATTTTGCAATTTATGTTGCAGATAAAAAAGCAGATGGTTATAAGTTTGCAAAATTAACAGATGAAGCAAAAGCTAGACAAGTAGCAATTGTAGAAAATAATTATAGATTACCTGAAAATTACGGTAAATAAGGAGAATATGAATGGCAACTAGAGAAATAATATCTACTGGTAATGATTTATCAGCGATAGCAGCTGTTGATGCAGGGTGTATGTTTTTTGGTGGTTATCCACTAACACCTTCAAGTGAGGTAATGCATACAATTTCTGATCTATTACCTGCAGTAGGTGGTACAGCAATACAAATGGAAGATGAGATAGCAGGTATCTGTTGTGTTATTGGTGCGGCAATGGCTGGTGAAAGAGCTTTAACAGCTACTTCAGGTCCTGGTGTATCTTTAAAAGCAGAAAACTTAGGTCTTGCTCAAATGGCAGAAGTACCAATGGTTCTTGTAAATGTTATGAGAGGTGGTCCATCTACAGGTCTTCCTACAAGAGTTTCACAAGGTGATATCAAACAAGCTTCTAACCCATCTCATGGTGATTATAGATCAATCACATTATGTGCTGGTAACTTAGCTGAGTGTTATACTGAAGTTGTAAGAGCATTTAACTTAGCTGATAGATTTATGCAACCAGTTATCGTACTTACAGATGAGACTTTAGGTCACATGCACGGTAAAGCGATGATTCCTACAGTAGAAGAAGTTAAAGCTGGAATTGTTCCAAGAAAAACTTTTGATGGTCCTGCTGAAGAGTACTTTCCATATGAGTGTGGTCCAACTGATCCTGCAGTATTAAATCCAATGTTTACAGGATACAGATACCACTATACAGGTCTTCATCATGATAGAAATGGTTTCCCAACTGAGGAAATCAATACATGTAGAAAACTTATTCAAAGACTTGAAGATAAAGTTATGGCTCATCAAGATGAGTTAGAGCTAAATGAAGAGTTTATGTGTGATGATTTAACAGGTGCAGAAGGTGAAGTATTAATCATAGCTTATGGTTCAGTTTCACTTGCAGCTAAAGAAGCTATTAGAGATTTAAGAAAAGATGGTATTAAAGCTGGTTTATTTAGACCAATTACATTATGGCCATCTCCAGCTACAAGAATCAAAGAGCTTACAGATAAAATTAAAAATGTACTTTGTGTAGAGTTAAATATTAGACAATATACTGAAGAAGTTGAAAGAGCTTCTAGTAGATTAGATATTGAAGGTTTATATAAAGTAAATGGTAGAGCTATCTCTCCATATGAGATTGTTAATAAAGTTAAGGAGGTATTCTAAAATGGCATTTAATTATGATAAATATTTAAGACTTGAAAAGATGCCAACACTATGGTGTTGGGGATGTGGTGACGGTGTTATTCTTAAAGCTACAATTAGAGCAATTGAGAAAATGGGATGGTCACAAGATGATGTTTGTGTTATCTCTGGTATTGGTTGTTCAGGAAGATTTTCTTCTTATGTTGACTTTAATACAATTCACACTACTCACGGTAGAACAGTTGCATATGCAACAGGTGTAAAACTTGCTAATCCAGACAAACATGTAATTTGTGTTGCTGGTGATGGTGATGCACTTGCTATTGGTGGTAATCATACAATTCATGCTTGTAGAAGAAATATTGACATTAACTTTATTATGATCAATAACTTTATCTATGGTTTAACTAATTCTCAAACTTCTCCAACTACTCCTCAAGGTATGTGGACAGTTTCTCAAAAAGCTGGTAATATTGACCCAACTTTTGATGGTTGTGATTTAGCTATTGCTTCTGGTGCTTCTTGGGTTGGACGAGAGACAATGCTNGATCCTAAAAAACTTGAGAGATTATTAATCAAAGGTTTTGAACATAGAGGTTTCTCTTTCTTTGATATTATGTCTAACTGTCATATCAACTTAGGTAGAAAAAATAAAATGGTTTCTGCTATGGATAACTTAGATTGGATTGATAGAATTACTACACCATTAGCTAAATATGAAAAATTAACTCCTGAAGAGCAATTAAATATGTTCCCAACAGGTGTATTAAAACATGATACAGAAGTTAGAGAATATTGTGATATGTATCAAGATATTAAAGATGTACATCAAGGTAAGAGAGCTAAAATTACTCAAGATGACTTTGAGAAAAAGATATAAGGAGTAACAAATGGCTAGAAAACTAATGAGATTTACAGGTGTTGGTGGACAAGGTGTTCTTCTTGCAGGTGAGATTTTTGCAGCAGCAAAAATTAAATCTGGTGGATATGGACTTAAAACTGCAACTTATACATCGCAAGTAAGAGGTGGACCAACTGTTGTTGATATTACTCTTGATGATGATGAGATTTTTTACCCATATGCAAAAGAGGGTGAAATTGACTTTATGTTATCTGTTGCACAAGTAAGTTATGATACTTTTAAAGATGGTGTATCTCCTGGAGGTACAATTGTAATTGAGCCAAACTTAATTACTCCAACTGAAGAAGATAAAAAAACTTGGAACATAGTTGAGATACCTATTATTACAATAGCAAAAGAAGAGGTTGGTAATGTTATTACTCAGTCTGTTGTTGCTCTTGCAATTGCAAATAATTATATGGATGCTATTGATAAAGAACTTTTAAAAGAAGTTATGCTTTCAAAAGTTCCTGCAAAAGTTCATGAGATTAACTTAAAAGCATATGACTTAGGATATAAATATTCTGATGAAAGTAAAGCTGCAAAGTAATTAATTGCCTTTATGCATAGGAAAAAGGTGCTACAGATGTAGCACCTTTTTTTATGCTTGAATTATTAGATACTTTGCAGTGCAATATCCATATTATTGTAAAATTCTACATTATCAAATAGTTTTAATTGATTGAATTTTAAAAGTTGTATTTTATCATCTTCTGAAGATGCAATAATTACTTTTATATCGTCTGATTGTAACTTTAATATTAAATCTTTAAGTGTAAATATTGCAGTAATATCAATAAATGGAACATCTAAAATATCTATAATAACAACTTTTGTATCTAAAATAGCATTTGCTTGACTCTCAAATGCAGTACTAGAGCCAAAGAAAAATGCACCGTTTATTTTAATGATTCTTATATTTTTATCAGCTAAGTTATATTTCATATTTATATCATCTTGGCTATTATCAACTAAAGTAACTTCTGTTTCTTTTGTAATTCTATAAACTATCAATAAGCAGGCTAATACAATACCAACTCCTACAGCTGTAATCAAATCAATAAAAACTGTTATAAAAAATACACTAAGCATTACACTTAAATCTTGTTTTGGACTCTCTTTCCATATTTCTAAAAATTTATAATCTAAAATATCAATACCAACTTTTATCAAAATACCTGCTAATATTGCCAATGGAATTTGTGATGCAAGAGGAGCCAAAAAAAGTACAATAAGTAAAAGAATTACGGCATGGGTCATTCCTGATAATTTATTTGTTCCACCACTTTTGACATTAATAACCGTTCTCATAGTGGCCCCAGCACCTGGCAATGCTCCAACCATAGCACAAAGAGAATTTCCAATACCTTGACCTATTAATTCTTGATTTGGTTTGTGCTTTGTACCTGTAATAGAATCAGCAACAATTGATGTAAGAAGTGTATCTATTGTTCCTAATACTGCAAGGGTAAATGCTATAGATAGGATTAAAGTATAGTTTTCAAGAGTTATTGATGGCATAATAATTGATGGCAGTGTTGTTGGTATTTCACCTATACTTGCAATATCAAAATTTAGATAGACACTTATTGGAGTTAGAATAGCAAGTGCTATAAGAGGTGCAGGAATGATTTGTGTGATTTTACTTGGTGTAAAAAACATAATCATAAGCGTAGCTGTCGCTAAAATAAAAGCATAGATATTTGTTTGGGCAATATTGGATGGAAGTGACCAAAGTATATGAATAACCGAGGCATCACTTTCTAAACCTAAAAATGGATTGATTTGTAATATGATTATGATAATGCCAATACCACTCATAAAACCTGAAATTACAGGGTAGGGGATATACTGTACAAATTTTCCTATTTTTAAAATACCAAATAAAATTTGAAAAATACCTGCAAGTAAAATAGTTGTAACTATTATATTTATATCATTGTGTAAGGTTATTACAGATGCAGCTACTACAACTGTCATAGGTCCTGTAGGACCAGATATCTGGGTAGGAGTTCCACCAAATAAAGAAGCAAAAAATCCTAAAATAATTGCTCCATAAATTCCAGCTGTTGCACCTAATCCGCTAGCAACACCAAATGCCAATCCAAGAGGTAGGGCAATAATTGCTGCTGTTAAACCTCCTAATAAGTTTTGTTTTAACTGCACTTTTTTTTATTCCTTCTAAGTGATATAAATGTCATTTTTGTATGTAATAGTTAACTTTATAAGTGTTGATTTAAAATTAACTTGATAACTTATTCTTATAACAACGACATTTTAACTCTTTTAGGCTTAAGAATTTTGTGGCTTATGTGGATTTTATAATCTATAGTGAAATAAAAAAGGTGTCTATCTCTATTATTTTAATGAATCTTCTTGTATATTTTGCATCTTTTGGGCTAGTATTATGTTCATCTAAATATTTTGTTACATCTTTAGTGATCTAAATATAACTCTTTTGAGTTTATACAGAAGAGATATTTATCTTAAACTATCTCTAACCGTTAAGATCTGATCTAAATTTTCAAAAAATATATCTACAAGTTTCGGATCAAAGTGTCTACCTCGTTCCTCTTTTATCATTGCAAATATTTTTTCATCCTCCCATGAAGGTTTATATATTCTACTACTACCTAAAGCATCAAATACATCTGCTAAGGCACTTATACGACCATGTATAGATATATCTTCACCTTTTAAACCTCTTGGATAACCACTCCCATCATATTTTTCATGATGTTCATAAGCAACTGTTGCTGCCATTTTCAATAAAGGTCTACTTGAACTGCAAAGTATTTCATAACCAAGTTCTGCATGAGTTGACATGATTTTACGCTCTTCTTCATCAAATGTCCCAGGTTTATTTAAAATAGCATCAGGAATAGCAACTTTACCTATATCATGCATCGGACTAGCCTCTTTTAGCATATCAGCTTCCTTTTCATCTAAACCATACTTCAGAGCTAGTATTTTAGAGTATTCAGCAACTCTTTTTACATGATTTCCTGTCTCTTGACTTCTTCTTTCACCAATAGCCCCCATTCTAAAAACAACTTCTTTTTGTGTATCTTTTATCTCTTGATTGAGTGTACAAACTTCTGCTATTCTTTCCATAACTTGTTTTTCTAAGTCATTATTTATCTCTTGCATTTGTTGTTGTAATTCTTCAACTTTTTTTTGTGCAGTTATATCTTGTCGTATTGCACTATATCCAATATGTTTACCATTAGCATCATAGTATGGGGCTATCAGTGCTTTTACCCAATAAAAATCTCCATTCTTTTTTAGGTTTTTAACTTCACCTTCCCATAAATTTCCATTTTTTATAGTTTCCCATAAGTCTTTAAATGCCTCTTTTGGCATATCAGGATGTCTTACTATATTGTGTGGCCGATTTAGGAGTTCTTCACTTGTATAACCAGAAATATTTTCATATGCCTTACTTGCATAAGTAATATTACCTTTAAGGTCAGTTCTTGATGCAATAACATATTTATCAAAGCTACCTACTATTGCATCTAATTCTTTATTTAAGGATTGAATGTCGTTGAATTCTTCTTTTTGTTCTACTGAAGATTTAATTTCATTCAAAATAATAGTTAATTTTTCTAGAAGGTTGTTAATTTCTATTGGTTTATGAACATAAGTAGTGATACCAATATTTAATATCTCTTGTAATCTTTCTGAATCATCATGAGCGGATATAATTAATATATGTTGTTTATTATATTTTTTTTTGATAAGTTTTGACATCTCTATACCATTTAAGTTTGGCATAGTTATATCAGATATTACAATATCTACATAGCTATTATTTTCCTCAAAGTATTGAGTATATTTATCTAAACCATCTTGACCATCAACTGCAACAATAATGTTGTCAAAAAAGTTATCAAGTAACATAAGTGTTGATTCTCTAGCATCTTTGTTATCTTCAACATATAAAACTTTTAAATTTTTTGCGTGTTCTCTTAGTTCTTTTATATCCATAGTTCGATTATTATATCGTTTATGTATTTATTTTTAAATAATTTTGTTTAGATTGTGACTAATTCAATTGCAAAAACAGCGCCATCGTTATCATTTGTAACACTTAATTTACCTTTACAATGTTCTTCAATGATAGTTTTTGACATATACAAGCCAAGTCCGGTACCATCTTTCTCTTTTTTTGTTGAAAAATATGGATCAAATATATTTTCCATTACACTAGAGGGTATTCCTCCAGCATTATCCTTTATAGTAAGTATTTGAGAGTTATCTTTTTTATATGATGATATAGTTATAGTAGGATTTATAATTTTATTATCTATTAATACATCTTCTGCATTTTTAATAATATTTAATATAACTTGTTTAAGTTCATTTGGATATGTTTCAATTTCTTCTAGATCTTCTAATTCTACTATTAAGTTTATGTTTTTGTTATCTATAGAAGTTTGTATTATTGATAAAGTATTTGTTACCATATTTTTTATAGTTGTTTTCTCTTTTCTTTTATCATCTTTAAAAAAACCTCTAAAGTCATCTATGGTTGTAGAAAGATGTTGTGAGTAATCTCCTATAGAGTCTAACTCTTTTTTTAGTATCGAATTTTCTATTTTTTCATCAAGCATTATTTTGATAAGTAGATTATTTACCCTTGCACTTATGGCTGTAAGAGGTTGTCTCCACTGATGAGCAATCATACTTATCATTTCTCCCATTTGTGCTAGTTTTGATTGATGATATAAAGCTTGTTCTTGTTTGCTATTTTTCAAAACCTCTTCTTCAACTCGTTTTTCTAAATTAGTATTCAATACTAGTAACTCTTGTGTTGTTTGACTTATAAGGTGCGATAGTGCTTTTACTGTATGAAGGTTTTCAGAAGTTTTTTTAAACTTTATATTGTTTTTTTGATGTGTAGAATTTTGACTTTCACTAAGACAAAGAACAGTCATAGTTTCATTTAGTAATTTATTTGTTTTTTTATCATTTAGAAATTCACCATAAGTAAAAAATCCACTAACAGGAGCAATATCTGTTAATGGTATCATCTCATTTGCTATCTCTTCTCCCAATAACTTTCTTCGTGCCATACAAGAATAAATAAATATTGACTCAATAGCTTCTGTATTAATATTATGGTATAAATTTTCAGAATTATCTAAAATATGTTCAATATTTCCATACCCTATCCATAGTTTATCGCCAACATTAACATTTCCTGCAAATATAAGTGATCCATCTTCTTTATTTTTACCTACAACAGCTCTTGCAACTTTTTGATCACCTCTTTGAATAAGTAGTGGAAACTCAATTCCTGTAGCTGGAAGTTGATCTGCAATATCTTCACCTAAGTATGTTGCATAGATCTCTGTTGGTGACTTATCATCTATAGAATATATAGTATTTTCGATAGCTTTAGTAACTGTAAACTCTTTTCCAATTGGTTCCCATCCAAAACTAAAGTTTGTATGTATGATGAGATTTGGATTATAAAAAACAGCACAAACGGCAAGATCATCTATAAAACCATTATGTGTAAATACATAAGTTTTTGTAAAAGTAGCATTGTCTCCTGCCATCCCACCAGCAATTATCATATGTGGTACTTCGTTGTTAAAAGTATTTAATAATAGCTCTCCATTTGTTTTAAGACCATCTGCAAATAATATAGCGAGTCTTGCATCTTCAATATTTTTTATACTTTTTATTAAGTTATTTGCACATTCACTACTTGTATTACATTCTGAAGTATGATAAATTTCTACTTTTGTATCATTAAATATTGTAAAAGATAATATTGTAGAAAATTCTGTAACTTTCTCCTCTATAATTTCCCCATCCGTTGTTGAACCAATTATTTTAATATCAGGGAGTTCTTTTTTTATATTAGAAATAAGAGAATTGATAAAATCTTTCTCACAAATTCCAGTAAATATTTGTAATAAAATATTGTCACTATTTGTTATATTATTTTGATTTATAAAATTTTTTAGCTCTTCTATATTAGTAAATTTGTGATTTATCGTTTTCATTAACTTATNCCTTTTTTTATCTATACAAATATAAAACTACAAATGTAGCTATTATATTATCCCCCAATATTTTATAAACTCATCATCTACATCTATAAGTTTTCTTTCTCTTAAATCATCAACTACAGATTTCGTACACACTACATCATCTGGCCATCTTCTTTGGAAGTTGTCGTGGCTATTTTTATTTGTAGCGTCTATACAAACTGTTTGACCATCTATATAGATATCTCTATTGCTATCTATGTTGTTTACGACTCTCCATATAAGCATATATGCATTGTCTAGGTCGTTGTTTTTTTCATCTACAATTGCAAGTATCTTGATATGGTTAAAAAGTGGTTGTAGTTCATCTATTAGATACTTTTGACTTCTGTTTTTCTCTACAGATATAACAGTTATTGGGCTTTTTGTATTGGTGTAGTATTGTTTTAGACCTTTGATATCTTTTGAGATGTTTTGCATCTTTTCTAAAAGTACATTATCTTCTAAAACTTCTATACCAGATTCTTCAACTTCATCACCTGTACAGTCAATTCCAAGTTTCCCACCTACAGCAAACTTTGGACTACTATGATCAAGTGCATCAACTACACCTTTAGTTATAAGTATGTTTTCTGTTGTAAATCTATTTAGAATATAAGGTATTATTTCCATGCTTGGTAGCGCTGGGGCATCTTGGTCTACAAAAATAGCGTGTTTTACAAAACTCATTTGTCCTACACCCCAAAAAGCGTGCATGATTTGTTGAGCGTGTCCTGGATAGGCTGTTTTTATTTTTCCTAAGATAAGGTTATGAAATACACCATTTTCAGGCATATAATAGTCAAGTAAATCAGGCGCAGTAGTTTGAAGTAGTGGTAAGAAGATTCTCTCTGTTGCATGACCCATGTATTTATCTTCTAAAAGAGGTTTTCCTACCACAGTAGCTGCAAATACTGGATTTTTCTTTGAAGTGATTGCTGTAACTTCCATAAAAGGATAATCTTCTTCTAAAGTGTAGTATCCTGTATGATCTCCAAATGGTCCTTCGATTCTCATATTCTCAACATCCACAAAACCTTCAACTACAAAGTCTACATCACTAGGTACATAGATATCATTTGTGATTGATTTTACTAGTTGTGCATTTTTCTTTTTTACAAAACCATATAACATAAGCTCAAATACACCTATAGGTAATGGAGCTTGTCCACACCAAATATACATAGGATCTCCACCAATACCAATAGATACAGGCATTTTTTTACCAGCTTCTTTATACTCATGAAAGAAGTGATTGCTATCTTTGTGTATTTGCCAATGCATACCTACTGTATGATCATCAAATATTTGAAGTCTATACATTCCTACATTGTGCATAGTTCCATCTAGGCTTGTAGTATATACTTGCCCCATAGTGATAAATGGACCACCATCTTGCTCCCAAGTAGTAAGTACTGGTAAGTCACTTAGTTTTGCATCAGCTCCTAGCTTTATAATCTCTTGACATTCACCTTTTCCTTTTAGTCTTTTAGGAAATACTGACTTTAGATTAAATAGTTGACCGAACATAGAAAGCTTATCCATAAAACCAGT
>JGI10211J34971_10003614_pt1 | contig 12372 bp, 9 predicted proteins | sample Etolagsediment_FD_34971 | JGI IMG/M metagenome (IMG submission 34971) | reverse complement strand
AGCGGGCTAGCCGATCCCTTGAACCTGTGAAATGGTGAGGCGAAAATTAACACAGGTTAGTCTTTGGGCAGGCTTGCTCAGTTACAACCCCAAAGGCGAAATTTAAATACTGAGCTAAGTATGTAGAGGTCTAAGTGGAATATTTTCGGACGCGGGTTCGACTCCCGCCGCCTCCACCATTTTTTTTATAATGATTTCAATAGGTTGGTCAATTCCGGGTGACCCACATGCTGGGTCATCGGTGGGTCGCTTTTTGAGTTTAAAGCCAACCCGTTTTCGTTTAAATTTAACCCGAATTTTCTTCCCAAAAAAACAATTTTTCAAACCGCCTTTCTTTACACTATCGGAATGTATGTTTGGATTCACAAGCCCGCAAACCAAGTCATCTATATCGGGGAACGGGAAGTTCTGCGCTGAGTTATTTTAAGAACAGAATGTCGGCGTTATTGGAGAATCGGATCTCCACACGTTCAAAATCAACCTAACTCACTTTCAATTTTATCTGCAGCCTCTTTAATTGGGGCTAATGCCTTCAGCCATTCTTCTGGCCTGTCCCATGTCTCATCAAATTCAACAGCCCAGGCAATTGGCTCTTTTTTTTCACCCAAATACCAACTGCCTTTTAATTTGATTTTGCGAAACTCATTTTTTTTGTCTAAATGTAAATCGAAAGCTGTTGAGACAATCAGCTCAGTCGCATATTTCCTATACTTTTCCAGAATTTCTCCTTCAGAAACAAAACCGTACCAGCCATTCCACAAATTTTGTGAATTGTTTGGCCAAAAGTTATAACCCACATAGGTGCTCGTAGGGGCCATTCTTGGCCCGGGACTTGGAAAAAACTGCCACAGTTTGCTAATAAATTCCCGTTGAAGTGCTGATCCCTTGTTTTCAAAACAATTTCTCAAATGCGGGTAAATTGCAGGAAAATTTGTAACGAAAGCGAGTCTATCCCGCAAAAAATCAATGAAAACAGACAAGATTAATTCACTTTTTCTGTCCAATCCTTCCAACTGCTCTTCGAATTTGACCATCACATCTTCCCAAGTAACATAAAGCAGACGATTTTTCTGGCTTTCATCTCCGCCTTCAATCATTTTATTGACATCTTCATTCCGGCTTTTGGGTGCAATCACAACAATGAGGTGTTTTAATTGGCCCAAAGCTCCGAGACTTTCACTTCTTAAGTTACTCAGTTTTTTCGCGTAGTTTTCAAGGGTTTCCATATATTTATATGGTTGCTTAGTCTGGAAATCGGCAAATATCTTATTTTCAATGCCAATTACAAAATCGTCCGTCTCAATAAGGAGGTCGACTCTCCCTTTGCTATCGTTTTCAATCTCTCTGGTTGGATATTCGCGTAAACATGCAAAGTGAGACGATAAGAGAATCGGGCCTAAATTTGACTTTTCTGAAATTAACCCAATAAATACTTCACGAAGATTTTGTGATTGAAGCAATAAATATCGAAGGACCGCAGTCGTAAAATTTTCACCCTTCAACCCTTCAATCTCACTAAAAATGTTCATTGAATTGCTCCTTCTCGTTTGATCAAATATTTCAAATTAATTTCCTCTTAAACTTTGGGAAAGTGAGCAGCATCATAAATACAAACTGACTAAGCTGTGTGGGAATTATTAGAGTCCTACCCAAGAAGAACATGGTTTCCCAAAATATTCCTATTCGTAGTTCCTGTGTGCTGCAAGGAGTTCAGAAGCAATAGCCAATCGTAATTTTCTTGGTTCAAGAAGCTCAGCGTCTTTCCCGTAGGATAAAACCCATCTCATTACATCCCACCCGCCGGACGTCATCATAGTCAGTATTATAGAACCGTCTTTCTCATCCGTGATTTCCTGTTTTCGGGACCAGTTCCTTTCCTTGATATATCGTGCCTGATCCGCCGAAAACCAGATTTTCACTTTCACGGGATCTGCATAGACAATATCAAAGGCTGATTCCAGCAGGGCCTCGGCATCGAAATTGTCTGGGTACTCAAATGGTTTTCCCGTTCTTGACATCTTCTGAATTCGCTCAACCGCAAGGGTTCGGATTTCGCCAAAACTGGTGGTGTTCACGAGAAGATACAGACCGCCATCGTTTTCAAAGAAATGAAGCGGGTCAATTTTGAAATTCTTGATTTTGTCATCGTAGAAGGAATGATATTCGACAATACAGGTCTCCCTTTTCAGGATGGCATCCGTTAGTCCTTCAATGATATCTTCCTTTCCCGAATAATCTTTTGCCAGCTTTGAAGATGAGATAAACAGCGCCTTAATTTTGTCCAGTTTGCTGAGGGCATCCTTTGGCAAAAACATGGAGAGTTTTCCGAACGCCGATGTCATATTCCTTTCCAGTTCGGTGCCCTTAAGGAGGCTCCTCTCGCTTCTCAAAAGATACAATGAAATGATCTCGGGCAGGCTGAGATGGATATCCGGAATCTTCATGTTGGGCAATTTCTTGAGGTAGGACGCTTCCAGCTTCCAGCGTTTCTCTCGTTCAAAATCAATTTTGTCATCATAAACCGGGAATCCCAATTCCTCGATGACGTTGATTAACCGGTAGACGGACCGCCGGTCTATCCCCAATTCTCTACCAAGCTCTTCGATGGTGGTGCCTTCTGGTTTGGACAGAAGATCAAGAGCTTTCAAAAGTTTTATGAGGTTTTTCCCTCTCACAGTGTTTCTCCAAACTTTTTTTTGTGGCGTATGGCCAAAAATGTCACGCTTGGTGTGTATACAGGATGCTACCAATTAAGCATTGGCGGGTCAAACAGATTAAATTCATTATAAATGGAGGACGTAAGAATGAGCGGAAAAAATGGAAAGGAAGGAAAAGGCCTAAACGAACATGGCATTATTTTCGTTTCCGGATCGATCGAAGATAGCACCGCTGAAGACGTATGTAAGGAAATCATCGAATACAATATTTCCGGCAAGGTGGATCATATTCAAATGATCGTCAATTCATCCGGCGGCGCTTGCCCGGCTGGTTTTGCCATTATTGACATCATGGAATGGTCAAGGCTTCCCATCTACACGACAGGGATCGGAATGATTGCTTCAATGGCGCTCCTGGTATTCATGACGGGAACAAAGGGGCGAAGAGTTATTACGCCAAGAACTTCCATGCTTTCCCATCGATATTCATCCATCACCTGGGGCAATCACAGCCAACTCCTGGCGACCCGAAAGGAGCAAGACCTTGAACATGACAGGATTGTCGAGCATTACTTGCGCTATTCCGGAATTCAATCCAGAAAGGAATTGGAAAAGCACCTTTTAAGGGATGTGGACACCTGGCTGAACCCGGAAGAAGCCGTAAAATTCGGACTCGTGGATATCGTGGAACCACTGAAACCCCATATCAGTGGGGAAAGGAGGGACTAGAATGGCACTAAATGAAGCGAAACAAATTCCGTTGGAACAGGAGTTGCCTTCAATTCCAGTCTCTTTTCACAAGAAAAAGAAAGGGATATTCGAAGACAACTTAGAGCACGTCGAGTCTTTAGAATACCTATCCAGGCTCAAGTTAGCGAGGGCTTACCTCACCAATGGATATACCGCCGATGAATTTCCTGACCTTGAAGACCCTATGGATCAGGCCGGCGGCGGGGTCCTGGATTTATTAGGCTTGAAAATAAATCGTCATGAGATTGAACCCGTATTGCAGCGACTTGAAGAGGAGATTCCAGAGCGGGCAGAAAGGTCCTTCAATGAAGGAATAAAACTCCATTTTGAACAATTATGCAGGTCTTACGATTTGGACGATATCGAAAGGGATATTGTCTCCTTGCTCCTGGCAAACAACACCGGGAAATCATTCAGGCGTTTCTACGAAAAATCGGAATTTGACCTTCGATATCTTGGGGACGGGGGAATGAGTATCGGAGCAATTTTATCCATTATCCATATGGATTATCGAAAGCAAATCAGCGACAGGCAGTATTTCAGCATCGATGCTCCTTTAATAAAACAGGAGATTGTAATTCCTTTTACCCGTTATGATAACATTACCAATATTTTGGACGTCTACGTGCATCTTCACGAGCGTATGGTCCGCTATTTGATTGGAGACAATAACATTTATGACGTGACGCTTGATTGCATTTCAAGAAACAGACATCCCGTGGAAATGGATCAGGTTATACTTCCGGAAGGGACTAAAAAGGAAATTCTCAAACTTGCTGAAAATTATGTGAAAAGCCAAGCCACCGGAAACAAGTCTGTTTTGGACCAATTCTTCGGGTATGGTACAGGCCTGATATTTCTTTTTCATGGCCCTTCTGGTACTGGAAAAACCATGCTTGCTCACGCATTGGCAACCAGCCTGGGAAAGGATCTCTTTTCGTTAAATATGGATCAAGCATCTGAAGTAGGAAAATCCCCAGAGGACTTGGTGAAGCATGTTTTTAAAGAAGCAAAGCTGAATGATGCCATAGTGTTTTTTGATGAGTGTGACGAAATGTTCTATCCTAAAACAAGTGAAAGCCGCGCTCTTTTGATTGAAATCGAAAAATCAAAATGCATCACCATCATGGCGACCAATCGAACAATTGAAATGGAGCCGGCCTTAGACCGCAGAATCACCATGAAGGTTCAATTCTTTTTGCCGGATGAAAAACAACGGGAAAAGATTTGGGAAATAATGGTGCCCCCCAACGTTTCCCTTGAAAAAGACGTAGGATTTAGATCCTTTGCAAAAAACTATGTTTTCTCGGGTGGTTTAATCAAAAATGCGATGTTCGCGGCCGTTACCAATGCTATCTCAAAGAATGGGGAGTCGAAAATCCGTCTAAAAGCAAGTGACATTGAAGAAGCCGCAAAATGGCAGACCGTCAGCATGTTTGATCTCAATCAGTTTGAAAAGAGCTATTTACCGGATTCGAGGGTCCAATCCCTGCCTATTGGCCGCCAAGACAAACGGAAGATTGAAACGCTTGCCAACGCCTTCACGGATAGCGAACACAAGACATCCGGCCTTAAAATATTGCTTGGATGTTCAGACGTTCAGACAGGCATTGATGTGGTAGGCGCAGTCGCCGGGGAGTGTGGCATCAAGGTCAGGGAGTTCTCTCTTGATGATATTCTTCTCACACCGGACAAAGCCCTGAATATTGTTGATCCAATGACCCGTCAGGAAATGGACCTATTCGACTATATCTTCAAAAACAAAAATGGCTCTCGATCTATCATCCTGATGGCTGATCGCAACAACCTTCTTGAGCCTTTCTTTTTGGATGTGGATGTAAAATCAGCAGTTCCATCGAGCTTTCGCTTTTTCTCGAAACTCGATGTTTTTGATGGCTTGTTCTTCCTGGCGACAACTCCTATAAGGAAAAGCTGTCTCCCTTCTCAATTCAGCACCTATCTGGAAATACACCCACCTCCGGAAGAGCTGCAAATTAGAAAATGGGAAGAGTTTTTGGGAAAAAATAACCAGGATGAGCAAAAACTCGTAAATCTAGTCGAGAAACACCCTCTGCATTTGAATGAAATCTCCGAAGTCATCCAAAAATCCAAAACAACGGCTCTTGTAAACGGTAATGGGGCGATAGGCATTGAAGACGTTCTGGAAACATTAAAACGGCTAAAAGGAAATAAATCAACTGAAACGCTTTTTGGCCATCGCATAACATAGTCAAATCGGATTAAAGATCCGAAGAAGGAGGACCGTTATGTTGGAGAATATACGGAAATTGAATTTTGAACGACTGATTCATATCGGCGTTCCGGATGTGAAGCATTACACTTTTGAGGAGTATCGCAGGAACAGTCATACGCATAGACCCATTAGCGGGTATTGTACATCCTGCGAAGAAAATGGTTGCAGTTTTTCAAAGGATGATGATTCTTTCAGGCTCACGAACATATCTCATGGGGCACATTCGAGTGATTTCTTTCTAGCTTTGAAGAACCCTCTGAAAACTGAAACCTGGCACCAGCAACCTGTTATGTTCATCTACGAAACTCCAAGCCTGGACTACGGAATTTACAAAGAAATTGAATATGACGGCCATAAGAAACACCCTTCTAAAGACTGGTATTGGATTCACGAAGATCAGGAACAGATATACTATCCCGAAGGGTTTAAGGGCGGAGAGTACGGGAGGTTTGTCTTGAGCGCCATTTCAACCTTCAGGCTCGCCAATGTCTACATTACCAACCTGGTCAAATGCGGAATGAATAATGGTGAAGGGTGGTTTAAGGGTTTATCGTCTTACAGGGACGAGACGGTTTCCAACTGCTATTCAAATTTTCTGGAAAAGGAGATATCGCTCTTGAATCCCAAAATCATTCTTGCAATGGGGTCTGCCGTCGAAGACTGGATTAAATGGTTCGTGAAAGATTCATATTATGTAGAGCAATTACCACATCCAGCTGGTCGCAGGAGAGGTTTTAGGGATGAGCATTATAGGGCAATTTATTTTTGGATTTTGGCAAGAGCGCTTCACAAAGCCGGGATCATGGGTGCCGCCGAGGTTAGTAAGCTTGCCAAGACCTTTCTGGAAAAATTTGAAAATTGAAAAAGCAATAGAATCCCAAAATATTCTTGAGAAGAATATCTCGGGCGCTCCCGCATCCGAATGTCTTTGATACTATTTCTCGGATAGTAAATTGATACTTGAGATTTCATTGACTATACACCTGAACAGACAATTTGATTCCATCAGAGCTACAAAAAGCCACTTCCCGAGTCGGTATATCGTCAGCTCCAGATTCTTGCATGAACGGACTCCCGCCAGAAGTGGTAGGGCTTTCTGAAAAGCAAGGATGGCAAAGACAACAAGACACAGCCTCTCGTCGAGGTAATTATCAAAAAGGAGACGTCATGACAGAATCCACAGATCTACATAAACTTATAAAATCAATTCAAAATGGGCCTGAAATTATCGAATTGGAAGAATCAAGCTCCCCGTACCTGGGACTATTTTACGTAATTGATGAAGATCTACATTGGGAAGGTGTTCCCTTGGGAAGTGCTCAGGATTCATCATATTTTCGGATTTACCCGAAAATGCATCCGACATTCTGGAACAATACGATTCTCAAAAATAGACCTGAGTTAGACAAATTTGATGCTTACCACTTTCCAAGAGGACGCGTCGTCTATGACAAGAAATTTGGCAGGTACGAACTGGTAGCAGATAAATGCATCACCAGGAAAGAAGAAATCATCTCTCAGATAATCAAAAAAATGAAACTCCCTCAGAAACATACCAAGATATTGGGTGACCGTCATTATGAATGTTCCGAGTGCAAAGCCGGGAAGATTTCAAGGTTTGAATCTGAACTCGAAATACTGACTGCCAAGTGATAGGTTTGGTCGTTGTAATTCTTTTGACATGAAAGACGTTAAAGACGTACTTCTATTGCCAAAATATTCACCCTCACTTTTTTCGGTTATTGCCCCAGTTTCAGAATTGTTGAAAAATTGTCTTGAAAATCTTTCGAATTTTGATATTGTTCAAGAAATTAGTAACTGAGGTAACAATAGTGAACTAAAGATGCTTTTGAGTACCACTTGTTCAATGAAATGGTTTACTAGTATAAAGTTTCAATAATATATTTACAAATAGATTTTTCTCTGTCATTATCTCCTTAAAACCCATTGGGTAAGGAGGTCATGATGGCTCGCCAAACAAAACGTGCCCGACTAATTTTGACGGAAGATCAATTTAATCAACTCAGCCAACTTAACGCCTCCCGTAAGGCGCCATTTCGGGAGGTCCAGAGAGCAAAAATTTTAATCCTTTATAGTCAAAGTGTGCCCATTACGGAAATCCAAAAAAAGACAAGAGCGAGCAGGCCCACTATTTACAAATGTATCGACAAAGCTTTGGCTGCTGGGGTGGATGCCGGTTTGAAGGACTATTTCCATAAACCATTTGATCCTGTTATTACAAATGATGCGAAATCATGGGTTATTAATCTTGCCTGTACAAAACCAAAGGATCATGGCCTGGCAGCTGAGTTGTGGACCTATAGTGAACTTGCAAAATATACCCGCAAGCATGCTCCCAGCGCTGGTTACGATTGTTTAGCCAATGCGGTTAAGGCTACTATTTGGAGAATATTGGACGCTAATCCCATTCAGCCGCACAAAATTAAATACTATCTGGAACGGAGAGATCCGGATTTTGATCGAAAGATGCAGGAGATACTCATGGTATATGAAGAAGTCAACCTGCAAAACAAGCAACAATCCGGAACTGAAATTTATCCATCAGTCATAACCGTATCGATTGACGAAAAGCCAGGCGTACAGGCCATTAAAAATATAGCCCCCGACTTACCGCCGCAACCAGGAAAATACAAAAGTATAGGCCGAGACTATGAATACAAGCGCTTGGGCACTGTTTCTATACTTGCGGCCTTGGATCTTCACAAGGGCAACATTATTGCTCAAGTTCATGATCGTCACAGAAGTTGTGAGTTTATCTCCTTGCTCAAAGAGTTAGACGAATATTATCCAGCTAACAGCACGATACGAGTGGTTCTCGACAATCACTCNGCCCATATTTCAAANGAAACAATGAAGTACCTTGCCTCCAGGCCGGGGCGATTTATTTATGTACATACCCCAAAACACGGTTCATGGCTCAACCTTGTTGAATCAGCATTTTCTAAAATGGCCCGAACATTTTTACGCCATATACGGGTTGAGTCGAAAGATGAATTAAAAGAACGTATTCTGCTTGGAATCAAAGAGTTCAACGAAATTCCTGTTGTGTATAAATGGAAAAAATTTGATCTCAACGTTGTTTAATGTAAATGTTTTATTGAAATGAAATACTAGATGCACTCTGGGAGAGAATTGTTTTGAAATACAATGGGATGCAATCGGAAATCCAAGGATGTTTAGACTGTTTTACCCGTGAAATAGGCTATGAGCGAGAATTGAAGGTTTCAGAGCCTTACCCACTTATCAATGAAACAGGGGAAGAAAACACTGTTCAATGCCCTTCGTCAGATTCTCCGGGCGTTTATATCTTTTGTAACTCTGATCATCAATACTTGTACATTGGTAAATCCTCTCGTTATATGGGCAGTAGAATATGGAGTCATATTGGTCGCTCAAAACGTCCTAATGAAAATGAATTCCCTGATTCTGAGGGATGGATTAGAACGTCACTCCCAAACGTTGTAATTTTTACGGTACCGTTTTCAGACGACCATTGGTGGCTTGCGCCTGCCCTTGAGGGCTTTCTCACTGAAAAATTGGAGCCTAAACATGCAGCCGAAGGCCGTCGGTCATGAAATTATTTATTCTCACCGTGCTTCGGAGAATTCAATATGACAAAATTTAGGATATTTATCTCAACAGTAATTTTCTCAGTCTTGGCAATTTTTTTGACATCTGGTCCTTCGACAGCGGAGACTATTAAAGGAAAATTCGATCGCTACAATTCTTCAAAAAACAATCTCACTTTGTCTGTCACTGGAAAAGGATGGAGCGTTAAAGATCAAAACGGCTTCGTATGTCTATATCGTATCTCAGGAGTAAAAAATGAGCCTTGGTTCGAATCCAAAAAGAATCTTGTCATAGAACTCGAAGTTAAAGATATCAAACCGGCAGGCTGCACCAGGAAGTGTCAATTCGTGACTTGGTCAGGTGCGACAGCAACCATATCATTAAAGCCTAAAATTGAAGGAAAAAATGAAAAACCAGAGCAAATCACAAAATCATTATCGAGCATTTCGCCTAAGAAACTTGAAGCTGGCGAAATCATAAAAGTTTCTGGGCAATTTGAGAAATTATATTACCAGGGAATAAAGCTTAGAGCATATGACAAAGAAGACAAGATACAGAAATATTACATATTTGAAATAATGGGCGTCACAGAAAAAGATGTCCTTGATTTTTTGAAAAAGATCGAAGAACAAAACTCGAATATGCCGAAAATATCGGCAAAAATAAAAGTCAAGGAAACATCAGGCGCAATTATAAAAGGGGAGTTTGTTCAATGGACAGATTCTGATTTCATAAATTCAGTCAAAGAATTCGCATCCAAATCAAAAGAATCTATTAAAGCATTAGAAGCCTCACGCCTGAAAGAATACAAAAGTGACGAGCTTGAAACGGTGGTGGGAAAAATTGAAAACTATTATGAAAGGGAAGGCTATTTTGGGCTTTTTCCCGGAGGATACAACGCTAAAGTTATTCATATTGTAGATGTTCCGGAATTCTATGAACCAAAGATACTTGAAACTCAAGAAAAGCGTTTGCCAATTAAACTAAAGGTCAAATCTTTACCTGAAGAAAAATATAAGGCCAAAGAAGCAAGATTGGTGCAATGGATTGACGTAAATTGGAATTCTGATCTAGAAGAATCAGCAAAAAGTGGATTTCCCCCAATAGCTTCAGTTTTGCAGCAACTATCGAACAATCGGAACATCATAATACCATCAGAGTTCTTCTTGTCTGGTATAATCTTGAAGACTGAAGTTTATAATGCAATGAAGATAGGCGCAAAAAATGGCCAAACTTATCTAATCCACAAGATACCAAAATACTCCCAAAGGTTTGGCAATACAGTCGGATTGAACATAAAATGGGCAAGGTCTCAATATGAATTTGTTTCTTGGAACGATGAAACAAAAAAAATACTTGCATCCAATCAGATAGATCAAAACAAACGACGGGATAAATACATTTCAGATCTCAAAAAGGGGAAAATTCCTGTTACTACAATTGATGACGCTGTTATATTCACCGACGCATCAGAGAATAGTAGATACACAGTCTCTCCGATTTATGATGGTCCCTCAGCAAACCAAAAACAATACTATCTTTGGTCAGGCATTCTTACCAATAAATCTGGAGATATATACATATCCTGGGACCCAGAGTTCGAAAAGGGCTTCGCTTTTCGCAAAATCAAAAAGTCTCTCGGTGAAGATTTAGCCCAAAATGCTCCAGTTGCAGTTGTTGGGAAATATGTTAAAAATTACGAAATAGAATTGGTTAATGGGACAAAAAAATTGATTCCTCTCTTAGAGGAATGTTATGTATTTGGACTTAGATGATTGGTAAGCTCAAACTGATTTCAGAAAATATGGAANATTTTCAAAAAAAAGNGGGACATTTGATTTCGNNTATGGTACCTACAGTTGAACTGCTTTCAGCTTTGGGCCATCGGAATGAGCATAAAAGATATCCTATCCGTCACATATGCAGCCATATCGAAATTTTCCAGGAACAGNCTCCTGCGAACGATCCAAATCCTGCGCGAAAAATGTGTTCAACTGTCTGAGCAGAACAGCAAGCTTGAGGCCGAGAACAAAAAGCTGAAGGAAGAACTGAAAAAGCAGAAAATCCAGTCCGTAAACAAAGACGCCAATAAACCATCATCGAAACGGCCGGAGTGGGATAAAAAGGGCGTTGGCAACGATGGCAAAGAAAAAAAGAAGGGAAAAGGAAGAGGTAAAAAGCCTCGAAAAGGCGCTGGTAATCGCCCCAAAAACCTGACACCTGACCGGACTGAAAAAGCGACGGTTGATCGTTGTACCCTGTGCGGTAAGGACTTATCAGATGAAAAGCCGCTGGAAAGCATCAATGACAGAATTATTGAGGATATTCCAGAACCTGTTGAAAGGCCGGAAGTCATAAAAGTAGAGCAAGAGAAGAAGTATTGTCCGGATTGCAAAGAGGTCATCACCGCCAAATCGGAGCTGGCCTTGCCCAATGCCAATATTGGGCTGAACAGCACTATCTTGATTTGCTATCTGTGGGTGGCCTTATGTTTACCGTTCACCAGGATCAAAGATTATCTGAAGGCCTTCTTCGGAAAAGACATATCAACATCAGGGCTTTCGAAACATGTCATCCGGGTTTCCGAAATCATGAAGGATGTTTACGATGAAATCCTCGGTGACATCAACAATGCGATAACCCTGCATGCCGATGAAACCGGATGGCGGGTCAGGGGTAAAAACTGGTGGCTATGGGTATTTGGAACCCAGGATTCGGCCTTTTTTACGGTAGATCAGTCAAGAGGTTCAGATGTAGTCCGCCGGGTGCTTGGAGAAATCTTTCTTGGACTTCTGGTGGTGGATGGGTGGTATGCCTATGTGAAAATCATCTGTGACCAGCAGAGCTGTATGGCCCATCTTCTGAGAAAGATACGAAAATTTCGCGATGCGTTTCCACATCTTTCCAGCATTGTCAAATTCTATGTGAAACTACGGCGAATTCTGCGTGATGGTGAGCGACTTCAAAGCAATCGTAAAAAGTTGGGCGAAGCGGTTTTTCAAAGACGTCTGAACAGACTAAAAATGAGATTAGAAAAGCTGGTAAACTGGCCTGATCCGGACGATATTTTGCGGGAAATCATAAAAAAGGTGAAAAAGCAGCAACCCCGCATGCTGACGT
>JGI10211J34971_10003613_pt1 | contig 12373 bp, 15 predicted proteins | sample Etolagsediment_FD_34971 | JGI IMG/M metagenome (IMG submission 34971) | reverse complement strand
GGTTTTCAGAAAATTAATCGCGCAAAGACAGAGGGATGAGATCATAAAATTAATATATCTCCGACCGATAACCCAGTGCAATTATTTTTCTGAAAGACTATAATCCAATTCCGCCGCTGGCGGAACATTTATGACCCATTTTTCAGAATGCGGTACAGCCCATTGAAAAAAACAAGTTATCTATCATGTATACTGCCGATCATAACCGCCATCTGCCTGTTGGCAGGTTGCTCTTGGTATCAAACGGCGCAGCAGACCACCAAAAACCTGATTCGCGATTTCAATGCCGCCGAAGATGGGTTGAACAAGGTCGTCGGCGTCATTCCTTTTGAAAACAGAACCCGGTACAGCACCCAAGCCATTGATGACAGTTTCAATACCGTCTTCTTAAATACCATCGCGCAGACATGCCCATCGCTGATCCTGGTTTTGCCCGACCAGACGCCTGAACCGGATCGATTGCAGGCGCCACCGCGCAACAGCGTCGGTTTGATCGACAATCTCGCCCTGGCGCTTTTAGGACGCCAGGGGGGCTATAATGCGTTCATTACCGGCGGCATGGTCACCCTGGAAACCATTGAAGCTGAAACCGGCATGCTTTGGTTCAAAGATACTCAAAATCGGGTACGCATCCGCATGAGCATCTCCATTTATGACACCCGTACGGGCGCCAAAATGGCTGACAACACGCTGATGCGCGAGGTGGACGTCGATCAAACGCTGTTTGAGCAAATCAAAGAGGGAAAAATCGATCACATCGACCCGATCGATTCGTTGCTTACCGAGCTGGGCTCAGAAATGGGAGATCAGGTTTGTGATACATTGACGGCACAGCCCTGGAGCGGTTTCGTAAAAGCGGTGGATGACATTGCCATCACTATTTCCAGCGGCAGTCAAAGCGGCCTGAAAATCGGAGACCGATTGAACCTGTATGACGAAGGCCAACTGATTCAAGGGGTAGACGGCATCGGCTTTCTGGTGCCCGGCCAAAAAATCGGCGAAGTGGAAATCACCGAAGTGGGTCCGCAACAGTCTGAAGCGATCTGTCTGACCGATGTCGTTCCGATCCCCGGCCAAGTCGTGCAAATGCCTAATTGATGGTGATGCGCCGGCACAAATCAGCTATCGGCATCCGATTGATCCCATTTCAACCGGCACACGGCAATCGGCGCATCAACGCCTTTGACGCGAACCGATGCTTGCCCATCTATTCGGGCATGCAATGCGGCCGGTTCCAAATGGTCAATGGTTTTCCGAGTAACGACAATTTCGCCTGCGGCAGCCTCTGCCTGTAACCGGGCGGCAATATTTACGGGCATGCCGATAGAGGTAAACTCCTTTCGCCGCAAAGAGCCTATCACGCCTGTAAACACCTGTCCGCCGGCAATGCCGATGCCCACCTGCAGTCGCATTCCATTTTGCTTTGCCAGCCGCGCATTGATTTCAGATGCCTTGCGCTGCATTGCCAGAGCGGCCGCTATCGCGCGCTGCGCATCATCATCTGCCGCTACCGGACTGCCGAACAACACCATCAGGCTGTCGCCAATATGCTTGTCGACTGTCCCGCCATATTGATAGGCGATCTCTCCCAAAGGAGAAAAAAAATCATCATTCAAAAACGCCACCAACTGCTGGGGCGCAATATGTTGCGACATGCGCGTAAAATCTCGAATATCACAAAACAGCACCGTCACGTCATGCACGGATGGCTGTAAAGCGGCCGGTGATTTTTGCAATTCATCGTAGAACTGGGATGGCACGAATTGACGCAAATGGCGCCGAATGAAAATTTCATGAATCTGCTTGCGCAGCGTTTTATTGTCGAACGGCTTGGTTAGAAAGCCATCGATCCCATCGTTGGTTGCCTGAATGGCGCTTTCCAGGGTGGCATAACCAGTCAATAAAATTCGGGTGATCTCAGGCTTGCGTCGGCTCACATTCGCTAAAAAATCAAGGCCATTCATGCCCGGCATACGCTGATCGGAAATAACGATCCCCATTTGCCCCATATGCCGATGAAATATCTCCAACCCTTCTTCCGCGCCGGTTGCCAGAAACAATTCATAGGATTCGCGTTTCAGCGCACGCGCCAATGCCCGCCTGACCCCTTCTTCATCATCGACAAACAACAATCCTGTCATGCCGTCTCCATCCGGTTGTTCAATCCATTTGCTATATGCCGATAATACGCATCCAGGGAGTCGTAAGCTTGTCGTGGCTCCTGAATTTGACAGATGCCTGCCCGAAATTGACTGCTGCCGGGCATGCCGCGCGTCAACCACCCCAGCCGGCTGCGCAACACAAAACACGCATGGGTTGCGCCCAAATAGGATACGGAAGCATCGATATATCGACGCATCAAATCAAACCGTTCATCCAGATCGATCGGCTCCGGCGGCTGGCCGGCAAGAATCTGGCGCACCTGCCTGAAAATGAGTGGATTGGCAACGGCGGCGCGCCCGATCATCACGGCATCGCAGCCGGTTTGCCGCATCATGGCGCGCGCATCAACCGCGGTCACGATATCGCCGTTTCCAATCACAGGGATATTGACCGCCTGCTTGACGCGCGTAATCACGGTCCAATCCGCCCGGCCGCGAAACCCTTGAGGCGCCGAACGGGGATGAACCGCAATACCGTCCAGGCCGCAATCTTCAGCGATCCGGGCAATTTGAACCGCCTGATCGCCGCTATCATCCCATCCGGAACGGATCTTGACGGTAACCGGCAGCACAGTGGATTTTCGGACCGCGCTGAATATGGCCGCCGCCAATTCGGGTTGGCGCATCAAGGCTGCGCCCGCGCCGCTTTTGAGAACCTTGCGCACTGAACAGCCCAGATTGATATCGATGATATCCGCGCCGCGTTGGCCGACAAAAACGGCTGCATCATGCATCAGCGCCGCATCTGAGCCAAAAATTTGCACGGACAGCGGTTTCTCACTCGGTTCGGAATCTAGCAGGCGCAGGGTTTTGGCTGTGCTGTGCTTGATACCATTGGCGCTGACCATTTCAGAGCATACCAATGCGCAACCGGCAAATTTGGCAAGCAACCGCATCGGCAGGTTGCTGATGCCGGCCAATGGCGCAAACACGGTGGGATTTTCAAGACTTAAAGAGCCGATGCGCATTGAATCACCGCTTTTTCATGGCGGCCAGCGAAATGACTTTTCCACCTTCTTTATCTGATCGGGATGCTTCAACAACTGCGGGTTTTTCTTTGGGCAGGCGTTGGACCAATTCCAGTCGCATTTTTTTGCCATCCATGGTAAATGTCTCGCCATCGATGTAGGCAGCGCGCAAAATCCAGGTGACCTCCCGCAGGGGCGCCTGCAGCAACAATAACCGAACATGATACCAATCCGGTTTGTGATCCGCCAATATCTCTTCAATTCGGGCAAAGGAAAGTGGATTGTCCTCATAATGGATCAACACCAGATCATTTTCCACGGCCATGATTGTGTCCTCTAAGGTTTAATGAAAGCGATTCGTTGATGCGGCAAGCTGCTGAAGCGTCATTTGGGCAACTTGAGCGACAGTGTATACTTGCAAACATTGGTCATGGTAAAGCGTCAAAGCGCGTTGATCGTTCATGCACGCAGCCAGATATTCAACAGCTGCGTCATCATCAAATGCAGCGACAGCCCAGGCGGAAAGCCCACGATGATAGTGATCGCTCGATTGTATAAATGGATACAACAGCGTCGGCACATCAGCGCTGAGATCAGCATTGCCGGCATGAGCAAGGCGGCCGATGCCCCATAACACGCCGCGCTGCAGTATGGAATGTTCAAGAAAATTGCCATCCGGGCGCGCATATGAAACCAGGATATGGTTAAATTCCCGGGCCAATCCGGCGCTGCGCGCCATGATCTCGCCCATGGCCTCCGGCACGCCCCATCCGATGCCGCCGGACTCGTCGTTCAGGTGCCACATCAACCGGCGCATGATAACGCGCGCGCTTTCCATTTCCGAATCAGCCAGGCCGGCCACCAATATACCAATGGCCGTCACGGCGCGCCATTTCAATATATCATCCGTACTGCACAAAAAAGAGATCAGCGGATTGACAGCTTGCCTGGGAGTCAATTCCCGCAAAAATCGCCAATCCGCGCCTGACAGCAAACATTGCCGGATATGATTTTTGAGTTGGCGACCGGTCATGGCAAATCAGAATGTGATAATCTCATATCCGGCTTCCAGGTACCAGGCCATCGAGGGATGGCCGGACATTCCCATCAGCAAGCGAATGTCTTGAGCATTGGCGGATCGAAGGGCCTGGGTTTTGTTCGCGCAGGCCTTGCAAACGCCTTCGATCAACTTGTCGGCTTTGGCCTGCTCCCACAACCGGTTCAACGGGTGTTCCGGTAGGGCCAAAACCGGAAGCAATGCCGTGGCGGCGCCTTCAATCACAATTTTGGCTTCATCTCCACGTTGGCGCATGTCCACTGCATTGAGCAGCACATGCACAAAACAATCAGGGTCGCCATTGAAGGCAAAAAGCGCAATTTTCTTCATTCGAACCCCTCCTTGGCAGCTATTGCGAATCTTCCCAAACAATGCAGTTTTCAGGACAATACTTGATGGCCTCATCGATGCAAGCTTGCGCATACCTGTCCTGGTCGAGCACCTGCACATATCCCAATTCATTGATTTCGAACACATCGGGACAGATATCCACACAGCCGCCACAAAGGCTGCAATCGCCAATGTCGACCACCGGAATTTTCATTTTACGCAATCCTTGACGGCCCGCCCGATCCGGCGGCCGAAGTCTACGCAATCGCTCCGGTTTTGACTGTCGGGCACGTACTTGACGCGAAAATCCGCAAACGGCAGATCAAAATTCATCGCTTCCATATCTTCCCGGATAAACTTGGCCGCTTCCCCACTCCACCCATAGGAACCGAAGGCCGCGCCGATTTTATTGAGTGGTTTGAGCCCTTTCATATAGGTCAATACATCGGCAACCGCCGGGAACATCTGATTGTTCAATGTGGGAGAGCCGACGATCACGGCCTTGGCTTCCAGCACCTCGGTCATGATATCGCTACGATGCGAGCTTCGAATGTGCAGCGGCCGCACGGCAACGTTTTCGGCTGCAATGCCATGCACAATGTCTTCAGCCATTTGTTCGGTGCTGTGCCACATGGTGTCGTAAACCACAACCGCCTTGCGCGTCCCTTCTTGACGGCTCCAGCGCCCATAGGCCGAAATGATTTCATCGGCATGCGCGCGCCACAACAAGCCATGATCCGGACAAATCATATTGATCTGCAATCCGGATGCAGCGACTTGTTCCAACAATTTCAAAATGCGCGGGGCATAAAGCAACAGGATGTTCGCAAAGTATTTTTTCGCATGAAACATGGCTTCGTGCAGCGGCAACTGATCGTCGAACTTTTCATATCCGGCATAATGCTGGCCAAAGGCATCACTGGAAAACAGCAGGCCATCATCGCTCAAATAAGAAAACATGCTGTCCGGCCAGTGCAGCATACGTGTTTCCATAAACGTCAGCGACCGCTGACCCAAATTCAATTTTTCACCGGTGACGACCGGATGATAGTTCATGGCATGCGAAAAATGTTGCGGCAAATTTTTCAGGCCCATTTTGGAACAATAAATCGGTTTGTCCGCGCCAATGCGGTGCATGACCCGAAACAGACTGCCGCTGTGGTCCATTTCCGTATGGTTGCTGATCACGTAATCAATTTTTTTGGGATCGACGATTTCAGCGATATTTGCCAACAATTGATCGGCAAACTCTTTCTTGACCGTATCGATCAAGGCAATTTTCTCGTCAATTACCAGGAATGCATTGTAGGTTGTTCCCTGATAGGTTGAATAACCGTGAAAATCTCTGATATTCCAGTCGGTCACGCCGACATCGTAAACTCCCTTGGCAATTTTTACAGCCATCTTGTTTCTCCACCTTTATCAACTGACAACATTGGTTCATTATAAGCGCATCGGTACATATCCTATCCATTCCTGTCTGTCCCAAAAGACAGACTGCCCTTTTCGCCGCCGCCAACAGCCAGACAGTGAAAAGGGCAATGCGTAAGCAGACCGATGCCGTCTGCAACTATCATTTATTCATGAAACAGTTATTCCTCTACCTCGAAATCATCTTTGGGCGCGCCACAGATCGGGCATTCCCAGTCATCCGGAATATCTTCAAAAGCGGTTCCAGCCTCAACGTCATTATCAGGATCGCCTTGCGCCGGATCATAGACATAACCACAAATTGTGCAAACCCATTTATCCATTTTAGCCTCCTGTGCATCCTTGTTGGTAATCGGGCTGATCGCGCAGACAGTCAAATTCATGCCGTCGCGACCCAGTCCAGTTGGTTTATCCGTGAGCATTCAATCAAAAGATCGCTCGTTTGGCAAGCCTAATTGCAATACATTTGCAATTCTAATTTTGATCAATTCAAAATTAGAATTTCTATTGGAATCGGATGTCACCTATCCCAGCGATTCGATCAACGCGATTACCCGCGTCTCGATATCCGCGCAGGCCCGGCGCATGTGGTCGATATCGTCCGGTTCAGGATCATTCCAGTCCCACTGTTCAACCTTGGCGCCGGCCATGCGAGGCAATGGCTCAATATCCCCAAGGCAGACGATTCGATCCGGACAAGCCATATGCATCAAACCGTCATCGATCGATTGTGGAAATAAAAAAGCCATGTCGATTTTCTTTTCAGCCATGGCCGTTTGCATGACGGCATCGATGCGGCTTGCCGGTTGACTGCCGCAGGCAATCGCTTCGATGCGGTCTCCGGCCAGATAGCGGGCAAACGCCGCCGCCATTTGGCTGCCGCGGGCATTGCGCTTGCCGATGAACATAATTTTTTGGCGATGCGTCCACGGCGCCACAACCGCCTCGACAAGCGACTGCAAATCAGCCGCCAGGCGCGCATGAGCGCGCATGTCGCCGGGGTGTTCGATATTGCGATAGGTCAATGAATGGCTGTATCCTGCGCCCAGGGCATCGAAAAAATAGCGGGCGCTCAACTCCAGCCCGTCAAAAAGATTGGCGCCCGTGGAAGCCGCGACCGACATCAAAACGCCTTGACGCCACGGCTGCCCTGGATCGTCAAGTTTGAAACGGTACTTGCGCGACCATAAGGCCTGGGTTCGGTCAATCAACACTTTAAGCTGTGCGCTGGCATGGTAAAAATAGATCGGGGTGGCCGCCACGACCACGTCGGCCCGGCGCAACAACGGATACACCGTTTCGGCCATGTCGTCGTTGGCGATCACGCAAAATCCGGTTTTTTCACACTTGCCGCACCCCAGGCAGGGCACAATATTCATCCGCGCCACATCCAGCAAGCGGGTTTGCGCGCCCGTCCGGTCAGCCTGGTCCAAAAAGGCGGAAACCAAATCGCGCGTGTTGCCCCGTTTTCTGGGACTGCCCTGAAGACCTAATATATACATATTTAACCTTTCAGCCAAAATGCGGCAATTCAAATTTAACTGACGAATCGGGATCGGGATCGAAATCGATCAAAAAACAAAGTTTATAGCTGAATTGGCGCATTCGATACCGATTCAATCAAAATTAGAATTGCCGACTACAATGCGCTTCAGAACTGCGGCGCTATCGTTGGTGGCATTGGGCGCATGATGTCGGGCCACTGGATTGCCCGGCGCGTTTGCGCTCGCGATGGCATTTGATGCACTGCTTGTTCATGACCTCTTTTTTCTTCAATTGACCGGCATCCACGGCCGCTTTGATCGCGCCGGTTTTTTGCGCAAAAACGTCATGGCAAACTAGGCAATCGGTCAACGTCTGTTGATGCGCCTGATGTGGAAACAGCACCACGCCACGGCTGCCGCCATCCAGGCTCATCTGCGGCGCGCCGTTTTCCAGCGCCAAGGCGACACCGGCCGTCAGCGCCAACACAATCATCGCCAGGCTGTAAAGCGATATAAATCGACGTTGTCGCGCCCTGCCTATGCAATTAATATGCTTCTTCATAAGAGAGGTCCTCTTTTTTCACCTTACCGGTAAACAGCGTGTACGCCCACGCCTGATAGGCAATCACAATCGGGATAAAAATCAACACAACCACCAGCATAATTTTCAGGGTCAGCGGACTGGATGACGCATTGAATGCCGTCAGGCTGTAGCGCGGGTTGATGCTGGAGGGAAACATATTGGGAAACAGCCCATACACGCCAAAAAAAACGGCGCCCGCAATGGCCCCACATGAGGCGAACCAGGCCTTGAAATATTCTTTTTTATGCAGATAAACACGGATGCCCAGCAGCGCGGCCACGGTCAAAAGCGGAATCAACAGAAACAGCGGTCGGGAGCCGTAGTTAGACCACAGCGAGGTGGCAAATATACTGGCAATCAAAAACAGGACAGCCACGCCGACCAGAATCGGCCATAATTTTTCAGCCACGGCAATTGTGCGCTTTTGCAGATCGCCCTCTGTTTTGATAGCCAGCCACAACGCGCCATGAACCAGAAAAAAGCATAGAAACAGCGCGCCGCCCAGTAATCCATAGGGATTGAGCAGCGTCAGCAGGCTGCCTTCGTAAACTCCCTCTGCATTGATGGGAAGCCCTCTGAAAATATTGGCGAAAGCCACGCCAAACAACAGGGCCGGCACGGCCGAACCGATGAAAATACACCCGTCCCAGACAGCGCGCCACCACGGGTCATCGATCTTGCCGCGAAATTCAAATGACACGCCACGCAAAATCAAAGCAAACAAAATCAGCATCAACGCTGAATACAATGATGAAAACATCACCGCATACAGCAGTGGAAAAGCGGCAAAGGTCACGCCCCCGGCGGTAATCAGCCAGACCTCGTTGCCATCCCACAGCGGCCCCAGGCTGTTGATCATGATGCGTTTGTCCGTGTCGGTTTTGCCCAAAAACGGATATAGCGCCCCGACCCCGAAATCGAACCCATCAGTGATGAAAAAAATGGCCCACAACAGGCCCCACAAAGCAAACCAGATCGTTTCAAGTACCATGGTATCTCCCATTCAATCAAAATGCGTCTTGTCATAATCGCTCATCCTGCCGGGGTCATCATCGACAATGACAACCAGGCAGGCAACTCATTGCCGTTGCGACGCCATCAAAGCGCCGGTCCTTTGCGGGCATGCCTGATCATCAGGTAATAGCCGAAAATCCCCAGCAATCCATAAACCAGAATGAATCCGACCAGGGTGGTAAGCACTTGCGAGGAGGCAATGGGCGAAACGGCATCCGATGTTTTCATCAGCCCGTAAACAATCCAGGGTTGCCGCCCCACCTCGGCCAGTACCCAGCCAAGTTGAATGGCGATATAGGGCAACGGGATGGAAAAAAGCATCACGCGCAAAAAATTGGGGCTTTCCATGAGTTTGTTACGGCGAAACCAGCCATAGATCATCATCAGCGGAAACAGGGTTCCCAGGCCGACCATAACCCGAAAGCTGATCAGGGAAATCAGCACCGGCGGCCGTTCATCACGGGGAAAATCCTTAAGCCCGCGGACCTCGGCATGAATATCGTGATGCCCCAGAAAACTGAGCAAACCGGGAATTTTGCCAATTTCGATTATATTCTTTTCTTGTTCCTCATCCGGCAGGGCAAGCAGGTAGATAGGCGCTTCGGTCGTGGTTTCCCACAATGCTTCCATGGCGGCTAATTTGGCAGGCTGGGTTTCGGTGACATGCACCGCATGCATATCGCCCTCGACAACGGTTAAAATCGAAAATATCAGACCGAACGCCAATCCGAGTTTAAACGATCGGGTAAAAAATTCAACGTGCTGTTTTTTCAATAAATGATAGGCGCTGATACCCATGACCACAAATGCGCTGAGCAGATAGGCTGAAAACAGGGTATGCATCAATTGCAGAATGGCAAATTTGTTGAAAACCACGGCGGCAAAATCAACCAGCTCGGCTCGGCCATTGCGGATGTCGAAGCCGACCGGATGCTGCATCCATCCATTGGCGGTAATGATCCAGACGGCCGACAGCGAACTGGCCACAGCCACCATCCACATGCAGGCGGCATGCATCTTGGCAGACAATTTTTTCCAGCCAAAGATCCAGATGCCCAGAAAAGTCGATTCCAGAAAAAAAGCGGCACTGGCTTCAATGGCCAACAAGGATCCAAATATATCGCCGACGAACGCGGAATAACGAGACCAGTTGGTTCCAAATTGAAATTCCAGTGTAATGCCGGTCACAACTCCCAGAGCGAAGTTGATCAAAAAAATTTTACCCCAGAACTTGGTCATTTTCAAATAGGTTTCATCCTTTGTGCGCGCATATTGGGTTTCCATAATCGCTACCATAATCGATAGCCCCAGGGTCAGCGGCACAAACAGGAAGTGAAACATCGTGGCAGCGGCAAATTGCAGCCTCGACAACAGGACGACATCCATGGCTCCTCCTTGGCAGGTCAATCAGTGATCGAATGGGTAAAAATGAAATATTTTATCAGGTGAAAATGTCACGCATCTATTCTTTGGGATGAACGGCAACGGTTGACTGCTCAACCAATGCGCTTGTCTACGCCGTCATATTGACAATCCGGCGTGTAACAGGTGTTATCTAAAAATTCACATTTTTTCTTGCATGATGGACACTGCTCGGGCGGGCGATCCGCTTCGAGATGATAACCGCAACTGCTGCATTTCCATTTGGCCATTTGTTTATCCTCCAGCATTATCGCCCGGTGGGCGAGTGACAATTTGCCGTTATCGGCAGGTAAAAATAAATCACCGGGCGAAAATGCCAAGATCACCCGGTGATGGATTACATATGCGTGGATGAACTCCGTTTTAACCGTCTGCGCCAGTTGACGCGCCATCACTGCGACCGGCCAATTCACGATCGATCATGAACAAGCCATTTTTAGAGTCGCCCAGCAGCTTCAACTTTTGTACCACGGCGTCGGCATTTTGTTCTTCCTCGATCTGCTCGGTGACAAACCATTGCAAAAAAATATTGGAAGCATGATCACTTTCGGCAATAGCCGTGTCAACCAATGCGTTAATCATCCCGGTGACCTTCTGTTCATGTTTGAGCGCATCTTCAAATGCGGCCAGCGGCGAGTCCCAATCTGATTGCGGCGCATCTACGGCGGCCAGCATTGCCCGCCCACCCCGTTGGTTTATGAAATCATACATCTTCATGCCGTGCGTCAGCTCTTCAGCCGCCTGCAAACGCATCCAGTGAGCGAACCCGGACAGGTTGATCGATTCGAAATAGGCATTCATCGACAGATACAAATACCCCGAATACAGCTCGGCATTGACCTGCTTATTGAGCGCATCGAGCATTTTTTGTGTCAGCATTGGTTGGTTAACCTTTCCACAACCCGTGCAGGTTGCAATATTCCCGCGCGCTCACGCTGTCGGCTTCGACACAAAAAACGGCCTCGGGCGCGTCATTGGGATTCAGGAACTGGCGATAGGCTTTGCCATCGGCAAGCAGCTCGATCCATTCAATATAATGCTTGTCGAGCATGGGATGGGCCACATCACCGACCTTGACCTTGTAGCCGCCATCAACTTTCTCGATGACCGGGACATGTTTTTCAGTGGCTGCATCCGTGGTGTTTTCAGCCAGCTTGACCATGGCCTGTCCGCAGCAAACCAGCTCTCCCGCGCCGCCATGCAAAACTTCAACGATATTGCCGCATAATTCGCAATGATAAATTTCAAGTCTTTCCGCCATGACATCCTCCTATTTGGTTGATTATCCGTACAAATCCGACGGCCCTCAATGAGCCGCCGGATTCTGTTGAATGGTTACCAATTTTCTCCCAGAATCTCAAAATGCGCCTGCGGATGCGCACAGGCCGGGCACATCTGAGGCGCTTCGGCGCCTTCAAACAGATACCCGCAATTGCGGCAACGCCAGACCACGCCCGCATCACGCTTGAATACCCGTCCGGCTTCAATATTGGCCGCCAGATCGACATAGCGTTTTTCATGCTGTTTTTCAGCCACCGAAATGGCTTCAAAAACCATCGCCACGGCCTCAAAGCCCTCATCACGCGCGGTTTTGGCAAATGCCGGGTACATTTCAGACTGTTCAAAATGCTCGCCGGCAGCGGCGGCTTTGAGATTTTCCAAGGTAGTACCGATCACGCCGGCCGGAAAAGCGGCCGTGATTTCGACCTCGTCACCCTCTAAAAATTTGAAAAACCGTTTGGCATGCTCACGCTCCTGGTTGGCTGTTTCTTCGAATATGTCGGCAATTTGAACATATCCTTCCTTTTTTGCAGCGCCGGCGAAGTAGGTGTAGCGGTTACGCGCCTGAGATTCACCGGCAAAAGCGGCCAATAAATTTTTTTCAGTCTGGGTGCCTTTCAAAGTTGTCACGATTGTATCCT
>JGI10211J34971_10003612_pt1 | contig 12373 bp, 20 predicted proteins | sample Etolagsediment_FD_34971 | JGI IMG/M metagenome (IMG submission 34971) | reverse complement strand
TTAACCGCACGAGATAAAGCAACTTGCCATTCAACTCCTGAACTGTTAACATTCGCAAACGAACCATTATTAATTTCAACGATGTAAGAACCATTTGTCAATGAAAAGGGTTGAGCCTTTGCGATACCACAGCATCTTACAAAATCTTTACCATCTTCCCTTTGAAATATATTATTAGTGTAAGAAAAAATACCTTCAGAATTACCTTCTAAGAAAAATTCTTCAAACCCACCATTTGCTGGACGATTATTAACATTGGCATCAGAAGCATTTTGTTTAAATGTAAATTTGTAACCTTGAAAATCAACATTATCAGTATTTCTTAATGCTTCACATTCAAATAATTCTTTAGTGTTTGGATGATAAGAAATTTTTCTAAATGTTTCTTTAATACGATTCGCAAAATCATCAGTTCCAAGTTCAATAACTTGTCCTTTTTCATCTTCATTGGTAAAAGTAGCAATTACTGGATATGATGTTGAATCTGAAATCTGTGGTGCAGTAGTTCCATCTAGATCAAGCTTATCTCCAAAGTAACCATAAACTTTATGATTATTGCGACTAAATACAACACGACCATCAACATTAACTTTACAAGACTGTAATGCGACTTGAGCGTTAGCAGGAATAGTCATTGTGCTACTTAGTGGATTTCTAAAAGACCACGCATTATACACAGACTGTCCTTGACGAAGAGATGAACCATCTTTTTCTTGATTAGAACATATAACTAACGACATTTTATATTAATTAAAATATTATTTTTTTGATTTATTTTTTTTTAATAAAAAATGTAATAAATTATATTATGCCACCGAAAGTAATTCAACCACTTGATCCAAGAGTTCCAAATTATAAACAGAAGCTACAACATAATGTTGAAAAAGCACAAGAAAAAGATAGAATTAAACCAAATGAAATTTTTGAAATGATGGGTGCTAAAAAATCAAAGAAAAAGAAATCTAAGTATTAATTTAAATTGTTGGTAATTTTAAACTTTTGATAATGTATCACTAAATGATACACACTATAAATAAACTATGACGTAACAAAGACCATAATAATAATCATTATTATTGATGTATCATTTAACGATACATTTGAAAAGTATTTAAAGTTTATTTTCTATATTATAGTATAAGTAATATGACAGCATCAGTTCCAAAATCACTAAATTTTCCAAATGTTACTGATAATGAAATCAAGAACTTTTACTCTCTTACACCAGTTGATACTGATGATGATAAATATAAGTTTGATAAACAACTCAACAGAATTCTGAAAGAATACCTTGATACTCAAGAATTCTCAACTGATAATGCTAAACGTAATTTTAAGAAACGTCTAAAGAAAATGATTCTATCAAATGAAGAACCAAACTCAAAGGTTTATGAGTCCTTTATTAGCTGGAGAGCATCCAGAATTCAATTTTATAAATGTAAGGTCAGAGACCTTCAAATAAAAGAATCAAGGACTGACACAGAAAAAGAAAAGGATGCTCTTATCCATAAGCTAAAAGCAGAGCTACAACAAACCAAGAAACAATGTGAAATTTTCAAGAAAGAAAACATTGAACTGAGAGAACAATTAAAACAAAGTGTAAGTGTTGCTAAGCAACCAACCCTTAGTGTAAGTGTTGCTAAGCAACCAACCCTTAGTGTATCACTAAATGATACAGAAGAATATAAAGTTGAAGAAGTTGAAAAAACTGAAAAGACTGTTGTTAAGGTTGTATCACCCAAAGATACAACAACACCAAAACCAAAACCATCTAAGCCAAAAGCTAAACCATCAAAACTTGAAATGACCGAAGATAAACTAATTGAAATTTACTCTAAACTCAAGAATGACGATGAGCGACTTGAAGTTTATTTCAATGAAGTAGAACACAAGAAACAAGAATTGATTTCTAAGTTTAAAGTCAAACTGGAATGCGACCCTGAAGAGATTGAAGACTTAGTTGAGAATGAATTCCAAACATTTATTGAATTAGAAGGAGCAGTAGAAGAAACACTTGATGATATTGATAAAGCAGATGAATATGAAATGTATGAAGCTCAACTTGAAGATTTAAAAAAGCGTCTTGAAGAATTAGCAACAGACGAGTAACTCATTATAAGCTTCATTAATTTTAATAAATTCATCATGATTACCAGTTGGTCTGTCTGGGTGATGAATTAAGCATAATCTTCTGTAAGCCTTTTTAAGGTCGCTTTCAGTCACGGGTGGCTCAATTTGTAGAATTTCATGTGACCTTGATTTCTTCATTGTGTTAACTGGTGGCTCAACCTTGTCAAACCTTTGTTTTTGATTTCTATGTATGAAACAGTCGCAAGAACCCATAAAAATCGGTAATCCTGTGTAACAACATTTTTCACCACCATACAAATTTTCATCCAACATATTCAATAACTTAGATATTAAATTTATTGAAAAAACGAATTTCAACCAAAAAATATATGTAGAAAATAAAATGGTTCGAATGGAAATCCAAAAGGGAACTGCTAAGAATAAAAAGTGGAAAGCGATTTTCTATGACGATACAGGTAAGAAGATACGCACATCACAATTCGGCGATAACCGATATCAAGACTATACCCAACACAAAGATAAATCACGCAGAGATAAATACAGAGAGCGTCATAAGAAAGATCTGGCTTCTGGGGATTACACCAAACCGGGTTTTCTAAGTTTCTACATTCTATGGGGACAATCAACATCTTTAGATAAAAATATTTCAGCATATAAACGAAAATTCAAATTAAAATAATTTACAATCTCGGTGGAGTCTTACCTTTATTTTCTTCCAAAATTTGTTGAAGTACATTAAATGTAACATTTCTATTTTTTTGAATTTTAAACAAGACGGTATTTTGTTCTGATGTATTTGCGTATGATCCATCTGGGTCATGTATACTACAAGTCAAAGAAGCAAGTTTTAATGGTTTAGTTACTGTGAATTCTAATGAACTCTCTTGACCGAAATAAAAATCACCGTCCCCATTTATTTTATCAACGACACCAATAATCGGCATCGTTGTATTATTTTTTTTACCACCAATAAATGGTGTTTCACTTAATAAATTACTTCTTATTGTATAATATCCACGAATCATTCTAGTTGGCAATTTATCAGCAACAATTTCAATACTTGATGTTTTAACTACAAGTGGTGGATAATATGCGACTTGTTTAACATTATGTTTATCAATTAAAGTCCCCGTTCTTTGGAGCATATTATTGTATAATGGTACACCATACAAATTTTGAGAATAAAATTTTGTTTCACCTTCTGGAACTAACGCATTTGTTGTGATAACAGATAAATCATTTCTATTATTTGTATCAATTCTTTGAAGTCTGTTATTGCTTGAACTATGAAATTGATTATAGCTAAAACCAAGTAAATCCCATAAACACCCATCCCATTGATTTTCACTCAAACCAAAGTCTTCAATATTGATTCCACATAAAGAATCATAAATAGTCCATGGTTCATAATTCATATTTATGATTGGTGATTCAGCGTTTTTATCTTGACCACCACTCTGAACAACATATTTCTTTATAGTGACATAAGGCATTCTTGCTGGCGTCCAGTCTCCGTATTGTTCTGTTGGATTAATTTTAAAAACAACATCATCTGCTTGGGGATCTTGGTCTTGGACATTATCAACCCAATCTGCTTCAAACGCTTGTTCATTACCACGATTCATAGCAGTATGAAAATCACTAATACTAAAGTTAGTTCCATTCCAATTGATCTTTGGTGCGTCAGCTCCAATATATAATTTATTGCGTAAAAAATTAGTTGATGCTGTATAATTAGTTAAAACTGTTGTGTCGCTGTTCCTTGCTAATGTATAACTTGTTTGAGTTGCGGCTCTACTGTCAAAATTACTTGGTTTCTGAGATAATCCGCTATATGGTAAAATCCAAGTATTTCCGGGTGCCGAGAAATGCATATCGAATCCAATCCTTCGTCCTTCTTCAATTTCACCCCCTGCTAAACTTCCAGCATCTATTAGAATGAATAAAGGTGAACCCCGCCCATTATTTACAGTTGGATAAATAACCATTCTTCCAGTATTTGATCTACCAAAACAACCATAAGATTTTTGATCTCTACCTTCTGCTGGCGATTCATAAAAGATATCTTTTTGTGAACTATCATATTGAAATGGTAAAATTAAACTATTAAAATTAGCGGAAGCGTTATTTTTCCAAGTTGGTCTTTCATATCCACCGTGTCCCAATTGAAAATTTCCCTTTATTTCCATACTGGCATTATTGTATCGGTTAATATGACAATATCTACAATTATTAATGTTATCACCAGCATGATATGGTGTTCTTGAGTCAGTAAATATGTTGAATACTTCTGGATATTTTTCCTGTGCTAATATAAAATCTCGCCACTTATTAACATTTTCTTTATTATATGGTATACCAAGAATGATGCCAATTGTTCCCAAATAAAAGGTTCCGTCATAAATATTATCAACTCTCGCACCTTGTACGCCAAGATATGCTCCAGTGGTATCTATATTGATTAATCTTCCAGTGGTATATAATTCTGGACGTTTACAAGCAACAATATGATAATTTTGAAGATATTCAAATCCAGAAGCATTTGAACCAGAATCATCAGTTGAACCATTAATATAATATTTATAATAAGTTTCTGATTCATTACTGGTAGCATCAGCGAGATCGGGGTAAATACTGGCAACATTAAATGCTTTGTAACATTCAGCATTAAACTCTTGATACATTGGTATTGGATAGCCGGGTCTTTCTGGGTTATCAGTAAGATCAGTATCGGATCGGGTAAATCTTGTTTTTCTTTCATTTATTTTCTGAAGTTGTCTTGTGATTTCTTCAGAAATAAACTCTGGTGAATTAAAACCGGCTGGTATTTCAATTTTTTTAAGTTCTTCGTATGGGTAATAAATAGCATTTTCTGGGTCTCTAATACCGGGGGTTTGAATTAAATTTCCAGATGCTGAGCTTGCTGAAAAATAACTCGCATCTCTAACCATCAAAGTATATCTTGAATTATCATTTTTTGGTTTACTTAAAAGTCCACTATTGCCGATATCAACTTCCCCATAGTCTTTTTCCCCGCTAAGTTGATAAAAATCATCATATAAAGCAAAATCATTTTCAGCAAATGGGTCAGTCAATGCCATACCGAAATTATTTCTGTCATCATATTCTGTAAAGTTTTGAGTGGTATAAGTTCCATTATACCACCATCGTCTGGGTAAATGAATATAGTTATGACAATTAGCATTAATATAATAAGATATTTTGAAATATGCTGTGTCATCTCTGACTTCAATTTCTTCTGTTGTTGGTATTGCTTTGATAACTTCGTATCCAGTTGCTAAATCATCAGAAGCATTTGTATAAGATAAATTAACATAACTAAAAGATTGTTTAAATCCAAGACTTTGACCTTTAATTTCAATGCTACTACTTTGTCCGGCACCACGTTCGCTAATCATAGCACCATGAACTGAAACTTTATCACCGGGTTCAAGATGGACGATATCTTGTAGATTATTAGTCCATAGTGAATAATTATCATTGTTGTTTGCTTTTGCTTCTTCACTATGTAAACGATTACATTCAATGACTTGTAAATCAGTATATTGATTCATTTATATATTATTATATTATTTTTTTTATTTGATATTTTTTTTTGTTTAATATATTATAAAATGATTGATCCAAAGATAAGGTTTGATTTACTGGGTGAACTTGATAAGATAGACCGTAAGGACTTGTGGGGAAAACCTGAATGTGGTGAATACTGGAAGAATGAAGAAAATCCAACAATTGAAGAATGTATTGAAATTTTGCTTGAAAAATATCCCGAAAAAAAAATCTATACTAGAGTAATAAAGGATGACCCATTTAGAGATTAATGAATTTTATTTAGAAGAAATTATAAGTATTTTAGCACAACATGGAAGACCAGATTTAATAGCTGAGTTAAGAGATCCAGATTATGAACCACCAAAATCAGTAAGAAAAGAAGTATTAAGTGACACAGAAGGTTCTGCTGAAGAAGAAAGTGATTATGAAGTTGATGTTGATTCAGAAGGTTTCTTATCCTTGAAGTAACCAACACTTTCAAGTAATTGATATCTATCTGGATATTTTGAAATCATAATATCAAGTTTATCCTTTTTATTGTAATATCTGTAACATGCTTGAGCCTTTAAAATTTCATTATTTTCTTGATAATGTTGTTTTTTAATTTCTTTATTTTTATCATAGTGTTCTTTTGCTCTCGAACGATTTTTCATCTTAAACTCATCATTATCTTTAAGTTCAAGATATCTATCTTTATCTCTTTGGCGTTGCTTCTTGTAATTCTTAAGAATTGATTCAATTTGTTCGTCAGTGTATTCGTTCATTTTATATATTAAGTATAGATAATTATTTAAGTAATTTTTCAAGTAATTCTTTGAATTTGTCATCAAGTCCGAAGGGTAATTTATTATCATCTTTTGCGAATTGTAATTTATTAACTGTGTTTGAACCATGTTGAACGCAACACATAACTTTCATTATATCGGTAAATGCCACAGTTTTCTCATGACCAACAAAAATGTTTTTACCTTCACCTTGAGAGTTGTTACCAAATTTACAACTTGCCTTGTACCATTTTTTAGTCATCATCATGGTTGCTTCATGAATCATTACTGCACGATTACCACAATCAATAGCATGTAAATCAAAGTTTTTATCAGTCATACAAAATACCATTTTATCAGAACCAACACAACCAGCTTTATTATCTTTTAAAACTTGATAACTGTGTGATATATAAGTTGGAAAGTAAACATCATCATCATCTAAGAAACAAAATATTTTTGTTTTACATTCTTTGACTAAATCATTGCGTTTTTTACCAATAGTTCTACGTGGTTTATTATTGATATATTGGACTTCAATTGGGTGTAAGATGCGTTTTACTTCATCAATATCTTGAATGAACTTATCAGTGCCGTCGTCATCAATAATTAATTTCAATAAATGGTGTGGATAATCTTGACACTTCAAGTTCATTAAAAATAGTTGGAGAAACTTAGAACGGTTAAAAGTTGGAACAAGGATAGTGATTTCTTCGTCAAACATTTATAATATTACAAATATTATATTTTTAAGGATTTAAACTCATATAATATTCTTTTTGTTGATTTCTGACTTTTTGTCTATTTTTTTTGTAGTATTCTTTCATATAATTTTTATGATATTCTTTTTTATTGTCATAATAATTATTTTTCTTAATATTTACGCAATCAATTTTGTTTAACCAATATTTCTCACGTTCAAATTTATCTTCTTCACTTATATTACTTTCTAATTCATAAATGATACTATTTTCAAGAATTAATTTATTTGAAGAACAAGCTTTATTGATATGTTGTTTATGGATATGTCCATACATTCTTTTTTCTAATGTTTGTTTTGTTGAACCAACATATTTTAAATCGTTGATATCTTCAATACAATAAATTCTATACATATTATATATATTAATTATACAAAATAACCTTAAATAAATTTTCTCAAAATATTAATGAAATTTGTATCAATAAATGATACACATAAAAGTGAAAGTGGTTAAGAACTCAAATGCTCTAAAGGTTATTTTGAAGTGTGTATCAACGAGTGATACAAATAATGACACATTACCCCCAAAACCATGAATTAGAAGGTTTAACATATTCAGCTTCTTGTTTTTGTTCTTTTTCTTCTTGGAGTTGTTTGCGAATTTCAATTTTTCTGATATATTCTTTGAGATATTTAATATCAGATTTAATACCCTTAACATCAGTGACAAGACCTTTTACGTCATCCATTATTTCTTCAATTGGTTTTTTCTTACAAACATAAGGTTCAAACGGGTTAATCTCTGACATAACTATATAATATAACATTTAATATTTTTGAGATTTTAAAAAAAATATTTATAAAATTAAAATATGGTTTTAACATATAAACAGCAATATAATGATAAGTATGGATTTAAGCGAGATACAGCACACAGTAAAAAAGATATTTCAAAGACAACTGGGATACCTTTGCGAATTCTTGATGAAATCTATGATCGGGGAGTTGGAGCAAGAAAGACTAATCCTGAATCAGTTAGAAGTGTTAAATCGGGAGAAAAGATTGGTGGTAAATCTCTTAAAGGAAAAATGAGTGCGGAGCAATGGGCTTTTGGTAGAATTTACAGCTTTATAATGAAAGGCAAAACTTATAAAACTGCTGACAAAGATTTAGCAGATGAATTAAAAAAATTAAAAATTAAGGGTTACACAAGATAATATTTCTTATAATAAATGGATTTGAAAACACCCAGAAATATTCCAGAAGATGTTGAAGAATGGTCTGATGAAATAGAAGACCTTTTATCAGAATGGGGTGAAGTTGCTTTATGTTTTCAGTATCTTCACAGTTTCAGTCAACGCAAGTATCGCAAGAAATATCATCATTTTCAAATTCCAATAATAATCCTGAGTACTTTAACTGGAACGGCAAATTTTGCGATAGATAGTTATGTACCAACCGAATATCAAAGTGGATTTAGTGCTGGTGTTGGTTCATTAAATTTATTATGTGGTATACTTGGAACATTATTGAGTTTTTTGCGTTATTCAGAAGTTTATGAAGGTCACCGTATATCAGCTTTAGCATGGTCAAAATTATCAAGAAATATTGAAATTGAATTATCACTAGATCATCGCAAACGCAAACCATGTCGTGATTTCTTAAAAGTAATGCGTAGTGAATATGATAATTTAATGGAATCATCACCAAGTATTGATTTAGATGTGATACAAATGTTTAATAAAAAGTTTGATGGTAAATATGAAAATGTTAGAAAACCAATTATAGTAAATGGGTTGCGTGAAATCAAACCATTTAAAATACCAAAAGAAGAAATGGAAAAAGTGGAAACGCCAACGTTACCAAAAGTAAAATCAGTTGAAATTATTGAACCAGAACCAGAACCAGAAATAGAACCTTAATCAAAAGTAACAATAATTGGGTTTTCTTTAGTTGCGAATCTAAGTTTAAAATTCAAAGTTTTATTTTTTTTAATACTTTTCTTTTCATCAAGTTCTTTTTGAATCTGTGGAGAGATTAAAGGTTTGAATGTATAGTTTGAGAATTTTGGATCTTCATTCATTAAACGACAACATCTTCGAACACTTGGAATATCCCCAAACTGTTTTATAAAATCCATATCATCTTGTAATTCATTAATAGTTTCATATTTAGTATATTCTAAATCATAATTATTTTTGCAATATTGAATGATATGCTTACATAACATCATAACGCTATTTTTTTCTTTGATAGATAAAACTTTCTTAGAATTCTTATTTATCAAGTATTGAATCAATCCATCTTTGGTTTCAATATTATAAAAATTTTTCTTGATAATGATTGTATCTTTTAAGCATTCAATTAATTTCAATTGAATATCTTTTTTATTATCTTGATGAGAGAATACAACTTTAAGATTCAAGTGATTAATCAAATCAATTAAATCTGTTTTACTGTGAGATTTGTGGATAATCATTTATGATATATTAAATATTTTATTTTTATTATTTTGAACTCATTAAAATAATATCTAAGTTAATATAAAATGCCAGACCATTATGATGAAAGTGAACCAGTTGAAACTCAGCCAGTAAAAAGCAGTCGTGTAAAAATGACTGATAAACAAAAAGCAGATTTAAAAAAACACATGGATAAATTAGATATGTCTGTTAGTGAAAAAAGAAGCCATAGAATGCGTATGATGGCTCGTATGAGACGCGGGGACAGCGTCAAAAAGGCACATAAAGATATAATGAGTAAATAAATCAGTATGGATAAAAAAGAAAAGAAAAGACTTTATGATATTGAATATCGTAAAAGACGCGACGTAATTGAAAAAGACAAAAAAAGAAAACAAACAAAAGAATACAAAGATAAACAAAAGATACGTCTGCGTGAAGGAAGAAAAAAAAATCATAAAAATATTAAGTATAATGAGTGGAGTAAAATGGGAATTAAATGGGATTTTAAATATCAAGATCCATATAAGATGTATTTAGAAAACGAAAATTGCTCGCTTTGTAATAAAACTTATAAAAATAGTTCTGATAAACAATTAGACCACGACCATTTATCAGGACATATAAGAAATTTTGTTTGTCGTGGTTGTAATTCAAAAATGGCAAAATATGATAATCAAAGAATAAGGTTATGTCTTGAAATACATAGATACCATTTTATGAAATCTTAGATTTCTTTTTCTTTTTAAAAACCATATAACCGTTGAGTTCATCATTCTCAATAATTCTTAAACGTAACAATGCTGTGATACAATTTAAAAAATGTATATGGTCTGATCTTCTTATACCTTGATTATTTATCTTTCTATTAAAAATCATATTACAGAAAAGTATATATGCTTTTATTTGTGTTTTGATTGGGATTCCTTTTGATTCCATGATGATAGCTTCACCTTGATTCATATATCTTTCAAATGGTTCACGCTTTGATAATGGAAACGATGAAATCAATAATCCCTTGTAATAAAAACATAGCGTTCCTTGATTTCCATAGTATAACATTTTATATTATATATATAGAAAATAACTTTAAATAGTGATAATCTAAGTTTTTACGTATTATTTATAATAATTATGGCGATAATCTAAGTTTTTACTATATATTTTTAGATTATTTACTGAATTTATACTTAAAGTTATTGATAATTTTAAAATTAGTGATTCTTTTAAGTCATTTTTCATCATATAATCTACTTAAAGTTAGTAAAATGTTAGATTATCGCCATATTTTTATTAAATTATTATCATAAAGTTAAATTATGCGTTTATTTTCTAAAATTAAAATATATAAAGAATATATAATAATCTAAGTTATGACAAAATTTGATCGGGATTATGAAATGGGTAAGAATTCAGAACTTGAATCGCACCAAGATTTAGAATCTATCTTTAAGTGTAAGTTAATACACGACCCCGAAACATTTGCTCATTTTGATTTTCAAGGTGATGACATTTATGTTGAATTAAAGACGAGACCTTGTTTATCTTATGAGAATAATAAATTTTATTACACCAATGAAAAGACTGGAAACAAACGAGAAATAGATTCATTATATTTTGATACTCCAAAGAAATGGTTTGCTTGGGCTAGAAGAGATTCAAATAGTAAGTTTTATATTGTTTGGAAAATATCTGGGAAATATTTTTATTGGAAAATTAATCATGATAAAATAGATTATTATATTGAAGACCAATTCAGAGATTGCGGTAAAGGCTACAAACAACCAAGACAAGTTGTTAATGTTTTCACGCGTGCTGTGACTATTGCTCCTTATTATAAACTAAGTTTTGAATAGTTTAAAGATAAAACGAGATATAATAAACACGGAACATGCCAAATTATCAATTATCCAAGATTTATAAAATTATAGATAATACAAGTGATGATGTTTATATTGGTTCAACAACTCAAAAATATTTACAAGATAGAATACGTAGTCATAAAAGTAAAACTAAACTAAATAAAAATGGTTGTATGTCAAGAGATATTATTAGTCGTGGAAATTGGCGAGTTGAATTAATTGAAAATTATCCTTGTAATAATAAACAAGAATTGAATGAAAGAGAACAGTTTCACATAGATAACAATGATTGTATTAATAAATGTTTAGCACATCATACTATACAATTTGATAAAAAATTATGGTGTAAGAATTCAAGAAAATTACACAGTAGTTGGGGAAATCTTTTAAAGATTGATATTAATCTTTTTCTTTGATGTATACTTGGTTCATAGTCGCCACATCATGACCAGTAATATGTGCCATTTTTTCTTGTTCTTTTTTCATATCTCCAAACTTATGACTCAATACTATCTTTCGCATTAAGGTGGTTGATATGGACTTATTTAAATATTTCTTAGAAGTCTTGATAAGCAATTGGCTCATAGCATTTCTTGATAATGGTGTGTCTTTAGATGATACAAATAATACATCACCGAGTTTTTTATTTGTAGCCTTGATATACATTCTTAAAATCTTTTCAATATCTTTATCAATTGGTAATTTCTTCTCTCCAAATTTGCGTGACGTTTTATATTCATTTAAAATCGCAGTTAATGAATTTTTTTCATTCACTAAGAAATTACCATTTTTCTTATCTTCTTCACTTAACTTGTTATATGCTGTCTTGGTAATATAACGCATCCCACTCAAATCATTGCGAAGTGGATACTTTAATAAAAAGGAGTAGATCGTGAAAACCATTAATAATTCTTTTTC
>JGI10211J34971_10003609_pt1 | contig 12378 bp, 13 predicted proteins | sample Etolagsediment_FD_34971 | JGI IMG/M metagenome (IMG submission 34971) | reverse complement strand
TTTTATTCGTAATCACACACAAAAAAAATATTTTCTTTATGATGAACATTAAATTAATTTCTCTAAAATATTGCTATGTCATTCGCTCTAAATCTCGCTGAAAAGAATTTATTACCAGATTGGTTAATTCGTATCGGAATCAGGAAATTACTTAAAGATCGTATAGTTGAAATCTGTTCAGATAGTTCTGAAAATCAACAAAGAAACAAAATTGATTTTATACACAATATGAACCGTTCCCCCATTGCAGTAGATACTAATTTGGCCAACGAACAACATTACGAAGTCCCGGCAGAGTTTTACGATTATGCACTTGGTAAAAATAAAAAATACAGTTCCTGTTATTGGAATAATAAAACTGAAACATTAGATGATGCCGAGCAATTGGCTTTAAACAAAACATGTGAACATGCTGAATTAAAAAATGGTCACAGTATTCTTGAATTAGGCTGTGGATGGGGATCTCTAACCTTATGGATGGCTAAAAAATATCCCAAATCCAAAATCACAGCTGTCTCTAACTCACACTCTCAGCGCAAATATATTGAGAACCAGGCTAAACAGAGGAAGTTAACGAATGTAAAAATTATTACCTGCAATATGACGGAGTTTGATACTAAATCGAAATTTGATCGGATTGTATCTGTTGAAATGTTCGAGCACATGAGAAATTTTGCCGTTTTATACCAAAAAATTTCAACATGGCTAAAAAAGGATGGAAAGTTTTTTAAACATATCTTCGTTCATAAAAGCGCGCCTTATTTATTTAAGGTAAAAGATAAAAATGACTGGATGAGCCAATACTTTTTTTCTGGTGGCATGATGCCGTCTATTGATTTACCACTCTATTTTCAGAGCTCACTTAAGATTGAACAGCAATGGCTTTGGGATGGCACCCACTATGCCAAAACAGCCCGAGAATGGCTTAATAATACTGACAAAAATAAAGCAGAGATCATAAATATTTTTAAAAACTGTTATGGGTCGGATAATGCACAACTTTGGCTTCAAAGATGGAGAATATTTTTTATGGCCTGTGAGGAACTTTGGAATTATGACCAAGGTCAAGAGTGGATGGTTGCTCACTATCTTTTTTCAAAATGAAACATAAGCTGATTAACTTTGTTCTTTTTCAGAGCATCTGGTTTATTTTTATACTCTCAGCTGCACACAATTCCTTATATGGCTTATTTGTTGGTCTTAGCTTATTAATCCTCCAGTACTTATACGGAAAAAAATTATTTGCAGATTTTATTCTGATTCTATTAGCAATTGTCATTGGGTGTATCCATGATGGAATTCTAAATCACTTTAACTTTATAAATTATAATATTGTTTTTATTGACTTTTATGCTCCTATTTGGATTATTGGCTTATGGATATCGTTTGCTTTAACCATCAACCATTCACTAGCTTGGTTACAAAATAAGACAGCACTTCAAGTCTTTTTTGGCCTGATTGGCGGCCCTTTAGCTTATCTCGCTGGAGAAAAACTTGGGGCAATCACCATGATTCATGAACACGCCCTTTTTATATTAGCTTTCAGCTGGGCTCTTGTAACACCAATCTTGTTTAAATTTTATACTAAAGGCACTTAGATGAATGTTTATTTAGATGCATTACAGTTTTCTTTGTTGTTTGGTTTCATTGGTTGGATTTATTCCTACCTAAAAACTAATGTCAATATTGTTGACTCCATGTGGAGTCTATTTTTCATTGTTAACATTTCCTGTTTTGCTCAGTCAGACAATATTTCTGATAATCAGTGGTTCATTTATGCTTTGCTGGTGGTCTGGGCAGTTCGATTATCAGCTTATTTATGCATTAGAAATGCGAACAAGCCTGAAGACTCCCGCTATCAAGATATTCGCCGTAATTATTCGCCACACTTTCCCTTGAAAAGCTTATTTATTATCTTTGTCTTCCAAGCTATTTTAGCGTTAATCATTTCCTACCCGCTGTATTACATTTTTAACCCTATTAATGACCAAGGATTGAATTTCCTGTTACCGTTTAGCTATATCATGATTGCGCTTGGAATACTGTATGAATCTATTGCTGACTATCAACTTTATAAATTTAAGAAAACTAGTATTTCAGGTGAAGTATGTAATATCGGACTATGGAGGTACTCAAGACACCCAAATTATTTTGGTGAATTATTAATCACTTGGGGTATTTTTATCAATGCAATTCAATTTGGACATATTTTTATCATCGTCTCTCCCCTATTGATGACTTATTTTCTCTTTAAGTTTTCTGGTGCAGGCTTGATGGAAGAAACCATCATTAATCGTAAACCAATGTATAAGAAATATATTCAATCCACCAATTCAATCCTGCCATGGTTGCCAAAAAAGTCATAAGTTTTATTTCTTTTTTATTATTTGGCTTTAGCGCCTACGCTGAACAAATAAATTTCCAAGTCCAATTGAATGACAAGGAGATTGGCTTTCATGAATTTAATGTACAGGATGACACGGTTAATAATAAGGCTCAATTTGATGTGAAGTTGTGGTTTATTCCGGCCTATAAATATCGTCACACGGCAACAGAAACATACAAAGATAATTGTTTAGTTAGCTTACAAAGCGAAACTCAAGATGGTGCAGATTTCTTTGAATTATCCAGTATTACCGACTCTATATATTTTAAAATTAAAGTGAATGATAAAGAGTACAATCACCCAGTATGTTCACAAACCTTTCGTTATTGGGATATCACATTTACAGAACAAAGTCTTGCCATCAACCCTCAAGATGGTGAAATTTTTAAATTATCATTTTCAGCTGATGAAGACGAGGAAGTAAAAACTAAAACAAATTCTTTTTTAGCCAATAAATTCACCTTGCGCGCCGTCAACGATCAAGATGAAAAATTTCACATTGAGCTTTGGTACGAACAAACTAGCAAAAGATGGATCAAATTGAAATCCTACTTAAAAGATGACAATGTCCTTACCTACATACTAAATGACTAAATCCATACTAAAGCCAGAAGATCTGTCTCGACTTATCGAGATGGCCTGGGAAGACAGAACGCCATTTGACGCAATTTTCAAACAATTTGGATTAACTGAAAACGAAGTCATGCGCCTCATGCAACAAAATCTCAAACGCTCTTCTTACGTCTTATGGAGAAAAAGAGTGAAAGAGATTGGTTTAAAGCATCAAAAAAAACGTGGATTTTTGACATCTAACGCATATGCTAGCAATCAATATAAGCCAAAATAACGAAATTTAACGAGCAATGATTCTCCATTGTTTTGGGCCGCTAGAGTGAATTGAATTACCATCTTGATCGACAGCCACAGTGACAGGCATATCTTTCACTTCAAATTCATAAATAGCCTCCATTCCAAGATCTTCAAAAGCTATTTTTTTTGCTTTTTTAATTGCCTTAGAAACTAAAAAGGCAGCTCCACCAACCGCAATCATATAAATCGCTTTATTTTTTTTAATCATGTCGATCGTTTGTTGCCCTCTTTCGGCTTTGCCAATCATACCGATTATCTCTTGATTAAGAATAGATTCACTAAATTTATCCATTCTGGTTGCTGTTGTTGGGCCTGCTGGGCCCACCGCCTCNTCTTGTATTGGATCTACTGGCCCTACGTAATAGATAACTCTATTTTTTAAATTAACTGGAAGCTGTTCGTTATTGGCAATCATAGACTCAATTCGTTTATGTGCTGCATCCCGAGCTGTAAGAATTTTGCCATTAAGCAATAAAGTATCGCCAGCTTTAAATTGACTCATCTGATCTTTTGTTAATGTATCAAGATCAATAGCAACTGCATTTTCATGAGGTTGCCACTCCTCTTTTGGATAAAAGTCTAGCCTGGGTGGCACAAACTCAGCGGGACCATTTCCATCCAGTTTAAAATGAATATGTCGAGTTGCTGCACAGTTAGGGATTATAGCAACAGGAAGTGATGCAGCATGAGTTGGAAAGTCATTAATTTTTACATCTAAAACAGTGGTGAGACCACCCAATCCTTGAGCTCCAATGCCAAGTTGATTAATTTTTTCATACAATTCGAGTCGTAATTCATCCACTCTTGATTTAGCACCTTTATTTACAAGATCTTGAATGTCAATGGCTTCCATTAAAGACTCTTTGGCCATAATCACAGCTTTTTCTGCAGTGCCACCTACACCAATCCCTAGAACACCTGGTGGACACCAGCCAGCTCCTAAGGTAGGAATTAAATCTAGAATATACCCCACCAGATCATCTGATGGGTTCATCATTTTTAAATGCGCTTTATTCTCTGACCCACCACCCTTGGCAGCAATCTTAAAGTCTATTGACTGACCTTTAACTAATCGAGTATGAATGACTGCAGGAGTATTATTCTTTGTATTTTTTCTTAACCCCAATGGATCCTCTACTATTGAAGCTCTAAGCGGATTTTCAGGGTTTAAATAAGCTTCAGCAACACCTTGATTGATCAATTCATCAATTGTCTGATTGCCCTCAAATTTCACATCCATTCCGACTTCAACAAAAATAGTTACAATACCAGTGTCCTGACACAAGGGCCTCTTACCTAGAGCCGATAATTTAGAACTCGTTAAAATTTGTAACATGGCATCTTTAGCTGGTTTGGATTCTTCCTTTTGATAGGCGGCGGTCATCGCTTGAATAAAATCTTCGGAGTGGTAATAAGAGATAAACTGGAGCGCATCGCTGACGCTAGAAATAATGTCTTGGTTTTGAATCATAGTTTAGCGCACCGTTGATTGAGAAACTGCAATCGATTTATCAATATTTTTTCTTAATATCTTACCATTTTTAGTTTTAGGAAATTCATGAGCAATGTAAATCGTTTTAGGAGCCTTGTAAGCAGCTAAATGATTTTGTCCAAATTTAAGAAGCTCGTTAGGGTCTGGCTGTTTGCCTTCATGAGGCAGGATATAAGTCACAACCAATAATTTATCTTTTTCAATCTCTTCCCCAATCGCTGCACAATCTGCTACATCAGGATGAGATTTAAATACACGTTCAATTTCATACGGAGATACACGGTAACCGAAGCTTTTAATAATGTCGTCTTTTCTTCCTAAAAACCAAATGTAACCATCTTCATCATATTTAGCATAATCTCCTGTAAAGAACCAACCGCTATGTAAATGTTTATCAGTTTCTTCGGGTAAATTCCAATACCTTAAAAATAAACCTGGGTCACTATCAGGAACACATATCATTCCTTCTTCCCCAGTGCTCACTTCTTGTAAAGTCTCAGGATTCATTAATTTTATATCATGTCCTGGTTGAGGAAATCCAGCTGAACCAGGCCGTATAGGGTTATATTTATTCTCAGAAAGATAATATGAAAATTCTGACATGCCAACTGCCTCAAATATATCTTGGTCAAATCTATCTCTCCATTGATTTAATACCTCATCGGATAAATGCTCACCGGCACTCATACAATATCTTAATGAAGGTACATCTTCAGCCTTATAATCAGTCTTTTGTAAGATCTGTCGATAGATTGTTGGGACGCCAATAAAAATTGTGGCATTGTGTTTTTTAATCAACTTCATCCAGGTGTCCGCATGATTTTTTCCTTCATACACCACAATGGTTTTTCCAAGATGCAAAGGGTCCATCAGGCCAGATCCCAAAACATAGGTCCAGTTAAATTTTCCTGAGTGGACAATTCGGTCATCATCGCCTTTAAAATCAAACCAGTATTGTGATGCAGGCTTTCTACCAATAATTGCTCGATGCGCATGCAAAACACCCTTTGGATAGCCTGTCGTTCCTGAGGTATAAACCAAGTAAGCAGGATCATTAGCCTTGGTATTAACAGAAAAATCGATGGTGTTTATTTTATTAATTTCTTGATGCATATCGAAAATATCAAATTTATCTGACTTTTCAATACCCCCAGCTCCTGTTAAAAAAATGTATTTGAGTTGTGGCGGAAGAGTATGCTCCTGCAACGATTTCCACATGGATTTGTCCGTGACTAGAGCTGTGGCTTGAGAATCATTCGCCAAATAAACAACCTCTTCGGCAGTTAATAAAGTAGAAGTAGGCACAGAGACATATCCCGCCTTCATCGCACCTAAGAAAGAGATCGGATAGTCAAGAGAGTTTGGTAAGCGAATAAGAACTCTATCTTCCCTTTGCAAGCCTAAATTGATCAGACATTGAGCAAACTGATCCGTTTTTTTTGCTAACTCTTTAAAACTGATTTGATCAGTGCCAAGTTCATCGTTCTCCACAATCATGGCCAATTTATTTTCAAATTCCGTTCCAAGATGAATAGATGAACATAACTGTCCAATATTAATTTCCTTGGGAACGTTCCATTCCCACTCAAACTTTTGAATCATTATAGTATTGCTCCATAAGGCCAGTTTTCACGAATCACTTGAGCTGGTAATTTATTCAAAACACTTATCGCAAAATTTGTATCCTCCTGATTTAAAGCTCGAAGCGCATGCGCCCTCAAGAGTGTCTGCAATGCTTTACCAAACATAGGAGGGTCTAGCATTTCTCCCTCAAATTTAATAGCTCCGCCAAGCAAAGCATCAGCTTCGATTGCCGCCTTAAGTACCCTTATTCTTAGATTGATTTCTGTCGGTGATGGGGTATATGCCACTTTACATAAATGAATATGTCCTGGATGAATTACCTGCTTTCCTGTTAATCCTTTTTCAGCTTCAGTCACAGCGTGACGATAAACAATTCGTGATTCATCATCTCCATGCAAGTCAAGCCAACGACGAACGTCATGTGGCTCAATGAATTTCTCAGGCATGATGTGTTCACCAATTAAAGTTTCTACTCCACCAATGACACCTTTCCAGCAATTCGGGCTTCAAACATAATTTGATTTAAAAAATAGGTAAGCTCTTCAATCCAATTGGCAGGAGTAATGTTGATACCCATGGCTTTTGAAAAGTCATGAATACCAAAGACCACATGCTTTACCGTATTGTAAGACATCAAATCAGGAACAATTTTTAATGATCTAGGATGTTCGATAATTGGCTGAATGGTGATTTTTGGATTGAGGTCTAAAAGAATACTTGATAAATCTCTCACTTCAGCTGAACCATATGCCTCACCTGCTTTAGCCAACATGACAACATCAACATAATCAGATACAACTTTTAATAAAGTAATATCTTTTTCAAATTCTGTTGTTCTAAATGGATTTATTCGAATAGCAATTTGCACATCTGGTCGAGATTTTCTTAGATCCCCTAACTCTAATTTTAACAGCTCACGACTTAATTCTTTTTTACTGCACCCATCTTCCAAGTCAAAAATTAGGGTATGCGCAATAGTTTGATGAGCATGTTTTTTAAACCTAGCTGATGCTGCTTCTAAATCCTCATACGTGCTATTGGAAGGTGAATATTTTACTGGAGGATAATACAGTTGAATTCCAGGCCAAAATCCTCCAAACAAATCTGAATCTATTTTTGAGATATTTTTTTCATTAGTCATCACTTACCTCTTCTTTGATCAATTCTCTTAAATTTCGTGTAGATAAAATATTCCAAAGGTCGTTATCTTGTTTTTTTAATATTTTTAATAAAGCATTTTTTTCAACTAATGATAATGATTCATATTCGTTTTGATAAAAATCTCCNAATACAAGATCAAGCTCCAACAAACCTCTTCTGCTTTTGTACCGAATAACGTGATCAATGTTCATGAAGACTCCTTTTTAAGTGAAAATATTTTCTTCATAGATGTTTTTTTTCTCTTAAATTGTAATTCTTTAATACCTGATATTGCTTTTGCAGGGCTTAGTCCTTTAGGACAAACGTCAGCACAATTCATAATGTTATGGCACCTAAATAAACGATCTTCATGATCTAAAAATTCTAAACGTTCCTCGCCACCTTGGTCTCTAGAGTCTGCTAAGAATCNATATGATTGAAGTAATGCTGCAGGACCCATAAATTTATCAGGTCCCCACCAAAAAGATGGGCATGAGGTAGTGCAAGCTCCACATAAAATACATTCATATAACCCATCAAGCTTTTTACGATCTTCAGGAGATTGAAGTCTTTCGGTTTTAGGTGCCTTTTCATTGTTTATGAAATATGGCTTCACATCATGATAATTTTTAAAAAATTGATCCATATTCACAATTAAATCTTTTACCACAGGGAGTCCTGGCATTGGACGAATCACAACCGGCTCTTTTAAATCTTTTAATTTAGTTACACACGCTAAGCCATTTTTTCCATTTATATTCATTCCATCAGAGCCGCAGACACCTTCACGACAAGATTTTCTTAATGCTAATGTTTCATCTTGTTGTTTAATTTTCATTAAAGCATCTAATAGCATCTGGTCGTTATCATCTAAATCAACCTCATATTTTTTCATGTAAGGTTTTTTATCTACCTCAGGGTCAAATCGATATACTGAGAATTTCATAATTAATACACCCTTTTTTTAAGAGGAAAAGTTTCCACCGTCAATGGTTTTAAATTTACTGGACGATAACCAATGGTGTTGGTTTGTGAATAATACAAAGTATGTCTTAACCATTGTTCATCATCTCTATCTTCAAAATCAGACCGACAATGAGCGCCCCGACTCTCTTCGCGCGCATAAGCTGACTCGATCGTAGCTTTAGCAACCTCAATTAAATTTTTTAATTCTAATGCATCAATTCTTGCCGTATTGAAGATATTACTATTGTCTGAAATATGTAAATTTTGTGAACGCTCCGCAATGTCTTGAATTTTCTTAACCCCCTCTTTTAATAATTCAGGAAATCTAAATACACCGCAATGTTGTTGCATAGTTGAACGTAAATCATTTCCTAATTGAACTATATTTTCAGAACCTTTATTTTTTTTATTCAAGGACGCAACTCTTTGCTGAGTAAATTCGATCGCTTCTTGTGGGATGTCCGGAAATTTTTCTTTTTGATCAATGGACTCAATTACATGAAGACCTGCCGCTCTTCCAAATACAATTAAATCCAGTAATGAATTAGAACCTAGTCGGTTAGCCCCATGAACAGAAACACAGGCACATTCTCCGACAGCATAAAAATTTTCAATTCTATCGCCAGAATCATTTTTTCTCACCTGACCATGTAGATTAGTTGGGATACCACCCATCATATAATGAACAGTTGGCACTACAGGAATGGGGTCTTTTACTGGGTCGGCATTAGCAAATTTAATCGCAATCTCTCGAATACCTGGAAGTTTTTCATTGATTTTATCTTCTCCGAGATGGGCTAGTTGCAAATATACTGCATTTTTATTCTTTCCGATGCCCTTGCCATTTTTTATCTCTGTGGCAATTGCTCTAGAGACAACATCCCGACTCGCAAGGTCTTTAGCATTTGGTGCATATCGTTCCATAAAACGCTCACCATCCGAATTTTCTAGATACCCTCCTTCGCCGCGACAACCCTCTGTCACTAAAACTCCAGCTCCCGCTATCCCTGTGGGATGAAACTGCCAGAACTCCATATCCTCCAAAGGAATATTGGCCCGAGCAGCCATGCCCAATCCATCACCTGTATTGATGTATGCATTAGTGCTTGCCTCAAAGATCCTACCTGCACCACCAGTGGCAAAAATTGTTTTTTTGGCCTGAAAGATGGCTAATTGACCCGTCGCCATCTCATATGCAATGACTCCTAATACCTCGTCATCATTCGACTTAATTAGATCCAATGTGCTCCATTCGATGAAAAACTGAGTGTTATTCTTTACGTTTCTTTGATACAACGTATGTAACATTGCATGTCCGGTGCGGTCTGCAACAGCACATGTGCGTGACATAGCTGACTCACCAAAATTTTTTGTCATTCCACCAAATGGACGCTGATAGATTTTACCGTCTGAATTTCGATCAAATGGCATACCGTAATGCTCTAATTCATAGATAGCATCCGCCGCATTTTTACACATATATTCGATAGCATCCTGATCACCCAAGTAATCAGAGCCCTTAATCGTGTCATACATATGCCAGATCCATTTATCTTCCGTCACATTCCCAAGAGCCGCAGCTACTCCTCCCTGAGCTGCAACAGTATGAGAACGTGTCGGAAAAACTTTTGATATTACTGCAACATTTAATCCTGCATCAGAAAGCTGAAGAGCACTTCTTAAACCGGCACCACCTGCGCCCACAACCAAGACATCAAATTTAAAATGCTGCATTTGTTAAATATCCAAGAGAAATAAAAATAAAAAAATAATCTGTAACACCATACTTAAAAGTAATATTAAATATATGACCTGATTCATCCATTTATTTTTAATGTAATCATCAATCACATGCTGAACACCAATCCAACCATGAAAAAAAGTAATTAAAAATAAAATCGTAATAATGGATCGATGAATGACGGATTGAAAAAAATCCACCCAAACTTGATAACTCAATTGATCGATTTGGATCCAATTAAAAATCAGATAACCAATAAAAAAATATAAACAAAATGCAGAGAATCTTTGGTATAGCCATTGAGTCATTCCCCCAAACAAGCTAAAAAAAGGATTTTTTACCATAACCAAAACCCCGCAATAAATGTCAAAAGAAAACTCACTATCAAGACAATTTTGCTGGTCATTCGCGCAATAATCAGATCAACACCGAAATGTAAATCAAGCAGAAGATGTCTGGTACCAGCAATTAAATGATGGATAATGCCCCATAACATCAAGCATTTGATTAACTTAAATAATGTAGTATCAAATATCAACAGAATCCAGTTGAAGATATTCTCATTTTTTAATGACCAGTAGAGCGATATTGTTAACAATGGCATCAACACAAACAAAACAACACCGCTCACCCGGTGCAAAATCGAAACCATAGCAGGCACGGGAAATCGAATGGTAAATAGATTTAAATTTTTTGGATTTCTATTTTCCATGAAATTCCTCTAAAGCCGCCAGGCGAACATTTTCTGCAACATATTCCTTTAATCTTGGATCAAATGGTTTAGGGATAATATACTCAGCTCCAAATTTTAATTCCTTCACTTGATAAGCGTCCAATACTGACTGTGGAACCTTTTCTTTTGTTAATTTAGCCAATCCCTCAGATGCAGCTAACATCATTTTCATTGTGATTTGAGGTGCTCTAGCATCCAAAGCTCCTCTAAATAAAAAAGGGAAACCCAATACATTGTTTACTTGGTTTGCATAATCTGATCTGCCAGTTGCCATGATGACGTCTTCTCTTACAGATCTTGCCTCATCTGGGGTGATTTCTGGATCAGGGTTGGCTAAAGCAAAAACGATCGGATCTCTTTTCATTTTTAATAAATACTCTTTTGGAAATAAATTGGCGCCAGATAACCCAATAAATACATCCGCATCTTCAATAATTTCCTCGAGTGTGTTTGCTGAGGTATTACTTAAAAACTCTTTGTTATATATATTGGCATCATCTCTGGATTGGTTTAGCACTCCTTTTCGGTCAACTAAATGGATTTCATTTACGCCTAAATGTCTTATTAATTTTGCACAGGATAGTCCTGCAGCACCTGCGCCAAGAAATACCACCTTAATATCTTCAATTTTTTTATTAACAATTTCTAATGCATTCTGCAATCCTGCAGCCACTATGACTGCTGTTCCATGTTGATCATCATGAAACACGGGAATGTTGAGACGTTTTTTTAATTCAGCTTCGATATAAAAACATTCTGGAGCTTTGATATCTTCAAGGTTGATACCACCAAAGGTGGGCGATATCGCTGCAACAGTTTCTATAAATTGATCAGGATCAGATAAATCAATCTCAATATCATATACATCTATATCAGCAAACTTTTTAAAGAGTATCCCCTTGCCTTCCATGACAGGCTTGCTAGCAAGTGCGCCTGTATCGCCCAACCCTAAAACAGCAGTGCCATTAGAAATAACTGCAACCAGATTTCCCTTGTTCGTATATCGATAAGCATTATCTTTGTTGTCTTGAATGGCTCTGACTGGCTCTGCTACTCCTGGAGAATATGCAAGAGATAAGTCATGAGCTGTATCGCATTGCTTCATTGAAGCGATCTCTATTTTTCCAGGTTTTGGATGCTCGTGATAATTTAAAGCTTCATCTTTTAAAGACATATTATTCAAGCTCCGTCTGATAATGGTAATTTTCGGTGAGGCACAATCCCAATCTCCATTCCACTGGCTTTTCACCATAGGTATACGAAAGTCTCTCAATACTTAATAATGGCGTTTTTCTAGGAATGCCTAATAATTTGGACACCTCATCACCTGCCGCTACCGCTTTAATTTTTTCATTGGCATTAAGCATTTGCACTCCATAGCGTGATTCATACAATCGATATAGAGATCCTTTTTTTTGATTAATCATTTCTTCGTTCAATCCTTTAAAGACAGATGATGAAATATA
>JGI10211J34971_10003605_pt1 | contig 12382 bp, 4 predicted proteins | sample Etolagsediment_FD_34971 | JGI IMG/M metagenome (IMG submission 34971) | reverse complement strand
AACGACACGCGTTTTTATCTGAATATGGGCGGCGGCTCCCTGGAAGTTGGTGGGGGGCTTACGTGGGGAGAAGACGAAGACGGCGGCGGCGGCGAACTGAATGTAAGCGGCGGCGCAACTATTACCTGCTCTACACTTGCTTACGAGGGTGGCGGTCGCCGGGACTGGACGTTGAATCTCGACGGAGGCAAGATTACTGTCAGCGGCGAGTTCAGGGCTCCGGGCTCAGATCCGAATCTTGCTCATGGTGACGCGAATGCCTTCATAAACCTTGATTCCGGAACTCTGGAGTGCGGCTCCTTCAATCACGGCGGTTACGTATATGCGATGGACATCAATGAGGGCATGTTCATAATACATGGTGATCACAAGACCGATATGTTAGAGGATGTCAACGCCGGGTATATTACGGCTTTCAACGGCATGGGAGATGTGCTTGTTGAGGTGGTGGACGGCAATACCATAGTAAGAGCTAACTTCGTTTGGGTAAAAGCCTGGGATGAGACTCCCCAAAATTACGCCCTAAATGTGTGTCCCGATGCAAACAACATTAGCTGGCAGGCGGGAGAATATTGTGTAGACGACCATAATGTGTACTTCGGCACGAGTATGAGTGATGTGAACGAAAGCGCAAGTCCGTTTCTGGAGCACCACAGCACTAACAGCTTTACGCCGTCGCTTGAATTGGGAAAAACTTATTATTGGCGCGTCGATGAGGTAAATGACGCATGTGATGCGAGTCCCTGGGTGGGCGATGTCTGGCAGTTTACGACCAACGACGGCAGTGTCTACGACCCGTACCCCAGAGACCTTGCGATACAGGTAGACCCTAATGTGGAACTCCAGTGGACCAGCGGATGCACAGCCCAGTCCCATGATGTCTATCTCGGCACCGATTTTAGTGACGTAAATGATGCTAATAGCACGACCCACCCAAATGTTGAGTACGACAATGTGACCGATACAAATTACAGTCCTGGCCCTCTTGATTTCTCAACCTACTACTACTGGAGAATCGATGAGGTCGATGACGGCAATACATACAAGGGCAGGGTGTGGCAATTCAAAACCAGAGCTTTCATTGTCGACCCGAATATGATCGTCTGGTACAAGTTTGATGAGACCAGCGGCGCCGACGTCGGGGATTCTTCCGGCCATGAAATACGTGGGGACATTCACGATTACCGGGACGACACATGGGACCCTAATGACGGCCAGTTCCCCGGCTGTATCCATTTCCATGAAGACGAGCGTGTCGATTTGATGGACGCGGTGTTTGACTACATTGGTGAGTCAATAAGCATTTCCGTCTGGTGGAAGGATGCCTGGAGAGAGGGCGACGACAACAACCGTTTCTGCGGCTTCGGTGATGACGATTTGGAATTGTTGGTGCGCGCCGATAGCGAAGGTGAGGGCGAGGACGACCACGGAGTCCGCTGGCAGGCCGGCAACGATACCAACGACCGACTTCAGTGGATGACCAACGGTCTTACATGGAAGGACGACTGGCATCACCTTGTCTTTACCAAGAATGGACCCGAAGGCACGATGAAGATATACTTCGACACGGTTCTCGTAGCTTCCACTGATGATGCGAAAGGCGACACTCTCGGTCAGGCTGCCGCCAATGAGGAAAAGGGATTCAGAATCGGCACCGACCGGGACGGAGACGCGGACTTTGCCGGCAAGGCGGACGACTTTAGAGTCTATGACTGCGAAATATCCCAGAGCAAAATAGAAGCATTGTTCAGGGGAGGAAACCTTGGCATTGCCTGGGTTCCGAGTCCCTACGATGGCGAGTCGGATGTGCCTTGTAATGTGGAGCTTATGTGGATGCCGGGAGACTATGTGTCAGATACGAATGGGCACGATGTGTACATCGGCACCAGTTGGGATGATGTTAATGATGCCAACTGCACCTACCAGGCGCCGGGCGTTACCTATAAGAATGTCGATGTCAACAGTTGTGCTCCAGGCCTTCTTGAATTAGAACAGACTTACTACTGGCGCGTCGATGAGGTCAATGAGGCCAATGACGATACGTGGAAAGGCAAGGTCTGGAGATTTACTGTGGCCGACTATATTGGAATTGACGATATGGAGAAATACACCGAAGGCTCCAACAGCGACTACCCGATAACTCAATTCACAGGCTCGTATGGCTGGAATTGTGGGTTCACCAACGACACCGGCTCATTACTTGGCCTTGGGCTTCCTGAGCAAGGCCGGCCAGTACGTGGCAAGCAATCGATGGAGTACGTGTATATGAACGACGGGGCCTACTATTCTGAGATTTCAAACCATTTCCCTATGGACCCGTGTGACTGGACTTACGCCGATGTGAAGATGCTGACCTTGTGGTTCTACGGGGATACGGACAATGATGCCGATGAGACAGAGCAGATGTATGTGGGGCTGGAAGATGGCGACAGCAATTATGCAGAGGTCCAGTACCCCATGGAAGATATGAGTGACATAAAGATTGAAGAATGGCAGGAGTGGAATATCGCACTGAGTGACTTCAACGATGATAACCCCAATCTGGACCTGACCAACATCAAGAAGCTCTATATCGGCTTTGGCGACAGAAACGGCTCGGTGCTCGGCGGCAGTGGTTTCGTATATTTCGACGATATCCGGCTGTATCCGCCCAAATGCGTTCCCTCTCAGCGCCCCGAGGAATTCGCTAAGATTGATTTCAACAACGACTGCATTGTTGACTTCGGCGACGTCGAGATAATGGCAGAGGAGTGGCTCAGGAGTGATGTCAATCTTGGCGAAGTAAGCGAGCCCTGCGATGCCAACCTTGTCGGCTGGTGGATGTTAGATAAGGGCAGCGGCAGCACAGCTTACGATTCCAGCGACTACGGCAATAATGGGACGATAGAGGTCATAGACGTTAACGTGTCGTGGGTTGCCGGCCGTAACGACGTGAACTACGCGCTGGAGTTTGACGGCGGCAGGGTCCTGGTACTGGATGCAGCAGAGTTGAGGCCGATGCATCAGGTCAGCGCGTGCGCATGGATTAACCTTTCCGGTAGTCAAGAGAGTGGTCGTGTAGTGGTCAAAGGAGCAGATGATTTTGAAACGTTCGGCCTTGAGGTCGATGGCTACAAGTTAATCTTCCTCGTGCGTGACGGCAATGAAATTAATGAGGACGATAAGTACGTCAAGTACGGTACAGAAAGCGACGACGATGCGCTCAATAGCGATGAATGGACTCATGTAGCCGGGACGTACGACGGCAACGCTGTGAAGTGCTACATAAACGGTGAAGTTGCCGGCACGGAGCCAAATGCTGGTTCATTAGTATTTCTCTCGCAGGATACCAACGACCTGGCGATAGGCAACCGTGCGGAAAATATGGGGACGCCGCTTATAGCTACGGTAGGCGACGTTCGCGTTTACAACTATGGTTTGTCGGCGGCGGAGGTTGCCTGCATTGCGACCGACGGCGGACAGAATGGCGTAGCCATTTTCCGGATGCAGTCAGTCGCCAACCTGTACACTGAAGAGCCACTGGGCTCTGGAGTGGTCAACCTCAAAGACTTTGCCAAACTCTCGGATGCCTGGCTTGAAGAGAAACTGTGGCCTTAGTAATCAGGTTGTGTTCTAACTTTGAAGATGTTCGGGGCCTATGCTAATGTCAGCATAGGCCCCGGTTTTTTTATTGATTATTGATAATTGATTATTGATAATTGATAGTCGGTTATAAATTGTCAATTAAAGGAGTTGAGTATGGCGCATAGGTTCATCAATGAAATCGGGCCGGGCGAACAAATCGACGATATTTATATGGTGAGAGAGCCGATTCTGCGGAGCACCACTCGCGGGGATTTATATATAGCAATGTTTCTTTCGGACCGCAGCGGGCAGTTGAATGGACGGATGTGGCAGGCAACCGAAGCGGCCTACAAGTCACTGCCGAAGCCCGGCTTTATTCATATACAGGGCAGGAGTGAACTTTATCAAAACAATCTGCAAATTGTTGTAAATAACATCGGCGTTGTTGACGCAAGTAAAGTGTCGCTTGAGGATTTTTTGGCCAGAACCGACAAAGACGTGAAGCAAATGTTCGACGATGTAAAAAAGGTCGTAGGTGGGGTAAAACATCCTCAGTTAAAGGCGCTGGTCGGAGAGTTTTTGGCTGATGCCGAACTTATGAAGAAATTCTGCAAAGCTCCGGGCGGCATGAAATTGCATCATAATTGTATCGGTGGGCTGTTAGAGCATACACATAATATGCTGCGAGTGGCCGTTGCGATATTGCCGTTGTATCCAAAGGTGCAGGCCGATTTGGTTTTGGCGGGGATTTTTTTGCACGATATGGGTAAGACCGAAGAGCTTTCGTACGATATGGCCTTTTCATATACGGATTCAGGCCAGCTAATCGGGCATGTTGTACAGAGTTTGCTTATGGTAAATCAAAAGGCAGATGCGCTGAAGGCGAAGGGGACGCAGATTGATAAGCCGATTTTGGATGCTCTCGGGCATATTATTTTGTCCCACCACGGCCAATACGACTTTGGCTCGCCGAAGCTGCCGGCGATGCCTGAAGCGTTTATGCTCTATTATATTGACGATTTGGACGCCAAGATGAACCAGGTGACAAAGGCGATTGACAATGAGCTGAGCGATTCGAATTGGACGGCCTGGCAAAACGCCCTGCAAACAAGGCTTTACAGAAAACGCATCGAATAAAAACGGTTTTTAGGGATGACAAAGTTCATAGTTCACAATTGTATTTAGCTGTCAATCAGAGTTAACTAATGTTCAGGACTTCTGCAGCAAGCGGGATAGCAATCACAACCGCTATACTTTGTTTCATTTGCGGCTGTGCTCCTCACGCCAAGGTACCAGTCAGTTCGGACTCCAAGCAAGAAATTATCTCGCAGTTAAAAACATTCACGGATTCGACCACTTACGATGATATAGTCAAAATATTCGGAAAACCATCAAAAGAATTCAATCCCCCGAGTAATCCTCATGAAGAATATGTTTTGTATTATCGTTTTCGTGATGATGCAAGATGGGGATTCTGGATTATGCTCCATTACCCTGAAAAGACATATTGGTATTCGAGCAACGATATCGTGGATTTAGGAGAATTGTCGTGAAATACTTGATTTTGGCGGCGTTGCTTTTGGTGATTTCGGGCTGTTCTTCAAAGGGGCTTGTCGATGATTTATACGCAAGGGGGGCTAAGCCGTCTGCGACAGCAAAACTGGTTTTCAGGGGTTCAGACGCGGATTTTGGATGGGATACGGAAGTTGTTATCACAGACAGGAATGTAATTGACGAGGTTTGGCATTCGATTTTAAATTCCAGGCCTTATGCCCGGTTTTCTGCTTGTGGATGGCGAACAATCGAGTTTTATTCAACTTCGGACTCAAGCACTCCGCTCGCCACTCTACGTGTATATTGCGGCGATATTGACCGTGGTGATGCTGCGCACGTTGAGGGAACTGGTCCCTTCCCTTGGGACAGCTCCAGAGGTGGTAGAGTTGGTCTGTACGGATGCAAAGGTTTAGATGAGCTTGTTCTAAAATATCTTAGAGAAGAATACGAGGAGCGAAATAAATATTTACGTGAAATGCCAAATATTGTTGCAGATTTTGAAGCCAATACTGAAGATTCCAATTTAGAATTCGAGTGCTTTTACTATAAACCCAGGAAAACGCAAAAGGGAGATATGACATATTTGTGGTCGGAAAAGGTGATAATTGCAAGCGAAAAAATACCTAAGCCAACTGCCGATTTCACCCGCTATTTAATCCGGGAGCGGTTTCTCTCAAAGCCAGAGACTTGGTCGGACGGGTTTTTTGGAGACAGCAAATATATTAAAGCCACCCTCTCTTTTGTTCCTATTCAGAACTATCACCAGGAAAAGTTTCCCGAGATTTGGGAATATAAACTCTTTGTAAATAGTTACCATCCCCAATACGGCATTGGAAAAACTGTTTGGGGCGAGAGATTCTTATGTTCTCAAAAGGGATATATTCTTTATAGAGGGGAAAATGGCCCGTGGGATTACGGGTATGTAAAACGAGGTGAAAATGGGGTATTCATCGATATCATCGATAGATTTTCTTCCCCTCAAGTTTGGTCGGCTGGTGTTACAGGAATAGTCACGGAATATTTTTACAAAAACGGTGGGAAGGAGCTTATAAAACTGAAAGAATCCAATGAACGTGTTGAAGTATTGTCTTATCTAAATAACTATTTCGATGGCAAGTTTTGGAACGGAAAGAAATAAAGGAGAGATTTAAATCAGCCCAGCCGGGCTCCCCCCCTTGAAGATAGCCCGGCTGGGTTTTTGGCAGGCATGTGGGTGTCCGTGACTTTTATTTTAGGCAGCCTGAGTTTTTTTTCTCTGCGTCGAGAATACCTTCAAGCCATACGATATCACCATACTTTTTTGCAGAGTGTGACAATGTTATGGCACACAGTGCGAAAAAAACCACAATTTGGGTGCAAAAGTGCTTGGTTCACGCTTCGAAGACTTTGTTTCACAGGTTTTTTCTTGCGTTTTAAGGGGCTTTAGCGTATAATAAGAAAAAGTTTGTGGTGCTTCTTGTTCAGTGAGGTTGGAAAAGGAGGGGAAACCATGAGCACTTCAGTTAAGTTCAGGTCGATTGTGCTGACGGCAGCAGTGGGGGTACTTATTTTCACCGCATCCGGCGGCGCAGGTGAGGCTTGTGTGGTGCCTGATAACAGCACAGGCACGCCCAATCTGCCGCCAATCGGCTGCACGTTTATATGCCCGAATGAGCCCTTCATGATAATCACCGGGCTACCAGAAGGAAACACGATAGAGCTGGATGGTACACTCAAGGACTTCGTTTGTTGTGGGGACTCCTGTACTAACTGCTCGTTGTCCCTTGCTTCGGGGCAGTGCGAGACTGCTGGTGGAAGTCTGGGGGGCCATGGTCATTGCTTCGATGCCACGTTGGACCTGGCAGTTACGGGAACCGGTGGCTTGGAGGGCTTCAGCCGCAATCTTTCGGTTCCGGTTCACGGCGAGGTTCATACGGGGCCTCGCACTCCGGGCGAACCCGTACAGGATTTTAACAGCGTCTTCTTCCGTCTTACGGGTGAACTCTTTGGCGACCCCGATTTTTGTACATTTCGTATTAAGTGGGGTACGGATTATAATCTGCCGAGTCCGGGCCATACGACATTAACGGAATTGCCCAGTGGTGATTTCGCGGTGGACAGCTTTTTTGACATTACATACGAGATTGAGTTTGAGGGTTGTCCGGACAGTGTTTATCTAGAAGACTTGTCGGGAACAACGACAGAAACGCTGCTTATGGAAACCGGTTTCGCAGAGTGTAGACCGACGCCGGACGGCACAGCTTGTGAACCGACGGCATGTTTGGATACGGACGAGGAATGTTACCCGGTGTGCGTGAACTTTGATATGGCCACGGGTGATATTACCATACTCGACTGTAATTGCGGCGAGCCTAACGACTGCCGTGTGTATATACCCACCGGCTCCGGGTCCGGTCAGGCTTGTATGTTGCCCGATAACGGTACGGGCACGCCTAATCTGCCGCCAATAGCCTGCGAGTACAACAGCCCCAACGATGTTTTCAAAATCATCGATGGCCTGCCGGTTGGGACTACGATAGAGATGGACGGTACGTTAATGGACTTTGTTTGTTGCGGCGACTCCTGCACTGACTGCTCACTGGCTTTGGCTGCAGGGCAGTGCGAGATGGCTGGCGGAAGTCTCGGAGGCGATGGTCATTGCTTCACGGCGACGCTGGACCTGGACGTTAACGGAACCGGCGACTTAGCGGGTTTCAACCGCCATTTGGCTGTTCCTGTCTCCGGTGAGGTCCACACAGCGCCTCGCAATCCCGACGACCCGGTACAGGACTTTAACAGCGTTTTCTTCCGTCTTACTGGTGAACTCTTTGGCGACCCCGATTTTTGTACGTTTCGTATTAAGTGGGGTACGGATTATAATCTGCCGAGTCCGGGCCATACGACATTAACGCAATTGTCAACAGGTTATTTTGGGGTGGACAGCTTTTTTGACATTACATACGAGATTGAGTTTGAGGGCTGTCCCGGTGAGCTGCTGGATGGTTACTCCGGTACAACCACCGCCGCCACACCTCTTCGAATGATGGCCGGCGGTCCGGTGCCCCGTTGTGTTGGCGATTGCCCACCTGGGAAGGTCTGTGACGAGACCGTAATAGTTAACTGCAACGACGGGACCCTCAAGATATGCTGTGTCCCGACGCGGCCAAGTGCGGACCTGAACAGAGACGGCATAGTTAATTTCAAGGATTTCGCTTTCGTAGCCGACCAGTGGTTGACAAGTGGGCCGTAGTTTACCTGCGTACATTTACCCCACGATGACAAAGGACTTGAGTATTCGGCCTGCATCTTTTTGTTCTGTGCGAGTATAGTGCAAACCAATCCGGATAGGGCCGTATCAGATACTCTGCGTTGAGTCTCGTTTTAGGACGATGCCGGAAAATCGCCAGATTTTCTCGAATTGGTTGTGGGACATCGACATTCTGCCTGAGACGGGGTCGGCAACAACGACCATCCCGTCTGAGACTTCAAGGACGACGACACAGTGGTCCGACAGGAATGTTTCCTTTACCATAACTAACGTGATGCCGGCCTCGCTGAGCTCAGCAAGTGAGCGGAAGTGACGGTACTGGCATCTTAGTCCATCGGTGCCGTACTGATTCCGAAGGGCTGTGTAAAGGCATCCGGGGAGAGTACCAGCGACGGGACTTGAGTGAGAAAGCACAGCTATTTGGCCTTCCTGTGCGTGCAGGCCTAATTTTCTAAGAGCCGTTACCGCCGCGGCGGGGCCACAGGTATAATCTGTGGTCTGAAAGCAGATGCCTTTGGAATCAACTCTTGTTTTAAGATTTGAGAGGTGGTTCTTAATTAAAGCAGGAACCAAAAAAGGCAGAACTGAAAACCAGATAACAACCACAGCCATCAGGGTGCAAACTATGAACTTCTCACGTTTGCGAGGCAGGCGCGATAAGGGAGTGGTTATGCCCATCGTAACAGCCAGGCATAAGATGACGAATTTCGCCCGCCCCATAAGCCAGTAGAAGGGGGGTACAAAGGCCAACGAATTGGCAAATCTGGGGGCTACCAGCATCGCTATGAGAGCAAGGGATACAAGATAGCCCAGTGTCCAAAAGGGTCTTCGAAGGCCTGAAAATATCCTGCCAAGGACGATACCTGAAACGGCTACAAAGATAATACCTATAGTTTCAAGCCAGGGGTTCATCACTTCTCCTAATATTATGTATAAGGAAATAGCACTGAATGCGGAAGCAGAGGGCCCTCCTCTTTCCACATCTTTTTATGCTTCTAATATATCAGGATAGAGTCCAAAAGTCAAGAAAATTACCGACAGTTAGGGTAAATCTCCAACGAAAAACCGAACAAATTATGGTCCTATAAAACCCCTGAACTAAATAGCGGTCTCTTGGCGCACTATGGCGCAAGATATGAGATGCGAATATATTGGGAATTGATGATTGGGCGATTTGGATTTGTGAGCGGGTGCTGTGTGAGGTCCTGCGCATCGTCCTATATTTTCTTTAATTTTGCCAATTTTTCGCTTGACTTTGGCAGAGCAGTCTGATAATCTAAATCAGTTAGTACATCATAGGCTTAGCGAGGAGTGGAGTAGTGAGGATAAGTCTTCGTCGTCCCAGCTTCTTCCTCGGGGACAAGTTGCCGTTGTGCAAAAACTTTTTGGCTGGACGAAGCCCGGATGTTTCCCTCCAGACCCACGAGGCTTCTCCGAAATAGATATACTCTGGGTGTTAACTGCGCGCATAAAGTGAACTAAAAAAAATAACTTGCGGGCGTTGCCGCAAGAGAAGTTATAAATGGGTAAAGTATTTTTGCTGAGGAAGAAAACACTTTAATTTTAGGAGGACTTAAGATGGGAGAGCTTAAATCAAAAATTTTGTTAGTTTGTGTATTTGTGTTATTGTTTGGCGCTGCCCCTGTCGCTCTGGGCGATTGGGACGTCGGGGACGGCCACAAAATGCACTATCCGCAACTGCCGAAACCGGGCGGCTGGGATGTGGCTCTGTGGTCAGAGGGCTCAGTATGGCTGGCCGACGACTGGCAGTGTTCAGAAACCGGGCCGGTTAAGGACATCCACTTCTGGGTCTCCTGGGAGGATGATATGGTGTCGTCAATCGGTGGTTTCTCAGTCCGCATCTGGTCGAACGACCCCTGCGGACCAAATGGCTATAGTGAGCCCAACGAGCTGCTCTGGGAGCGCGACTTCGACGCCGGTCAATTCACCGTCCGCGATATGCCTGACGATTTGCAGGGTTGGTTTGACCCTTTCTCGGGTTCGTTCTCCCCAGATGACCATATTACGTGGCAGCAGATCAACATCACCGAGATTGACGACCCGTGGATTCAGAAGGAAGGCGAAATCTACTGGCTGATGATTGATATGGGTGCTCCGTATTGTGGCTGGAAGGAGTCGGGCAGCCCCCATTTCCGCGACAACGGAGTCTACTGGGACGGCCTCAAATGGGTCAAGTTGGTAGATCCTATGTCCCAGGAGTCCCTTGACCTGGCCTTTGTCATCACGGGTATGGAAGAAGACGTGAAGCACAAGAATTTGAAGTGGTCGCAGCCGCCTATTGAGTGGGACCCGAATGATGATATACCGACGTACTGCGGCTGGGATGAGCAGTCTTTCTTCGTAGACCCTGACGTCGACTGGGTAATGGTCGCAGACGACTTTAGATGCCTTGGCACTATGCCGGTAACAAGCATACACTGGTGGGGTTCGCATTTGGGGTGGGAGGACCCCGGAATTGACCCGCCGGACCTGCCGATTGCCTGGCGGATAGGGTTCTGGAGCAATGTTGCTGCCGACCCAACGGCTGACCCTAACTACAGCTACCCGGAAAAATTGCTATGGCAGATTGAAGTGCATGCGGACCGGGTGGATGTTAATGAGGTCGGTAGCGATGAGTACCCCCAGATTGCTTATGATGATATTTGCTATCAGTACTACCTTGATTTGGAGCGGGATGAGTGGTTCTGGCAGAACCAATACGAAACTCAGGACTATATATACTGGCTCAGTATCGCGGCCGTTTATAACCCGGACGTAGGGGCCCCGCAATTTCCCTGGGGATGGAAGACCCGGCCGTGGCACTGGATGGACGATGCAGTGAGAATCTGGCTCACAGGCGACCCTGTGGCTGGTATGGTGCTTGACCCAGGGCTTAATATGATTGAGCCGATTAAAGAACCTGTATTTAGTAAAAGCTTTGACCTGGCCTTTGAGCTTGACACCGACCCCAACTATATCAAGCACGAACAGCCGTTTACCGGTATCCGCAACTGGCCTCACTACGAGGATGAGTGGTCCATGGCCATGCGCGAGACTCGGTCGAAGTGGTGGCAGGGACCGAATCCGGCGGGCTGGGACGTGGCGTTCGAGTACGCGGGTGGTTCCCGGCTGGAGCTGGCAGACGACTGGCAATGTGACGAGACCGGCACGATAGACGACATCCACTTCTGGCTTTCGTGGGAGCTCGACGAGGTGGGGGATATCAACGCAGTCACCGTGAAGATATATTCGAATGACCCGTGCGGGCCCGGGAACTTCTCAGAGCCGAACGAGCTAAAGTGGTCGCGGACGTTCTCCCGCAATCAGTTTTACTGGATGTACCACGGCTCGGGCAGCCAGGGGTGGCTCGACCCCTTTGGTGACTACTGGAATTACCCGGACCACGCCGAGTACTACTACCTGAGCATCGACGATATTAATGACCCGTTCATCCAGCAGGAAGGGGATATTTACTGGCTGAGCATCGAGCTGGAACCGAACGATGCCTCGTCGGGCTATGCGGGCTGGAAGACGACTACCAGTCTTTGGCAGGACGTTGCGGTCTGGAGGAAACCCGGAGACCCATGGCAGATGTTGGAGGAGCCGACAATGGGTCTACCGATGGATCTTGCATTCGAACTCACGACTTCGGAACTGATTATCGACCGTCTGGTAGCTGACGATTGGCCCTGCGACGGCAATGAACCGGTGTCGGCAGCAGTGTGGTGGGGCTCTTATATCGGCTATGAATACGCGGCGTGTGATATCGTTGGTCCGTGGATGGATCTGCCGGTGCCGCCGGACTACTTCCTTTTGAATATTTGGACAGATGTACCGGTGGATTCGACCGACCCGACCTCCTACAGCCACCCCAACGACATAATCTGGAAGTACAACGCCTATGATTACGATGAGGTGCTGGTCGGCTATGACAAACACCCCGAGGACCCTGACCCTGACGACCCGGGCCGTGAGCCGGTATTCCGCTATTCGGTGCGGCTGCCGCGCGAGGCGTGG
>JGI10211J34971_10003604_pt1 | contig 12382 bp, 10 predicted proteins | sample Etolagsediment_FD_34971 | JGI IMG/M metagenome (IMG submission 34971) | reverse complement strand
GGGGGGGCTTAGGCACGCTACGCGGCCAACCTTTTCAAGACGACAACCACTCACGAAATCATACTACCCGAAATCGTTTTTGACACTGGTCAGTGTCAGCACCCTAATCTCGAAAAGACGAAAATGACATCCGCACTGATATGCTCTCATTACGAAATAATCTCGTCATAATCATTGACACTTGTCAGTGTCAGCCTATTCCCCGACCAAATGCTCATTAGGGGGGTAGTTTTTTGGTCAGTGTCAGCTATGATGTGGTCGTGCCTTGAACCTTACCATAATGTGTGCGAATGAGTGATTTCTTGATTGGTTTCAATTTCAAAAAGTAGCACCCCCCCCTCTCCCCGATGGGGGAAGAGCGATGCGACCCCCCCCGAGGTTGGTTTATCGGGGCGGACACCCCCTGAAGCAAGAGGGTAGATGGTGTGATTGGGTGGTGGTGGTGCTCACACACATTACAGCATCTACCCATCCCTTTCTCTCAGGGGTGTGTCAACTCATCAACTCAACTCGGGATTGGGTTTTTCGGGGGCGCCGCCACACCACAGCAAGAGGGTAGGTCGTGTGGGTGGTGTGGTGCTCACACATTACAGCACGGGGGGATTGCGACGCTTTCTATCTATTGGGGTGTGTCAACTCATTCACGTGGGGTCAACTCAACTCTCTCATTTTTGATTAATCGGGGGCTGCGCCCCCTACAGAGCCAACGATTGCTACCGAATGCTGCCGAATGCTACCGAATGCTACCGAACGCTGCCGAATGCTGTCGAAATTCGCCCAAGCAGAGAGTTAACAAGCGGTCCGTAGTTGGTTTTTCGGGGGCTCTCACCGAGGCAAGAGGGGGGATCGGTGTGGTCAAATGAAAAAATAATTAGACGGATATAGAGTAGATCACTTGAGGGGGCGATCTCGGGGAGACTTGGGTGTTGCCGCACCAAATCAAGTCTTCACATTATCGTGATATGATCACAGCAAGTTGCTCGTGTCAGCGCTGTGTTTCGCCATTTTCTGGACACTCTAGGAAAAGAGAATTCGTGAATATTATATGGCTCCGTGATGGTGTCGCCCTGAGCTCGATGACAAGTAATACAATAAGCGGGTCTAAGGAAGTCCCAGAACTGCTCCACTGGGAGTGTGAACTTGGGAATTCCGTTCTGTGCTGCGAACTTCATAACGCCGTCGTTGATTTCCAGAATCACAATAGTCTCATTTTTGGCGTGGGGAATGTTCTTATTCGCCGTGTCGATGATTAGCTTTTGTCCCGGGAAGATTGTCCAGGCTTGGTTCGCCCACTCTCGCATTTGGCTGCGCTTGTCCAGTGCCCAGCTCGCTGGTGATTTTGGTAGCTCTACTTGGTTCTTGGGGCGCTCTGTTTTAAGGACGTGCTGTAGCACCTGCTTGTTCACGGCAACGACCTTTCTGTTGGTGTAAGCGATATTGGTCTTTTTGATAGACTTATTCTTGCTGGTCATTGCCCGCATTGCCGCAACATCGTCTGTAGTTTTCGCCAAATTTGCGAGCGTTCGCAGCTTTGTGTCGTACCGGCATTTCTCGTGCCAGGCAAGGTCAATACGTGTGCCGTTAGTAAGGTAGGCGATGTAAGGATGATCTTCGAAGCCGTCGGCGTATATCGGGTTCGTTTCCACAGCGCCGAGCTGGGCGAAATCGCCCACAAGTATCAGGCGAACACCCAGCGATTTTAGATAGCCCAGCTGAGCAATGAACTGACTGGACACCATTGATATTTCGTCAACCACAATGACATTGTATTTGTCGGCAATTCTCAAAAATACTTTATCGTCCTCACACGAGCTCTTCTCGAACGATAGCCCAAATAGCTTGTGGAGGGTATTGCCGCCGACGTGGTGATTGGCTGCTTTGTTTGTTGGTGCTACGACCTTTACACGATAGCATTCCTCACGAAGTCGTTCAACTATCGCTCTTGTCAAATAGGTTTTGCCTGTCCCACCCTCCCCGTTGATTAGCAGTCCCCCGCTGTCTTCGAAAATCTTATATATGTTTTCAATGTCATTACTCGTGTAGTCTGTCCCATCGGGCTTTTTGCTCGTGCTGAGTGTGAGAATTCTGGGTTGGGCGAGGTTCTTGTGCCTGATGTTCTCCATACGGGATGGGAGCGGCTCAATCTTCAGCTGTCCCAATTTCTTGCCCAGCTTGGGTGGTGTGTGTCCGGGAGCAGCGACAAATGCGTCACGATGTCGATAGAGAGTGTGTTCCACTCCACCCAGCCGCTTCATATGTTGGTAGATGACGAGGTTGCCGAAGCAGAGCTGTTGGTGATAGAAAGGAAGTGTCGTGCGGTGCCGTGCGAAATTCTCACAATCGCCGGTCATATATAGTGATAGTTCCTCATCGTCGTTGGACTGGAAAAAGGGGTTTTTGGCTTGGTTCAGCCCGTTGATAGCGTCGGTGAGTGATGGCGAGAGCGCTGCCCGGTGCCGCGTGTAGTTGTTACTGCCCAATATTCCAGGGATAAGGCACCTGATCTTTTTCCGCAGCGCCTTTGTTGCTTCGTCCTTCGGTGCGACACCGAAAATGCTGTCAATCTTATTGAATAAGTCCTTAAAGAAATTCTTCGTGATCGTGTACTCCGCTGGAATGAAAGCCGTGATGTCATCTGGGGAGATTAACCCGTCATCGATTGCCGTCTGGACGATGATGCGTGGATAGAGCCCAGCACCAGTCATAAGCCATTGGTCGGCAGCTGCGTTGATCTGCTCGTTGCCTTCACAGAGCACGTAATCCCCTCTTGCTCCCCCGGTGTGCCTTTCCCAGTGTGGTTTCACCTCGTCAAGGTTGATCACACCGCCGTTGTAGTAGTATAACCCTGGCTGCTTGTAATCTGTAGGTGCTTCCCGCACCACCGAGCACGCTCCAAATACACACCATTCGTCTGGCGGATTGAGTAGCGCATTGGGATCATTGCCGCACACGTCGTAGCAGACTGACCCTTCCGGGAAAGCGGATGACCCCTTGCCGCTGGGCGTGAGACCATAATAGAACAAATCCTTCTTGGCTTCTAGAGCCTCGTTAACATCGGGCGGGAGGGTTGAGTAGCCGCCGTGTCTGCCCATATGATGCTGGACCAGCAACGACGCTAGATGCTCTGGGGAGTTGAGTTCGGTGATTGGCTTGTCGCCGATTAGCATTGGATTGCCGCTATCTTTCCAAATTCTTAGGATTTCCTTAGCAGCATCCCTGCTGCGCCAATCAATCTTGTAGCGTATGATGCTGTCGTCGTCGATGTTGAAATCCACTTGCTTCAGCCGCCACGTCGTTCCCTTGGGAATGACCTTTAGCTGGTCTTGGTGGGGAATGACCCCGTGCTCTTTGACCTTGTTAGTTAGGAATGTCATTGTGTCTGCGTTTTCCGGCAGATCAGTGTCAATCTCGGTAATGTTGGTGGGGGTGTCGAGCTCGGCTAGCGTGGTCTTCTTCGCCTTGTTCTGCTTGGCGGTGCTAGTGTAGCGTTGCGAGATTGAGTTGATCTTGGATTGCGTTGTGATGAGGTGAATGTGTTCGTTCTTGATGATGGCGCAAATACAATGCGACGTGGCGGAGGAGGTAGCTCGGGGGTGTGTGTATTGCTCCAGCGTGTTTTCCGCTTCGTCGAGCAAGTAGCAGCTCACGCCGTGCGCCTCGCACCATTGCCGCATCTCAAAAAGCCAGAGCCCGAAGTACTCATCAAGCTCCTCGTCTGTCCCGTTGGCGGGAGCGGCGTTAACCACATCATCCCACGATTTGTGCTGTGTTCCCCGCACCCAGTTGTATATAGCATAATTGCGGGCTTTCAGTTTCATTCCGGCTCGGTTGCCCAGTCTCCACTGGAGAGCGTGGTAGCCGCACCCCCGCTTTTCGGTTGTGAAATTTTCTGTGTGTGGAATGACACACTTGAATTCGTGCGAGAGTGAGTTGACACGATAGGCACGGCGGTCGGTGATTTCCGTTGTTTTGCTTTGAATAAGTGTTGGCTCGTCAAACTCGTCGTACTCGTAGAGACTACCATCGTTGATTGCCGCAGCTCTAATGAGTGCGTCTCGGTTGGCTGCGAAGTATGCTAAGGCGGCGGCTTTTGACCCCCGAAAATTCGCTGTGTACATCACTCTAATAGGTGGTGTGCCCTCCTTCCTAGTTCGCACTGGAACATCGAACCTACCTTCTTGAACCCAGTGCCTCTGGCGGATTTCTCTTTGTCCATCGGGTAGCGTGTGAACACGTTTGCTGGGATCTGGAACGTAGTTGCTAATCCCGCTACGAGCTAACGTCTCGGCGAACTCGTTGAACACTCCCTTTATTTGACCCTGCTTTGCGCCGCTGAGAAATCGGGCGGGTTTCCCGAACAATCGCTGATATTCGGCTTCCACTTGTTTTGGCTTAAGTGTGGGTCTCTTGCTGCTCTTGTAGGCGGCGATGAACTTGTCGATATCCTTCTTCCGCTTCATCCCAGCACTTGAACCTACGCACAGAGATTATTCTAGATGTTTTTTCGCCGTTTTCGCCTTGGCGCGGATAAGATGGCTGGTTAATCAATTACGACCTGGGGTGGTAATTGAGTGCGTTTGATCGTGTGGGGGTGGTTGTTTTAGACACTGATCGGCTTCTCAGCCATTGGTTGGTCATAACGATTGATCACACACGACGTTGTCCCGGTTGGGTATGTGTCCACAGGAGCATCAGTTGCGGTGATTGGGGCAAATCTCTGTATTGGTGAGTTGTTGGAGTTGTTGGACATCCACGTCTTTACGGCGGCGTAGCTAACACCCAATTCACGAGCCATTTCTGCGCCGCTTTTGTAGTAGCGGCACACGACCAGCTCCTCGCCCATTCCCATTGGAAAGCGAAATGTCTGCTTGAAGCGGTATCTCTTAACGTGTCCGTAGGGCATATTGCTACTCTGCCGCTAGAAAAGATTGTAAGTCGTTTTCTCTCTAAAAATGTCCTGTTTCGCCTAGGATGCTCCCGACTACCTTGCGGATGGTAAAAGCCGAAGGACACTGATCAATTGGTAATTCGCAGCGCTCAATCGTTAAAATGTTGTGGAAAGTGTTTCGGGAGCGCCCATTTGCCCAGTTGTCGATGGTAGATTGTGAGCACCCCAAGTGTCGTGCTAACGCAGCCTTGCTGCGAAAGTATTGAATAGCTTGGATGTTTCCGTTAAGGCGTTGCCGAATGCGCCACCTGTATTCTGTCATTGCTAATACGCTGCTAGGTAATTCTTGTGGTGTTTTTTAACCAATAGTTGTGCGGTTGTGTTCAATGTCGCAATAGTTGTGGTGTGTTAATAGGGGATCGTAAGGGGGGCGCTGGGATGGGTTCTGGGGGATCGTAAGGGGGCGCTGGGATCACTGGGTGTCGGGTGCGGGTAGCTCAATGGTGTCAGCCCACTCAATAATTTTGTCTAACATATCATTCACGACATCGTGATCAAAAGTATGATGAACTAAGGTGCCGCCGTATCTTGTGAAAAATGTGGCGGCATTGGGTGTTTTCCAGACAGCCATCGATAATTGCGCGACAGCTTCGGCGTATTCGGTACAGACAGGATAACGAGGGTCACGAAATTTGTCAACGTGTAAGATGGTTTGATAGTTAGCGGTAACGCCCTGAGGTCGTGCGATGAGACCAATCTTGTCATCGATGATAGAAATCATATGTCGTGCGGACAGGCAATCCCAAGGCACATATACTGGCTCGCCAAGTATTTTGGTGAGTGTATCATCGGGGTGGGACATAAAGAGCTGTTTGTCAAAGGACGCCCTGATCTGTTGTTCGGTTTTACCCACGAACTGAGGGTAATAGAGTGGTGATAGGTTCTTGCCCGTTTTGATGTAGCTAGCAGCGTCTTGAGGAGATTTGGTTCCGGCACCACAGACCCAAGCCGCTGCGTAGCTGGTGATGACGGCGGGGGTTTGGTGGGCGATGACGTGCTTGGGGGGCATTTGGTTAAAATAATAGGATATTTATAAGTAGTATTGTCTGTGGTTATGGTCTCGCCAAAATGGAAAGATTGTCATTTTTGTCCGTTGGTGCCGGGTCAATTGCTAATTGACGCAGCATTGATACAGCATTGACAAGAGCTTGTGCGAGCTGTAAGCAGATAACGTTGATGTGAAGCTTTTTCAGCAGTGGCGGGAGTCCAACCACACACTGCCGACCTAACTGGATAATTTGTTTCTATATGAATGACGCAATTGTGGTGCTGGGGGAAGGCACACAGCGATGACGGACACCTAAGGGGTGGGTGATGTTAGCATCCGCATCTGCTGGTGGTGCTTTCCCCACGACTATAGAAGCTGCGTTGCCTTTAAATCGGTTATCGTCGGCGGGTGTGCCGCTTCGTCCGCTTCGTCCGCTTAGCCTTGGTGTGCCGCTTGGTGTGCCGCTTCGTCCGGCGCGTCCGCCTCGCCTTGGTGCTTCGACCACGCCGTCTGCGTCCGCCAGTCGTAGCAGCTCCAAGCTTCTGCGCAAATTCCAACATCTGTAAGGTAGCGCCCGAATAAACGCACTTGGCGTGGGAACACGTTCTCCCTGACTGAGCGCAGGGATTATGCGGAGGGGGGCGGGGACGGGACGTAGGCGGGCGGGGTCGTCGCTGTCCGCTCCGTCTGCTCTCTCATTTCTTCGAGCTCGGCAAAGAATTCCGCGGCATCGCTCGTAGCAGCTCTCAACTGATCTTCCCAGACAATCAATGTGGTGAGTGTCTCGTGATCCAATCTTAGCCACTTGGCGTGGTGGTCGGCGCACACACCACACGAATGGCTCCACGTCTTGTTGGGAACGAAGGTGTTGATGCCGAGAACCGCCCAGCCGTGCGCAATTCGGCTTGCGCAGCCGGGAACAGCGCAAGGTTGTGGGCGGTCGTCGGCAAGAGCGAAAGAGGTGGGCGCTAAGTAGCGATCGGGCTTTCTTGAGAGGTGACATTGACAACCTTCGGGACATCCGTCGCTGTTGCCGCTGTCATCGCTGCCGCCGCTGTCGCTGCCGCTGTCTGTTAGCCGAACTGCGGTCAGCGGCATTGTCAGGTGTGTCGTGTGTGTGTGGGTAATTTTTGTTTCAATTTTCGCCGCTTAGCCCGCACACAGGAAACAGCTGGCGTTGTATAACATATTTCGCCAGTCGGGGGCGATAAACCCGATGGCTACCAGCACGGCAGCAACGACAAGTAGATCCGCCAGATCTGGGTGGTAATGGATTATGACCAATACAACAACAGCGAGAGCAAGAATGGTCTCCATTTAGTGATCTGCGAGAATAACTGCGGGTGGCGGGTCGTAGGGTGTCCCGGCAGGGTAGCTCACAAATGTGAAGCACACGCAGGAAATTGATCACTAATTTGCCTTACTTCACGGGGCAATACCAGCACCCGAACCGCAATGGCTCTCGCACAAGCGCGCGCGATCTACCAGCAGAAGCTTCCACTTGTAAATGCTCTAGTATTCACACTGGAGCAAGAGGGAGCAGACGACGAGACGATAACCAATGCGATCAACGAACAATTTCCAGGCTTCGCCCGTGGGCAGACCTTCTATACGTGTGTGCTGTGCGATCATCGAGAGTTTGGCTTCGGGAACAATCCAGCGCCACTGCGACAACAGGGCAGATGCTGTGAGGAGTGTAATCTTGAGGAAGTGATCCCGACACGGATTTCGATGGTACAAGCGGAGGCGGAGTTGGCGGCGAATGAATGAGTGGAGGACGACGAGGCGAATGAATGAGAGTGGAGGACGAGGCGAATGAATGAGGGAGGACGGACGACGCAACCATTTTTTTTCTTACCAGTTATGCTCTGGGCACATTGACGGCGGCAGCCGAGCGGCAGCGAGGCAGACAACGTGTGAGTTGAGGGTGAGATGTGAGTTGACACAAGGGTGAATATGACTTGTCCCAGCGGGGTGGCGTGGTGTGGCGTGTGATGATGGCGGCAGCGGGGGGTGGCGGGATGGGGATGTCCCGGCGGGGGTGTTGTCAACTCTTTGTTGTTCGTGTCATATCTATTGTAAGCAGGCAGTAAAGACAGCATTGAACGTGCGCGGATTAGCAGCCTTGTTCGATGACTGGATAGGAGGTGGGTGATGAGTTGAGGAGGTGGGTGATGAGTTGAGGGGGGTGTGGGGTGAGGATGTCCCGATGTCGGTCTGGCGCATCAGCGTCGGTCTAGCGCATCAGCGTCGGGGGGCAGCGGTCAGTGGCTGTGGATGCCGCTGGGGGACAAGAGGGGTGGTGGTGGGTTGGTGGTGATCTTTTAATAATTTCGCACTGATTATGCTGTCAGCTCTTGTGGCGCACCTTGACGGCGGCAGCCGAGCGGCAGCGAGGCAGACAACGTGTGAGTTGAGGTGGCGATGGTGGCGGTGCGGCGGGGCGGTCAGTGGCGTGTCAGCATCGGTCAGCATCGACATTGGCTGGATGCCGCCGGGTGGGCTGGGATGGGTTCTGGGGGCGGAGCCCCCGACAAGAGGGGTGGTGGTGGAATGATGTTGGAGAATAAAAATTTCCGCATTGGTTATGCTCTCGGCTCTTGTAAGACAGGGCACTGCTGCCCCGAGCGAGCGGGTAGGATGATGGCGTGGCGCAGCGGGGTGCGAGAGGGTGCGAGAGGGTGGATGAATTGGGGCGTTGTCAACTCGGTCGGGCGTTGTCAACTCCTGTTATTTGTAATTTATCTATTGTAATTGGTCAGCACACAAACAGCATTGCCAGCATTGGTCGTGTGCCGACTAGCCCTTGTTCGATGTCTGGGTAAGATGAGTTGAGGTGTGTCCCGGAGGGGGGTCTGGCGTGGCGGCGTGGTGGCGTGGCGCAATGATGGGTTTGATACCGCACTATGCTGTATCACACGCACACAGCAGCTGCTGAGTTAAGGGTCGGTCTGGCTCGCAATTTGGGGCTATCCACTCGCAATTTGGGGCGAAAGGCACCATATTAGCGAACAATACGGGACACGTCGGTTCCTGTTCGTCGTCGTCTTGTAGTCCGAACGGACGAACGATTGTCTGGATTTCAAGAACAATTGCTGTTTGTCTGTGATGTAAGAGGAGAGAGGAAGTGTGTGAAGCACAGATAGTTAAGGCACCCCAACATCTCAAGACCCACTCACCGAGGTGTCGATGTCATCCCCCATCACGCATCCCACGAGCGGGGCAGCGGCAGGGATCGGGGGTCGGGTGGTCTCAACTCGTCCCATTCGTCTCAATTCTAACCGACAACGCTCACTAACAAGGAGCATTCGCAGTGCGGGTTCAAGAGATGCGTTCGTTCATTTACTGGCTATGTGGCTTATGTGAACCACACAGAGTTGATAACCCGTCCAATCCAAGACCTATCTCATCCCACCCATCTCACGCTACCGCAACATCGCATCGGCATCGGGGCACTGGCGGGGATTGGACAGGGGCTGCGTCAACTCGTCCCATTCGTCTCAATTCTAACCAACAACACCCACTAACAAGCTGCGTCAATCGTGCGGGTACAAGAGCCCATTCGCCCATTCTTACAGCACCACTCGCCACGCCGGGACATCGGTCTAATGCGGTCGGCAGCGATCGGCGGCTGTCGATGGCGGGACAGCGGCTGTGCTGCTGGGGTGTCTGTGTGAGCGGGATGAGATTTTTATTAAAAATTCGCACACCTAATATGCTCTCATTTCACCACCACTCTCGCAGACAGCCCCCGCCGCCGAAGGCGGCAATTATGACCTATTCCCGAGGCAGGGGTTGTTAAAATTGATTTGCCGCCGCACGTCTTGGATAACACCACCGCTGGTGCGATGCCCGACTTTTCGTGCGCAGTCATTTACCATATCCGTGCTCTGTCTGGAGAGCATCCATTGTATGTCGGTTCAACAGCGGATTTTGCGATGAGGCGCAGGACACACGCTGACGCTTGCGCTAACCCCAGCAGACATAACTACAACTACCCCCTCTATCAATACATTCGAGCGAACGGGGAGTGGTCTGCCTGGGAGATGGTAATTGTAGAAGAGTTCCCGTGCGAGACCGAAGACGAACTGATTGCCCGAGAACAAAAAGAAATTGACAATATGGGCGGAATTGGTCTGTTGCTGAATGAGCGAAACGCAATAGCCATAATACAGAAGTGTCCGCACTGCGACTACGAGACTGCCGACAAGTCACACCTGACAAGGCACATCCACACCCACACGGGCGAGCGTCCGTTTGAATGCCCGGAATGCGAATATGCCGCTACCACGAAGCAGAGCCTGGCAAGGCACATCCACACCCACACGGGCGAGCGTCCGTTTGAATGCCCGGAATGCGAATATGCCGCTACCACGAAGCAGAGCCTGGCAAGGCACATCCGCACCCACACGGGCGAGCGTCCGTTTGAATGCCCGCAATGCGACAAAACGTTCGCACGACGGGAAGACCTGACAAGGCACATCCGCACCCACACGGGCGAGCGTCCATTTGAATGTCCGCAATGCGACAAAACGTTCGCACGACGGGAAGACCTGACAACGCACATCCGCACCCACACGGGGGAGCGTCCATTCGAGTGTCCAGATTGTGACAAAAAGTTCGCACAACGGGGAGACCTGGCAAGGCACATCCGCACCCACACGGGCGAGCGTCCGTTTGAATGCCCGCAATGCGACAAAACGTTCGCACGACGTGAAGGCGTAGCAAGGCACATCCGCAGAATACATCCCGAGACGATTGGCTAGCTTGTTAGTTTTAGAGATAGAATAGCCGCCAATTGCCGCCCGGCGTGTTTGTAGATCGCCCCCCGACTCGCTTGTTCTCTTGGTTGTTCTAAGGCGAACGTTTGTAGATCGCCTCCTTGTCTCGCTTGTTCTAAGCGACGAATGTTTGTAGATGTTTTGGTTGTTCTAGACGAATGTAGCACCCCAGTGTTTTTAAGCACCCCCCTGTGCTTGTAGAATGTTTTTAGGGACACGACACCATTATCGGTGTGTTTTTAGGTGTTTTTAGGGGTTTGTAGATGCTCGGTGCGGAGCGTTTCTAGGGGGCGTTTCTAGGCGAACGGAGTTTTGCTTGCCCGCTTGGTCTAAGGGGGATTTGACGAACGCCCGTTCGTGTTTTGCCTGCCCGTTCGCCTGTTCGCTTGCCCGCTTGCTTTAGACGTGTGATCGACGAACGCCGTTTTGTTTGTTTTCAATCAGCCGAAGTGTCGCCCGCAGCCTCCAACAGCGCCACCATCTCGGGACGAATTCGGTAGCTGTCGCCCTCTTTCTCCAGATAACCCGCTCTTACCAGATCATCCAAGTCAGTCTGTACAATCTTCTGGAAGTCGTCCGCTTGTGCCGCCCGAACCTCCTCTGGATTTTCACTCGCATCTGCCCACTCTTCCTTGAAGTCGCACGGCTTACACGCAATCTTATTGTCCCGAACGTAGCAATCGGCTCCCCATTTGAACTGCTGACAGAATTCACAATAGACGAAGTTTGACATCTTGGGTGGTCTGGTGGTGTCGGTAGTGCGCTGTATAATTGCGCAAGTTAGCGTTCAATTTTTACAGCAGACCTTCCATAATTTAGTAATTGATTACAGCAGATGCCCCGACCACGCCGATATGACCAGAGCGTCATCTACCGCATCGCACCAATGCTCAGCGATGACGAAAAGGTTTGTTTCATTGGCGCAACCACAAACTTTCGTGGTGCTAAATTCCGGCATAAGACCGAGTGTTGTGACCCAGACAGCTACCACCATTTTGATCTGGTTTATCGCTGTATCCGTGAGCGTGGTGGATGGGACGCTTGGACAATTGAACCGATCCACCAATTCCAGTGCGCCAACATCGACGAATTCAATGCCGTGCGTGACAGGTGGATCGCCCAACTCAAGCCGCTGCTAAATGACGAGATACCAAGCACCACTTCGCAGCGCATTGTGGTGAAGAAGTTGGGGCAAGAAGGTGGAACTGAGAGCGAGACGGCTAGTAGTGTTGATAGCAGCGACGATAACGAAGGCGAGGGCGAAGGCGAGGGCGAGGGCGACAACCTAGTGTATCCCGACACTGAGGACGAGGGCGAATACGAGAGCGACGACGACTATTTCCAAGACGAATACGACATTGAAGACGATCCAGATTTTGAACATCTGCTCCAGAACGAGTTTGAGGAAGAGCTCCGCTCATATGCTGGAGGTTGGGTCCGGCTCACGCCAGACAGCCGCCCGACAACGCCGACGACACCACTAAAGGTGCGATGGGCAGACGAACAAGAACGTGAGCCAGTCACCTACGGCTATCTGCCGATGATTGTGTCTTTTTGAAGGGAAGGGAATAGGTCATAATTGCCGCCTTCGGCGGCGGGGGCTGTCTGCGAGAGTGGTGGTGAAATGAGAGCATATTAGGTGTGCGAATTTTTAATAAAAATCTC
>JGI10211J34971_10003603_pt1 | contig 12384 bp, 14 predicted proteins | sample Etolagsediment_FD_34971 | JGI IMG/M metagenome (IMG submission 34971) | reverse complement strand
AGTTGAAGGTGCCTACATCTCTCTATATATACGACTATTAGGCAGTCACAATAGAAAAGAGGCTACAGCATATGCTGCAGTAACCACAAATAATTCAAAACAAAAATGGAATAATGTAAAATTTATAAAATATAAATAAAATCCGTTATAAATTATATTAAACAATATAAAATTATATATATTAATGTTTTATGACATTACTTTATGGATTATTACATCTTTAATACTAATTATTTTAATACATTATTTATTTAATTTTTTTAAAGATACTTTAACTACACCAAAAGTAAAAGATTTAATTCAAGAACCATTAATGCGTTATAAAGATATAGAAATATTACAAATGATACTAATAATAGTATCAATAATAAAGATATAATTGGTACAACTAGTATAGAAGAAATTATTGATAAAAAAAATACTACAACTAATAATGAAAGTGATATGAAATCTGAATTAAAAAATTTTTTTAATGAACTTCGACAACAAAATAGTAGCAATAATTTTACTAATAATTTTAGTGAAAAATTATATAGTGAAATTAGATAAGCCTGAAGAAATAAATATTGAAAACAAATTAAAGATATAAAATCAATATATATTATATGCGAGATAAATACTACTATATTAATCGTCTTCCAGAAATAAAACTTTCTTATGATACTATTTTACATAAGAAAGTTTATGCGGATCAATTTGCTCTAATTCCTGTTGGTATTAAAGTATTAGCCTGGTTTACATATGATAATAATAGCAATATATGTTTATTACTACATTTAAATAAATATAATAATATTATTAATGTTGAAACTATAACAGTTTGTTATGATAAAATTTTATCATATGGAACAATAATTTATGGAACATATTTTAAATATAATAATCAAAATTTTATTACTTGTGAAAATATATATTATTTTAAAGGCGAAAATATACAAGAAAAATCATTTAGTTATAAACTAAATATACTAGATAATATATTTAGTAATCTTTTACAACAAAAAGCTTATAATAGAAATTTTGTAATATTTGGTTTACCTTATACTAATAATAATTTAAATAATGTATTATCTAATATAAAAAATTTACCTTATCCTATTTATTCTATTGCATTTATAAAATATAATGAAACTAATGTTTCTGGAATATTACTTAATAAACATAATAATAATAATATTGAAAATATTTTTAAAATAAAAGCAAATATTGAACAAGATATATATACCTTATATTGTAAAGGAAATAATAAAGATGATTTTTATGGATATGCTGGTATATTTGACTATAAAACTAGTGTTATGATGAATCGATTATTTCGAACAATTAAAGAAAATCGGAATTTAGATTTACTTGAGATGAGTGATAATGAAGATGAATTTGAAAATATTTCAGAAGATAAATTTGTTAATATTAAAAAAATACTTTATATGAAATGTCTATTTAATAGAAAATTTAAAAAATGGCAACCAATAGAATGTGTTAATTTTAATGAAAAATTACTATCTAAACAAGAAATCAAAAATTTAGAAATTAGTTAAATACGGATAAATTATAATAATATTTATATTATTATAATTTAATGAATAGTTTTAATGATAATATTCCAAAAATTATTTTTATTGTTCCTTATAGAAATAGAGCACCGCATTTAGTACATTTTAAAGTTTATATGAAATATATATTAAGTGATTTTCCAGAAACTGATTATGAAATTTATTTTGTTCACCAAAAAGATAGTTTGCCATTTAATAGAGGTGCTATGAAAAATATTGGATTTTTAGCTATGAAAAATAAATACCCTAATCATTATAAAAATATTACATTTGTTTTTAACGATATTGATAATATGCCTTGTGAAAAAAATCTATTAAATTATGAAACTAGTAAGGGTAATATAAAACATTTTTTTGGGTTTAACTGGACTCTAGGTGGAATTGTTTCTATTAATGGAGAAGATTTTGAAAAATTAAACGGATACCCTTGTTATTGGGCTTGGGGACAAGAAGACAATGATATATATACAAGAGCACAACAACATAAAATTAAAATAGATAGATCACAGTTTTATAAATTTGGTGATACACGAATTATTAATATTAAAAATGATGCTAATCGTACACTTAGTAAAGAACAAATTTTTAGAGCTGGATTTAAAAATACCGAAGGTATTACTGATATAAAAAATTTACATTATAACTTTGATAGAGATATGATTAATGTTACACATTTTACAACTAGAGTTAATCCATTAAAAGATAATTACTATGATTTTGATCCAACTAAAGAACCTAGACCTATTGTTGATCCTAAATATATGCCTAAAGATGCAGTAAATAGCTTAAATGAATTAACTAAATGGGGTTTACCTAGACACGATAAAATCGCTTCTCAACTTAACCGTTCTAGAGGGATTGGTATGAGATTATTTTAATATAAAAATATAAATAATATAGTATTTTATATTTTTATATTATTATTATATATGTTACTAGATCTCCCATTAGATATATTTTTTATAATCTTTTATAAACTTGATAATATTAATTATCTTATTAATATAATTAAAACTAATAAATATTTTTATAATAATATTGATGACTCATATTTTATTTTATGGGGGATTAATCAATACACATTAGATTTTTGGATTAAAGCAAAACAAAGATCTAAAACTATATCTAAACCTTTAAAAACTATGAAATTAGAATTATTACGATTACAAACTTTTATTGATACACTTAAAATACAAAATATTACTTGGTCTAATAAAGATTTCTATGATTTTTGGAATATGTTAGAAGAATTAAAAAATAAAAAAAATAAATCTACTAAAAATTATATCTATTCCACAATATCTATTCAACCGTAACTACTTTTGCCAGATTTCTTGGTTTATCTGGATTTATCTCTCTTGAAATAGATAAATGATATGCTATATATTGTAATATTATTACAAATAATATTTCATTATAATATTTTATATTAGGAATTACTATTTTATTTTTAAATAAATCTGTTTCACTATCTGTTATTACAAAACAATTGGTCTCTCTTGCAGTTATTTCATGATATGTTGATGTAAGCTTCTCTATATTAGCTGCATCTATTAATAATATTACCACTGTTTTATTATCTAATAATGCAAAGGGGCCATGTTTTAAAGACCCTGCTGAATATCCTTCTGCATGTATATATGATATCTCTTTTATTTTAAGAGCACCTTCTTTTGCTACCGAAAATAATTTACCTGAACCTAAAATAAACATATTTTCTATTTTATTTCTATTTGTGAAATTTACCAAATTTAAACAATCTTTTTTTATATGACTATTTTCTAATATATCTGATACTATAGTTGATATATTTCTTAAATTATTAATCATTAAATTATTATTTTGATTAAACCACATAGCAATTAAAGAGAGAACTATTAACATTGATGTATATGATTTTGTAGATGCAACTGCTTTTTCCAATCCAGCATTTAAATAAACACCACAATCAACCATTTTAGCAAGCATTGAGTCTACTACATTTATTACACCAATTGTTATACTATCATATTTTTTACAAATTTCTAATATATTTATTAAATCACGAGTTTCACCCGATTGACTACAAACTATAAATAATGTTTTTCCTTTATTTGGTATATCTAATTCTGAAAATTCTGAAGCATCATATGCTGTTACTATATTAAATTTTTTATTATTTTCCATATAATATTTAAATAACATAGCTGCGTGGTAACTTGTACCACACCCTAATACAATTATATTATCTATGTTATTTTTATAATTTTGCAAATATTTTAAACCACCTAAAAGTATATTATTATCTTTTATTCTTCCACCATTATTTAATGCATTATTAATTGAATTTGGTTGTTCATATATTTCTTTAAGTGTCCAATGTTTATAGGGATCAGGTGTTGTTTCATAACTTATATTATTTATTTTATTTATATTATATTCTCTCTCTGTATAATATCCATTTTTATCAACTATCACAATATCATCATTATCTAAAACTATATAATTATTTATTTGTCCAATAAATCCTGCTATTTCTGAACAACATATAACTTCTTTACTATTCTCTCCTATTAACAATGGAGAACCATGTCTTGCAATATATATTTTATCTCGTTCTCTAGTATTTATAATACCTAATGCCCAAGTACCTTCTAATTTTTTATTTACATTAATTATTGCTTTATATATATTTTTTGTTAATATTAATTCATCTTCTAATAAATTAGATATTACCTCAGTATCTGTTTCTGATATAAATTTATATCCTTTACTAATTAACATATTTTTTAATATATTAAAATTTGTAATTATACCATTATGTACCACAATTATTTTTTTATTCATAGATATATGTGGATGGGCATTTATATCACTTCTTGCCCCATGTGTAGCCCATCTTGTATGACCAACCGCTATACTACTTTTTATATTTAAGATTTTTTCTTCTAACTGTTTTATACCATCTTTACTATTTGTTGACGCATATTTTTCAATACACCATTCTTCTAAATTATCACTGAAATATGATATTCCTATTGAATCATAACCTCTATTTTGTATATTATACAAACTATCTAAAATATTTCTAATTATATCAGAATTATTTTTAGAGAGAAAAATTGTTATACCACACATTTAAATAAGTATAATAATATAACATATTATACTTATTTAAAAATTACGAGGATTTTTTTTTATTTTATAATTGCGCCAACTTTTTTGAATACAATTTACACATTTCTCTATATCTTTGTGATCAATATTTTTTTCTATATCTAATTGATTAATACTAATATAATTTTTATATTTTATATTTTCTTGTGCTGTTTTACAATATGGACAACGTTGATTTAGACTATTTATATCATATAAATAGTTTCTATTACATTTAATACAAACTTTTGGCGTCATTTTTTTATTTGATATATTTGACCTAGATGGAGGAGGACTACTTCCTCTATATGGAATTGGTCTTTCCATTGAATTATGTATTGCTGAAATACATAACCTTTTTTTATTAATCATAGTCTCATTTTTAATAGCATCATCTGTATTATTACTACTATCATCATCATTTAGAGATATTTGCTTATAACTTGGCCTTAATGGATTTAAACTAATTTTAGTAAGTGGAGTTTGACTTAATTCATCTAATTCATAATTTCTTTTTAATAATATTTTTGCTCGCTCAATATCATTATGTGCTATACGTTTCATATATTTTGCATAATCGGTATCAAGTAATTGTCTTTCTATATTAGTATTACTTTCTAAGTATTCTGTGTATATATCTCTCGTAAATCTATCATTTATTTTATTAAAACTATCTACTGTTTTACAAAAATATAATTCTTCTTTTACTTCTTTTAATTTTGCAATTGTTATTATACATTTTTCTGTTGCTCTTGTTATATCTTCTATCTTTTCTTCATATTTATTAAATTTTATTATTGCTGCAATTAATGATACTAGACTACTTAATAATAATGGTGAAAATTTTAAAAAATTTTTTAATATATTATTTTCTATTGTTTCTAAATTAAAACTATTCATTAATGCTTCTATTAATGTTAAAAATGTAGCTAGATATATTATCGATATACTATATCTTCTAAACCAAAATCTTACATCTTCAAATTTATAATTTACAAAACGCATTCTTTCATCTAGTCTTTCTATCTTATTTTGAACATGCTTACTAAATTCATTTATCTCAATTGTTAAATCTAATCTTATTATATCATGCATTCCTTGATCTGTTATTGTTTCTTTATTTTTACTCTTCATAAATAATTATAATATTTAAAATCCATTATCATCAAAATCAAATGCATCATTTCCACCATCATTATCTTTTTTTGCCATTGCATACTCACCTACTCTTCTTTCAAAAAAATTTGTTTTACCTTCTATACTTATCATTTCCATAAAATCAAATGGATTACTAGAATTATATATTTTATTGTTTCCTAATTGAACTGCTAATCTATCTGCTACAAACTCAATATATTGTGACATTAATTTACTATTCATACCTATTAAATTACACGGCAATGCTTCACAAATAAACTCTTTCTCTATTTCTACTGCATTTTTTATGATTTCTTCTATTTTTTTATTTTCTAATCTATTTTCTAATTTATTATATAATAATACCGCAAATTCTGTATGCAATGCCTCATCTCTTGAAATTAATTCATTTGAAAATGTTAATCCAGGCATTAATCCTCGTTTTTTCATCCAAAATATTGCACAAAATGCTCCTGAAAAAAATATACCTTCTACACAAGCAAATGCTACTAAACGTGTTGCAAAATTAGACTCTTTGTCTCCTATCCATTTTAATGCCCAATCTGCCTTTTTCTTTATACAAGAAAAGTTTTCTAAAGCATTAAACAACTTAGATTTTTCATTACTATCACTTATATATGTTTCTATTAATTGACTATACATTATAGAATGTATATTTTCCATTGCTATTTGAAATCCATAAAATGCTTTTGCCTCTGCAATTTGCACTTCTGTCATAAATCTTAATCCTAAATTCTCTAATACTATACCATCGCTTGCCGCAAAAAATGCTAATACCATAGAAATAAAATATCTTTCATCATTTGTTAATGATAACCAGTGTGATAAATCTTTTGATAAATCAACTTCTTGTGCTCTCCAAAAACAATCCTCCGCTTTTTTATACATTTCCCATATATCTTGGTCTTGTATTGGAAACATTACAAAGCGACTATCGTCTTGTATTAACATTGGCTCGTTATCATTATCTTTCATTCTAAATAATATATACTATAGATTTTAATATCTTTTAATAATTCATATAAAAAATATATTATTATATTTTAATATGAATTCAACTGTATCTACAAGTGATTATCATACAAAAAAAATAAACAGCCAGATAGATGAAATTAAAAAAAAATTAGCATCTACATATGAAAATCTTTTAACTACGCAACAAGATAATGAACTTCTCTCTTTATACAAAAATTATTTTTCAAATATTAATCAACAACAAGTTGAACAAATTAATATGTTAAACAATATTATTAAATATTTAGAACAAATTAAAGATTCACAAAATTTATCTTTTGAACAAAAAAATAATATTGATAATGACATTCTTAGATTAAAACAAGAACTTGATCAATTTAAAACATAATCAAGATATAAACAATATGTAATAAAATAATTATCTCGTTTTATTATATATGGCATCTAGACGTTATACACGTAAAAAAAAAGGTGGTAATAAATGGAATTGTAGTTGTACTTTAGCATCGTCACCATCTACTAATACTGTTGTTAATGTTCCACTTAAACAAAATGTTGCTGCTACAAAATTACAAAGTGTTGTACGTAAAAGACAAGCTGCTCAAAAACTTAAGAGTCTAAAATCTAAAAAAAAATCTACAGTACCATCAGGTACACCATCTAGTCTAAAATCTGCATTAGCTACACAATCAGCTGCTATGCCTGCTCAACAAAAAGGNATGCAAGCNTTAATGNCTAAACCAGGTATGACAGAGGCTAAAGCGAAAGCTATTTTATCTAGACAAAGTAAGAAAAAAGAGATTGCTAAAAAAATTCAGTCACGTAATGTTGGTACATCAACAACTGGAGCAAAACGACAGGCTAAAAAAACTCTAAAAAAAGCAACTAAAGCTCAAAAGAAAAAATCTGCTAAGGGTGGAAAAAAACGCAAAACTCGCAGGGTTAAAAAGTAAACGTAGATAAATATCTAAATAATTTTATATATTAAAATCTAAGTATTAATATATAAATGACTATAATTAAAAAAAAAACTAAACATAATAACACTCGAAAAAAATATAAATACAGAATGAATGGTGGTTATAAATCAAAAAGGCGAAGCCCAACAAAGAAAAAAAGATCTAGAAAAATGCCTTTGTTAGTTATTTTTTAAATACCAAATATTTTTATCTAATATTTAGTATATAATGAAATCTTCTACATTAAAAAAGTTTTTTAATCAATTTACACATAATGAAATCGCCTTATATTTATTATTAGGAATAGCTGTTATTAATTTACTAACTTATTTACAATACAATTATTTAGGTGGTATCATTATTTTTTCTATTGTTGCACTAATAACTAGTCATTTTACTAAAAATATGGTTATTATATTAGCTGGTACAATACTTATTACAAATTTACTTGTATCTTTAGGATTTCTTAGTAATTTAGGAGTTAAAGAAGGTTTAGACAACAGTAAACCAAATAATAAAAAAGATGCTGATGTTGATGCTGATGCTGATACTGATGATGAAAGTTGTACTGCTGATAAAGATTGTAAAAATGGTATGCATTGTGATATGAGAAGTAAAAAATGTGTAGGTATGACCGATGATGATGCAATTGACCTAACTGAAACTGCTGTTGTTGATATTCGTGATCCTTCTACTCCTAAAGTAAAATCTAAAACACATTCTCCACCTGCCCCACCACCCGCACCATCACCACAACCTACTAAATCTGGTTTCAAAAATTTTGATGAAGATGATGAAGAAACTATTAATATTAGTCAAAAATCACAAAAACATAGTAATGCTATGAAAGATGTACAAAATAATCTTCAACAATTACTTGGAGGTAATGGCACACAAAAACTTGATACTGCAGAATTACTAAAACAACAAAAACAATTAATGGAAGCAATGCAAGGTATGCAACCTATTATTGATAGTGCAAATGGTATGATTAATAAAATGGGTAATTCACCTATCGGAAAAATGCTCGGTCTATCTCCTCAAAATTAAATTTAATATTTATAATCACTGTTAATATAAATATTAACTAACTAAGTGTTGGGGTATACGACCAAATACACACTCATCATCTATCTCATCTATTTCATCTATTTCATCTATCTCTGCATCTATATAATTTTTATATCTATTATATTTATTATCTACTAAATTATCTAATTTATTTTCTGATATTTTATTCCATATTATATTTTCTCCCCACTTAATTGTATCTATTTTATTATTATTTTTTATTAATGTACCATTTATTATAATTTCATTTGTTGACCACTTACCACTAATTAAATTATTTATAATTTTACCTTCAAACATACCATAACCTGGATATTGTGCTATTACAATATTACCATATTGTATTATATTTATTGGACCATTATTTAATCCAGTACCTTTCCACACACCAGCAATACTTACTGCTGGCATTAATTTTTTCCAAACTATATTATTTTCCCATTTAATACTTTCTACTTTATCATTTACTATATTAATTGTACCAAATACTTTATTATTTTTATTATTTAAAATAATTTTATTATTTATTACTAATGCTTTCATTGATCCTAAATCTTTACTATTAATATATATTGTATTACCATCTTGTCGAAATATTACTGGACCTGATTTCATATCTATACCATACCATTTACCTTCCATATTTGGTATTTTTATAAAAGGTTGTTCTATATTATTTAATTTTACTGGTATGTCTTCTCTATTCCAAACTACATTATTATCCCAAATAATACGTATTATATTATTATTTTTTTGGTCTTTTATTAATTTACCACTAATCTCTTTACCATTATCTTCTATTTTCCAAAATATTTTATCATCTAATACTATTCCTACAGCATTTCCTACCATTGGATAAGATGCTGTTATTATATTACCATTTTGTTTTAGAGTAATTGGCCCTGATCTTAAATCTTTACTATTCCATCTACCTGATATATTTTGAACATTATCAAAATTTTCTACATAATTATTAGTAGTTGTACAATATATTAATATTAAAACTGTTAAAATAAATATTATATAGTTCTTCATATAATATTTACACATATTATTTAAGAATCACTTTTAACATTAGTTATATTTTGAAAACCTTGTTTTACTCTAGAACTAAATCTACTTGCACTATTAACTACTCTTTCTTTTGCACCACCATCAATTATACCTGGCAATGCATAAATAAAAAATAACATTAATCCTACTACTAAACATACTGATATTATTATTATTAAAATATCTCTCCATTTCTCATATGTATCTTGATCCATTCCTGAAAACATTCCAAAACCATTATTGCTAAGTACACCACTTTTACTCTCGTCTACTAAAATTTCACCTTCTTGTCCTGTCGGATGACAACTTATCCATATATTATCATTATTTCCAAATCCAAATATTGCACCTCTTTTATTATATGAATAACCTAGTTTATTTGTATCTATATCTCCTCCTGTATTAACTATATTATTTTTGCTTATTATTTTATTAAGTATACCCATTGTCATATTATCTAGATTAATAGATGCATCTGATAAATTATATACTATATAATCAGTACATTTATCACACGGATCCCATGGTAATGATGCAACATAATGATAAAATCCTTTATTTTTAGGAATAAAATTATTTAGACTAAAATTTAATCCTCTTACTAGACCACCCTCACCTTGATTATTTCCTACTTTGCTAATATATCTTACTATATTTGTAAGTTGTCCTGTTGCACTTGGTAAAGTTCCATTCACTGTAGAAATTGGAATACATATTACTGCATTTTTTCCACCAGTTGAATTACTTAATAATATAATTAATTCTGCATTAGCTTTAACTTTTTTACTAGTATATGTATGTAGCGAATCTCTATATATTCTAATTTCCTGAACTACTAAACTACTTTCACCCCCATTTTGACATAATGGTGTGTTTGTTGAAGAAAATCTCACGCCCACATCATTATTCGATAGTTTTATTGAAATGTATGTACCTTTATTTGATCCTTTTACCTCTGTTTTTTTAAAATCATACTGAAGATGACATTTTTTAAAACAATTATTCATTTTATCTTTTCCCAAATGTTCTATATTTATAGGTCCTGTAGGAGTACAATTCATTATATATATATTATTAATATTATTCAAATAAAATCTAATTATTAATAATTTATATTAATTTAATATATATGAATAATTCTAATATACCTAAATTATTAAAAAATAAGTCACATAATTCTAAACATAACTCTAAACGTAATATAAAGAGTACATTTAGGAAAAAAAATGCTCTTAAAGTACCAAAACATAAATCGCAAAAAAATAAAAAAATTAAAAAACATAAAAATATAACACAAAAACATAAACAATTGATTGGTGGTACACCTAATCCTATAGATAAATTATCTAGTGCACTAGATGAAGCTGCTGCTGCTAGACAAGTTGAACCTGCTGCTGCTAGACAAGTTGAACCTGCTGCTGCTGCAGATGATGCATTAGTACAACGTTTTAAAAGAATTAAACAACCTCACACACGGGTTCATTTTGAAACAATTAGTGCACCAGATCAGCTAACAGCAGTAGAAAGAGCTGCTGCACAGGCAGAAAGAGAACAATCACTAGATGAATCTGCTGATGAACTAGTTTGGCCTGAGTTAGTACAGAATGTTGAAACAATTGCTGCATCACCAGGAGAACGACCAGTAGTAACAGCTGTAGCTGCACCAGCACAAGCTGCAACAGCAGGAGAACGACCAGTAGTAACAGCTGTAGCTGCACCAGTACAACCTGCACCAGCAGGAGAACGACCAGTAACAGCTGTAGCTGCACCAGTACAACCTGCACCATCAGCTCGACCACCTCAACCAACATCAGAAAGACCTGCCGCAGCTGCAACGGCATTAAGAGAGGATTCATTTATACCACCTCTCTTTGGCCCCACTCAACAACCAACATCAGAAAGACCTGCTGCAGCTGCAACATCCGCTGTACGAGCACAAGCTACAACAACATTACCAGTAGAACAACCAGGAGACAGAACTAGTAATATAACTGGTAATATAACTGAAACAAGACCAAGAGAACCTTCCAGCACTCCAGGTGTAACCGTTGTCAAAGGACTTACTAATGATCAAAGAACAAGATTAGTTACTGCTGCAGAAAAAACGGTGAGCGATATAGAAAAAGCTCTTAGTGATGCTAATAAAACCTTAGCAGATCTAAAAGCTATGCCACTCGAAGAAAATATATCTAAATTAAAACCACCATCAAATATATATCCTAAACAATATACTATAGGATTCATTTTACCAGCAAATACAGAATTTGCTAAGTTACCACAAGAAGGTATTAGTCCTGAATCATATTTCGCGGATCTAGTAGGCAATACAATGCCTAGACCATTACAACTTTCATCAATAGAAGGACAAACTGGTCAAAATGTAGCTGTAGTAAATAAACCACCACAAGGACCACCACAAGGACCACCACAAGGACCAGCAGCAGCACCAGCAGCAGCGCCGACCGCAGCAGCGCCGACCG
>JGI10211J34971_10003601_pt1 | contig 12386 bp, 6 predicted proteins | sample Etolagsediment_FD_34971 | JGI IMG/M metagenome (IMG submission 34971) | reverse complement strand
CCTTCGATGATGAAGCTGTCGAAAGTAAAGTCGTCAATCTCGTGAATTCGAGTTGCTCCGCGGAAGGTGAGCTTGGGGAAGGGCCTTGGCGTCCGAGAAAGCTGCTTGGAGACCTGGTCTCCGTGATTGGAGTAGATGTGCCCGTCGCCAATGATGTGGACGAACGATCTCGGCCTCAACCCCGCGAGGTGCGCGATCATGTAGGTCAGCATCGCGTAGCTGGCGATGTTGTACGGCACTCCCAGGAACATGTCTGCGGAGCGCTGGTACAGCTGACAATCGAGGAACTTCCTGTCGCCAGAGACGTTGAACTGCGCAAACATGTGACACGGAGGCAAAGCCATCTCTGATATCTGCTCCGGGTTCCACGCCGCCAGGATGTGCCGGCGAGAGTGTGGATCACTGCGAATGCCTTTGATGAGGTTGGCAAGCTGGTCGGTGCCTTGTCCGGTGTAGTCCTTGTCAGCGCCATCGTACTCGGCGTTCCAATGCCTCCACTGGAACCCGTATCCGGGACCCATGTCTCCCTCCTCGTACTCGAGACCTTGCTCATCAAGATACTTCCGAGAGGTGTTGGATTTCCAGATCTTCACGCCCTGCTCTTCGAGGATGCGGGTGTCCGTCTTTCCCGAAATGAAGAAAAGCAACTCTTTGATGATGTTCTCGAACTTGACCTTCTTCGTCGTCAGAATCGGGATCCGCTCAGAGATGTCGAACCTCATCTTCACACCGAAGATACTAACAGTACCGACGCCGGTTCGATCCGGTTTGGTCTCGCCCATCTCTCGAATTCCCCGAAGAGCCTCGAGGTACTGGTGCTCCTCGTGTTGGGCTCGCGGGGAGATGAAGTGACGGAGGTAATCTCGGGTCTTCTGCGTGTCTTGGAACGTCGGAAGGTCCTTGATGTCGTCCCAGGGGAAGAACTGGTCACACTCGTAATCAGTCTTGAATCGGGTCACGTAGATCTTCTGGCAGAGGTACAGAAAGTTCGCCAGGGCTTCCCGGTATAATTGCTCTCCACCAGCGATGAAAACCTCATCGTAGTTACGAATGCTTCCACCCACCGAGGCCAATGCATCCAGAAGAGACCCACAGACCGAGATTTCTGGGTGGTCCTCCTGTCGCCACGTCCTCGAGACGACAACACAATGACGGCCTTGGAGAGGTCGAAACTGCTCAGGAATGGACTCGTAGGTAACCCGGCCCATGATTACCGCATTACGACCGCGGCCGATGGTCGTGTCACGGAAGAACTTCATGTCGCTCCGGCTGTTCCACGGAATGCCGCCGTTCTTGGCGATACCGTTTCCGCCATCGGTCGCAACAATGATTGAAAATGGTGCAAGTGACATAGTATACTGTTTAACTGCTCTATCGATCGTTGAGTCTGTATTTAAGAGACTTCGATGGGTTATACACCGAGGTGCTTTCTCGACCCACTTTTTTCCACCAACAGAAAAGTGAGAATCTTGAGTGGATAATAGTCGGTATAGGTAGCTGTCTGCACACTGAATCGGATATGTCTACATCAACCCTCCAAGTACCTCTACAACGTTCCCTCTCCGAGTCTGGGGAGTGGGCGGCCATTGGCGATACTGCAAACCCCGACGTGAACCCCGACCTGTACAAATCTGGCCTAGCGAAAGAGAACTATCGCAAGAACCGTTGGGGGAACATTATCGCCCTCGAGAAGACCCGCGTCCATCTTGAAGGACGCACTCCTGACACCGACTACATCAACGCCAATTACATCGACGTTGGTGACGGTGAAGAATTCATTGCCTGTCAAGCACCACTCCCGAACACATTCGATGACTTTTGGTGGATGGTCTGGACCCACAAAGCTCCTGTCATCGGAATGTTCACTCGCCTCTTCGAGAAGTCTCGAGTCAAGGCGCACATTTACTGGCCCACGGAGCTCGGCAAAACCGTCTCTTTCCTCGGCGGTTCGCTGGGGGTGACGAACCTCGGCTTCGAGACCGACGGGAGCTTCCGAATTACTTCGTTGAAGCTGACCTACGGCTCCGGAGAGGACGAGGAAACCCACACTCTCAAGCACTACCATTACACCGGTTGGCCGGACTTTGGTATCCCGGAAGACACCGGCGACGTTCGCCGGTTCTTCGACAACCTCCCTGTTCTTCGGGGGAAGAGCGCCTCCCCTGTGGTGCTTCACTGTTCGGCCGGGTGCGGTCGTGCCGGTGCAGTCTGTGCCATCTACCGGAAACTCAAGACCGGCGAAGACGTCCCGAAGGTTGTGGAGACCCTTCGGGGTTGTCGTCAGGGAATGGTCCAAACGAAAGACCAATACAAGTTCATCTATCGGATGGCTCGAGAAATGGAGAAGATGCTCCGGACAAAACTTCCCTCGAAGCCGACCGACGAGGTCTCCCCAGACGGGTACACAATGGATGAGGACGTAACCGTCTTCGCCCAGTTCAACCTTCCGGGGGTAAAAACCCCGCCCGACGATGCAAAGGACCCGACCGCGTCTGTTGCCGCCTGGCGCACCGCTTCGGGGCTCACTCGCGACTGGAAGGCTGTCACTTTCGACGACTCTGGAATCGAAGTGATAATCGACGGAGGGTTCGATCTCGTCTCCCCGGTCACCCCGCCAGCCTCACCTGTTCCAACCGAACCACCATCGGAGCCTCCGGTAGTGTACCGCCGAAAGGGAGAGAAGGCGAAAGCGTGGCCACAGGACGAACTCAGCCTCACGGAGATCAAGCACGGAGACATCATCTATGACCCCGATGGTTATCGCGGAACCGAAACCAAGGTGGTTTGCAACGTCCACCCCGGGCAGTCGATTACTCTCGGTACTTGCGACGGCTCAGGTTATTGCGAGATTCCACAGGAGGTATCACGACACATCGAAGACCCAGTTGACTTCTACTCAGAGATCATCGACGACAAACTGTACCAGGGCGTCAGTCGGGTCATCCTCGACCCGGTGGGAAATCAAACCCTCCTTCAGTCCCTCACCGGCGGAAGACCGGTGCACTTTTCCCGAACTGTGTGTTGGGAATCGATGGAAGAAGCGGTGCTCATACACACTCCACCGTCGCCAGACTGTCCGCGGGGCGACTACGCAGTTCTCGACGACAAGACCCCGGACGAGTACCTCGGGGACGCTGAAGAGCTTCCGAGCGATCCTCTTGTTGCTCGCGAGCGTGATGCGATCTCCCTTCGCCACACCCTCATCGAAGACTCGATTCGGAAGTGTCTCCGTAATGACCACCTCTCGGTTCGAGATCTCCCGACTTCGGTCGACGGCGGGTGTTCCGGCGCCAGTCTGAAGTTCAAGGGGTTCACAAAGGACGAGGATCACGTCGTCACCGAAGTTATCTGTGAGGAGCACAACGGAACGCCCGTGGTCTTCACCCTTCAGAGGTGCCCCCTCGAACACGGCCCCTACGCGAAGCTGGACCTGTGGACCGCTGACAACCCCGTCGGCCACCCGGAGAAATTCATCCTGACCCTTGTGAGTTACGACTAGTCGTCGTGGCTCCTCTCCTTCGTTACGTGTTGTTCCCAACACAACACGTAACTTAAAGTGACCGATAGAAACACCAAGGCGCCGAACACTAAGATTATGGCCGAACGAAGCTCTGAATCTGACGACGATGGAGGTGGGTGGACGAAGGTGGTCTCCCGGAAACACCGAAACCCTCGCCCACAACCCCCGTCAGAGACCAAACTACGTGCTGTAAAGCAGTACTGGGATGGGTTCGGTGAACAGAACCAAGAAAGGTGGTTTATCGAACTAAGTAACGGGACCATCCTATCGAACACCGACAAAGACTATGGATTCTGGGCGAAGAGATACTATCCCAACAGGAAATGATCTGTGCCTTACCCGGACGTCAAAACGAAGTTGAATGTTATCTATCTTTTGGCTGCGCCCTGGACTCGAGGTTCCGCAACCGTTTTATGTCATTCCCACCGACATAAAACATTGAGATCTGATATTGTACGGTCCCTACAAATAGGTGCCTGACTTCTTACAACACCAGTCAAGTTTACAATGTCTAAACGTGTCGAACAGATCCAATTTGCCCAGTTTGGTACCCTCACGGCTGAGGAATGGCTTCGTTTCTCGGTTTGTGAGGTCAACAAACCGTCGCCCCAGGGTGGGAGCGACAAGAACCGCGAAGGAACACCCTACGACCCGAGAATGGGAGTCTTGGAGAACGGTGTGGCCTGCGGTACCTGCGAAGGAGAGAACAAGGATTGCCCGGGTCACTTTGGTCACATCGTCCTTCCGATCCCGGTCTACAACCCCGTGTTCCTCACCCTGCAGTCTGGATTCACTCTGAAGATTCTTCAGTGTGTCTGCCCGAGCTGCGCCCGTCCTCGACTTCTTCCTGATCACGCGGAGATGCAGAATCTTCTCCGGATCAAAGGCTACAAGCGCCTGCGGGCCTTCTCTGACAAGTGCAAGAAGGTCATCGAGTGCCCCTGGCCCGACTGCGCTGAGCCACTGCCTTGGTTCGATATGAACAAGGCCAAGGACGAGGTCCGCCGCTACTACGGTAGCAAAGAAAAGTCGGTGGTGTTCAATGCGGGAGAGGCGCTCAACGTCTTCATCCGCATCTCGAACGAGACGGTGTCTCTTCTCGGTTTCAACGAGAAGCTCGCGTGGAACAACATCTTCACCGATGAGGAGAACCTGACCGGCGAAGAGGCATTTCATGTCCACCAGTTCCGCCCTGAGAGTCTGATCCTGACTGTTCTTCCGGTGATTCCGCCGTTCTCACGTCCTTTCGTCATCCGAGATGGACAGAAGTGTGACGATGATCTCACCGACAAGTACAACTCCATCCTCAAGGCGAGCATCAAGCTTCGAGAGGACGATCAGCTCGAATGCGCGGCTCCGTCGAAGGGTCGCCGTCGTACCGGGAAGCTTTCCGCTCTCGACCGGCAAAAGACCGAGTACGAACTCCAGAACCACATCTGGACGATGATGAACAACAAGGCGGAGAAGTCGAAGTTGTCATCCGGCGGTCGTCCTCACAAGTGCCTCTGGAGCCGTCTTCAAGGCAAGGACGGTCGTGTTCAGACCAACGTTGCCGGCAAGCGTACCGACTTCTCCGCCCGCTCGGTGATCGTCGGTGGCGGAATCATGCTGAAGATGGACTATCTCGGCGTCCCGCGGGTCGTGGCTGAAGAGCTCACCAAACGCGAACTCGTCAAGGAGTGGAACCACGCCTACCTCCAAGATCTTGTCTCGCAAGGCAAGGTCAACCGTGTCATCCGGCGCGGAGGCGTCAAGCGTCTCAACACTCTTCCCGACAAGGGAGTCAAGTTCACGTTGATGGTGGATGATGTGGTCGAGCGGCAGCTTCGTGATGGAGACATCGTCCTCTTCAACCGCCAACCGACGCTGCGCCTCGAGAGTATGCTGGCCTTCAGGGTCAAGATCATCGAGGGGTACGCCTTCCGGCTGGGGTTGTGTTGGACGTCTTCATTCAACGCCGATTTCGATGGAGACGAGATGAATCTGCATGTTCCGCAGTCCATCGGTGCGACCGCAGAGGCGGAGGTGCTGATGCGAGCCGCCGTGCATATCGTGACGGGTCAGCGAAATGGTCCAGTCAACGGTATCGTCCAGGACGGTCTCATTGGCTCCTACATTCTCACCAACGGGTGGGAAGGTACCGACACTGACACGATGGTCAGCGCGACTACTTTCGCTCAGTGCATCACTGGCGCCGAGATTCCTCTCGAGCGGTACGCAGATCTGCTCCTTCGGGCGGCGAAGTACTACCCCGACTACATCACTGTTGACACCGACGGCACTTCGGCGAAGATCACCGCCGACGAAGTCCCGGGAAAGCTGTTCGCCAGTATCCTTCTGCCGGCGAATTTCTGCTACACCCGCTCCACCGACACCAATCCGATGTTCCCCGAGGTGAACATCGAGGATGGCGTCATCCTCCCCGACAGTGGACCTCTCTGCAAGAAGATCATTGGTGGCAAGACCAACTCTGTCATCCATGTTCTGTGGAAGGACTACTCACCGGAAGTGGCGCTGATGTTCCTCTCCGAGACACAGCAGCTTGTTGATCGGTGGCTACCGACTCATGGTTTCAGCATGGGGATTAGTGATTGCCTGGCCACTTCTCGCGATGAGGTCTCACGGGTCATCGCCGAGATGCAAGCAAAGGTCACTGCCGTCCTCGAGAAGTGCCACGGCGAGCCAGATGAGGCCTCGGAAGCGGAGATCAACAGCATCCTCAACTCGGCCATGAACGTTGGTTTGCGGCTTGCCAAGAACAGTATGGCGAAGGGCGACCGAAACGCGCTCAACATCATGCGCAACAGCGGTGCGAAGGGCAGTCTGGTGAACCTGATTCAGATTGTGGCCTTTGTCGGTCAGCAGAACATTGACGGACGCCGGATTCCCACCAACCTCTCCGACAACACGCGAACACTGCCCCACTACGAACCGGGAGACCATTCGGCAGAGGCTCGGGGTTTCGTTGAGCATGGCTACCTCGAGGGTCTCACTCCACAGGAGGTCTTCTTCCACGCTGCAGGTGGTCGAGTCGGTATCATTGCCACCGCCATCAAGACGGCGACCACCGGCTACATCCAAAAACGCATTTGCCGGAAGGTGGAGGACTTTCGGGTGGAGACGGACGGTACTGTCCGCGATGCCAACGGTCGCATCATCCAGTTCCTCTACGGAGATGACGGGATGGACCCGAAGAAGCTGTGCTACGCTCGCGGGGCCGATCACCCGTTCTTTGTCAACCCCTACAGTCTTTCTCGTCGGCTCAACTCGGACGCTCGCCGGGAGAGACTCGTCGGTGAAGATGAGGAACCCCGCCCTCTTCGGAGCGAGGAGATCGATCTTCTCTCCAAGTTCATTCACGCCGGCCCTCCCAAGATGAAGACGCAGGTCACCGAGACCGCCACCTCCAACGCTCGGGTTACTCTGGTNAGCTCTCTCAAGGGAGTGGTGCTCTACGAGTGCAAGATCCCCATCTTCTGCGCTGAGGTTCGGGGAATGTACGAGTCCTCCAAGGCCCAGTATGGAGACATGGTAGGTCTGGTGGCGGCGACCAGCATCGGTGAGCCGACAACACAGATGACTCTGAACACCTTCCACGGTGCCGGTCTCAAGGGGAAAGATGTGAGTCTTGGTGTGCCTCGATTCGATGAGCTTCTCAATGCGACCAAGTCCGACAAACAGAAGCACGGCTCCTGCACCGTCTACTTTGACATTCCGGTCCTCACTCAGGGCGCGAAGACCGTTTCGGCACTTGAACGCGAGAACGCCTCCCTCGATGAAGGTGACAAAAAGCTCATGATTAACAAGTCCATCATCCAGCAGACAAAAGAGACGGGATTGGCGATGATGCAGTCCACCACCAAGTCCTTTGAGGAGACGACGGTGGGGACGTTCTTCGAGGGCTTCGAGATGCAGTACCTCCCGGAAGACATCGACCCGGATACCGGTCTCTCGCCCATCGGCATCTTGACCTACGAAGAGTACAAGCCGGAGTGGTGGGTGACTCTGAGCGAAGAGCTCCGCGGCAAGCCTGAGTTCGAACCGGAGAGCTGGGTGTTGATCATGAAGTTCGACACCGAGGAGATGTTTCGCCGCAATGTTGACATCGAGGACATTGCCATCGCCATCGAAGAGGCGTCGGAAGGAAAGTACTGCTGTGTGCCATCGCCCAACGTCCTCGGTACGATCGAGGTGTACTGCAACTTCACAGACATCAAGGCCTACGTCCGCACCAAGTTCGACCTTCCTCCGGGGGAGTCGAAGACCTCGAAGGCGGAAGCCAAAGACGACGGCTCCGAGAGCTCCGACAGTGAGATCGATCTTGAAAATACAGATCTCGAAGATGAAGGCTCCCCTCTTCTCACCGAGGAGAATGTGGACTTCTTCACCTGTCGCGATGTGGCGGTCAAGTACATCAAGTCCATCCGCATCTCGGGTATCACCGGCGTCTCCAAGGTGTACCCCCGCGAAGAAACAAGTACTCACGAGTGGGTGATGGATGTTGAGTGCCGACAGGTATCGCCTCGGATCTCGGTGAAGAGGTTCCTCGACATTCTCACCGCCAAGGGTGTTGACTCGAAGAGAACGATCTGTGATGATATGCACTCGATCTACGCGGTTCTGGGCATCGAGGCGGCACAGCGGTTCCTCATCGAGGAGATGACTCGTATTATCTCCTTCGACGGTACTTACATCAACCCTCGGCACATTCAGCTCCTAGTCGACAGCATGACTCACACCGGTGTGATCACGAGTGTCCGCCGCGACGGCATTCCTCGGGACGTCGGACCGATCGCCAAGATCATGTTTGAGCAGGCGGTCGACAACGCTGTAGAGGCAGCGGTATTCACCGAGCCGGACCACATGGACGGTGTCTCTTCGGCGATTATGTATGGTCTGACCGCCAAGTCCGGGACTGGGTTGGTGGACGTCAAATCCTCGGACAAGATCCCGGCGAGGCCGATTCGGGTTCCTCCCAACGAGCCGGTAGAGGACGACGAAGTAATCGTCATCGACGTCGCCGACACTCCACCTGCGAAGCCGAAGGCCAAGTCCGAGACTGCGAAGTCAAAAGCTACCCGCCGCAACACCGCTCGCGGCTCTCGCCGTCGTGCCGGAGTCATCAAGAAGCTGTAGTCATCGGACGCTCCCTGTTAACTTTACCCTTCGGGGTAAAGTTGTGTACACTCTGCAAGTGCTCACCCAGAGTCCTCGGATGCGGGTTTCAACTCCAGACTCACAGCGGTGATAGCGATATTCAACATCAGGGCCACCCCCGATAACGCTGTCACGAGTCCGTTGGCTACCTCTGCGGTGAAACACTTCCACTGATATCCCGGGCGGATATAGAACAACCATGTCAACATGAAGAACATAATGCTCTGAAGGATGATACTCAGTACAACCAGCACCACAGTTGTTGCCTCGAACCCTGAAAGGTCATCCCCATCAGAGTAGACAAACACCAATAACCCAATGTGAGATTGGATGATGGAGGTGTTGAGTAGGTTCTGTGATACGGACTTTTGAGAGGCGTACCTGTTGAACTTCGCCTCTTCAGTCTCTTCATCGTCAGCCATAATTCCTGTTGTAAGAGACTCTCTACGTATACACTCTCCCACCCCTCAAAAGATTTTTCGAAACAGGAATCTCACGAGCTATAGTAGCAGCTTACGGCTCTCTATTAAAACATGTCAGTTAGTGGTGAAACTCCCACCAATCGCAAGGTCCATCGTGACCTGAGGTTTGATAGTACCTCTACCCAGGTCGGTCTTCAGGTACCGATCGTTGATACCTCCGCCGCCGTCTCCGGAACCAACGTGAACGCGCGGAACGTCCTCCCCAAGGGCAAGATCGCTACCGACAGGAGCGACTGTTGTCTTTACCTCTCCGACGGAAAACAGTGGAATCTTGTTGGAGGATGCGCCGGTACGAATTCCTGTCGAATCGGTCTAGCCGCCGACATCGACGATGTGGCGGACGCCACAATTATCGCCTGGGATCTGGCGGAGAGCGATCCTGCCGGTATGTACAGTACCACCACCAATCTCGTCACTGTCCCTCAGACCGGTGTCTACGAGATCTCGGCTACACTGTGCATCAGCGCCGTTCGCCAATGNTGGCAACCCTGNANCTGGTTTCGCTGGTTTGGGAATGAGGATCAACGGCAACGTCGGATCGTTCTTCAAGGCCGTCCAACCACTTGTTGTTGACGGTGATGTATTTTTCACCAACGTTCTTCACAAGCAACTCTCCCTCGCCACCGGCGACACGATCCAGTTTGAACTGGAGACATCTGGCACCCAGTTCACTATCAATCTTCAAGGAGACGTGGATAGTGAACTGGGCGCTGCCTCTCAGTCGTGGTTCTCTGTCCGACGCATTGAGTAAGACTCTTTGAGATGAAGCTCATCTTACACTCATATGTTACGTAACATATGAGTAAGAACAGTAGAAAGAACTCTACGCGTACGCTACTCCTCCATAAAAAATGAGGTAGGTGAATCATATCGTGTTAAAGTTTTCGAGTCGACTATCTTACAGTTGCCTGATACATCCAAGACAACCTCCAGCATTCTCTCTGTTCACTAGAACATGTCTCTCCAGCTCAATGCAAAGACCATCCAACAGATCAACCGGCAGGCAGCCGCCGCCGGTATCCACCTCCACACTGAACTCGCTTCAGCTGAGGCCGCCACCGAGAAGGGGGCAAAGAGCTACTCCATCGGCGCTCACGACCCGAGAGTGGTTCTGTTCATGAAGTCCGTCCGGGGCATGGAGTCCGCCGATCCGACGAAGACTCCTTCGGCCGAGGACACCGCCGACGGCGAAAGCGAAGCCTTCCTCGAGTACCTCCTTGAGGAGTCGTGGAAGCTCTCGCCGCTCGACACCGTGAGGCTGGTGTTCCACATCCGTGACTGCCGTGAGGGGAAGGGCGAAAAACGGATCTTCGATGCTGCTTGCCGGTGGCTGCTTCGGCACCACCGCGCGGAGCTCGAGTTCGTTGCTCCCCACATTCCCTTCTATGGGTCTTGGAAGGACCTTCCTCGGGTGTTCGGTCAGACCTCCTTCGAGTCAACGGCCGTCCGTCTTCACACTTCTCAGCTTCGTGCTGATAAGAAGAAGCTCGGAACAGACGACGAGAAGACGATCGACACCGGTGCCGCCAAGTTCGCCCCCAGCGAGAAGGGTGAGTACGACAAGAAGTGGCAGGCCGTCTCCAAGTACGCCAGTGCTCTCGGAGTGAACAAGGCCGCCTACCGAAAGGAATACCTTCGCCCTCTCCGCTCCGCTCGTGTTCCCATCGTTGAGGAGCTGATGTGCGCTAGGGATTGGGAGTCAATCGACTTCTCCAAGGTCCCGAGTATCGCCATGAAGCGGTACAAGATCGCGTTCAAGAAGCACCAACCCGAGAGGTACGCTGAGTTCCTGCAGAAGGTGATTTCCGGAGACGATCCGAAGGTGAAGATCAATGTTTCAGTTCTCACACCCGTCGAGATTGTCGAGCAGTACACACGCGGAGGCGGTAGCTGGAATCTGAACATCAACTCTCTGAACGACGTCGCTGAGGCCCAGTGGAAGCAGTTGGTCGCAGATCGGAAGGCCAAGCGCGCTGAGATCGCTGAGACTTCGGGTACTCGCCCGGTCAACGCTCTTGCTGTTGTCGATGTCTCTGGCTCGATGTTCGGCAAGCAGGCCGGCACCATCGCCCCGATCGATGTCTCGCTCTCGGTGGGTCTTTTGATCGCCCTTCTCAACGACGAGGACTCGCCGTTCTACAGGAAGTGGGTCAATTTCTCCGAGTCACCGAAGATGCAGACCCTCAAGGGCGACAGCCTCCACGACATGCTCACCAACCTCGACTCAAGGAACTGGAGCATGACAACCAACTTCCAGAGCGTCTTCGACCTCATTCTCGAGACTGCAGAGGCCTTCGCGGTCCCTCAGGAGAGGATGCCTGGAATGCTCATCGTCATCTCTGACATGCAGTTCGATCAGGCGAACAAAGGCGGGCGGGCTACCAACTGGGAGGAGATTGAGCGAAAGTACGCTGAGAAGGGCTACACCCGCCCGACGATTGTGTTCTGGAACGCTCGGTCCAACACTCTCGACATGCCGACCCCGCATTCGTCAGTCCCCAACTGTGCCCTGATTGGCGGCTTCAGCGCTAACCTTCTCAACCCCCTCATCGATGGCAAGGTCCCCAGTCCGCTGGCTCTGATGCGGAAGGTCATCGACTCTGAGCGCTACGCTCGAGTGACCCTGCCGGGTACCCCTCCGGCAGCACCAGAGGATGAGGGAGACGAGGTGAAAGTGGAGTAGATCTGATGGGATAGATCCTCCGGCCCGATCATATCTCCCGTTCAAGGAGATATGGGGCTTTCCTCTCGAAACGAGCCGTTTGGAGCGTTTCGAACTGTAATATAGCACCCGGAATACCCGGGGAAGTGTAAAGAACTGCCTACGAGCATTGTACATACCGACAAAAACCACATAAAAACACCTAACCGAGTAATATCGAAGGGGAAGCGGGTTTGCCCGCATAACCCGTCCGATACGATTTCTGAGGCCTTCGGGACTCACCCAATTCAAACCTTTTTACGGCCAGCCCGCTAAGGGCACAAACAAAGGCACCACGCAGAGCCTTACATCTGCGACTCGTACTATCGTACTCGAACCAACAGCACCCATCGGTGAAGCTGTCCACAGAGTGCGTGAGGATCTGGAAGGTGGTCCGTTACGGAAACAACCCAAAACTTACCCCACCCAAGAGAGATCCTGAAGGACAAAGAGGTAGTCTGGCATGTAGCACGCTCACGCTCATTAAAATCCGACCCAGACGAGACCCCTATCCGTTGGGGAGGTT
>JGI10211J34971_10003600_pt1 | contig 12386 bp, 8 predicted proteins | sample Etolagsediment_FD_34971 | JGI IMG/M metagenome (IMG submission 34971) | reverse complement strand
GGGGGGGCTTGCCCTTTTCGTCGGGCATCCCCACCGTATCACGGTATGCGAGGACGAACTCGACCTCTTCGCCGTCCTCAAAGTGAACTCCCGACAGGGCGGGGTCACATCGCAGCGTTCTGGTCTCCGGATCGTATGAGGCGGCGCCGGGTTCAGTTTTCAGGCGATTGCCATTGGCCGTCAACGACAAGCTGTTGCGAAGCAACTGTGTCGCGGCGGCCTGCGAGAACCGCACGGTCACCGTTCCTCCACCCCATTCGTCGTCGGGGGCAGGATCCGTACGGTCCACGACCAACGGTGAGTCGGCCCACGCGGGAAGCGTACACAGCCTGAGCGGTTTGTCCGCGGTCTTGGCAAACACATGGATGAACCACAGACCGCCGTCGGGCAACGGGACCGTGTCCGCGAGATCCGCAAAAGCCTCTATCCGGCTGGACTCCGGTGTTGCCTCACGACGCACGCTGAAAGCATAGTTGCCGGCGTGCTCCGCATCGTCCGGCCAGTGCAGGCGAGCCCGGTGAGGCCCTGCCGTGGCGATGGTCAGGTTGTCGACATAAAACGTTGCTCCCGCTCTGTTGCCCCCCAGACCGGCTCTAACGTAGCCTTCGTGGAAACACCCCAAGACCATTTCCTGGATCTCGAACCTGTCCTGCTCGGGGAACTGGCGCCGCAACGCCCTGGCCAAGTCGAAGGACGCGGTGCGCCACCGGTCGTTGGCTTTGAACCCCTCGAATTCTCCCAGCCGGATCAGGCGGCCGTTCTCGTCCTCCGGGCCGGACAGTGTTACGAACAGACGTTCATGGACTGCTCCCTTCAGTCTGATGTAGAGGTTGACGAGGACGTCGGCTGGTACTCGGCAGTCGAGCGACAGGTGTGCAACGTCCCCCAAGTCAATCGCCGGCACGGGAATCCTGCACGCGAAGTCTCCGCCCTGGTACGTATTGGAGATCCCAAGCGAATGCCTGCCGCGCCCGCGTCCACCTTCGGTCAGGTGAACCATCGCGCCCTGATCGTCGTGTGTGGACTGCCATCCGTCGAGTCCCTGTTCGAAATCGACATGGTACCCCGGGTGGCTCGAACAGGTGGGCCCGGGGACGGATCCCGGCGGCCCTGGCGTGGGTGCCGGGCTTGCGTCGACGGGAGCGGAAACGGTTAAGGCGCCGCGGCCCGCGAGCTGCCTGTAACAGACACGTGCTCGGGCAACGACAATGCTGTTGTGCTGCGTCCACAGGGCAAGCTGCTTGCCCGCTAGCGGATGTGGGTCGTCGAAAGACAAAACGTGCGTATTGTCGAACCAGGCGTCGAGGCGTCCCCCGGTTCTTCGCACTTTCACATAGTACCAGGCACCGTGGACCGGTCGGCCGCCCGGGTCCCATGCCACCTCGACCGCACGGGTCGTGGGCTGGCTGTCACGAGTGCGTGGGATCAACTCCCGATCGGTCTGAGCCACAACCTGATCGCGGCGCCAGAACTGGGTCCAGCGCTCCGACCACAGGGGGTCCCATGCGGCAATGATGAGGTTGTAGCCCGAGAAGGTGTCCTGCCCGGCGGCGCACATGGCCAGGTTGATGTCGCCCACACGCGGGTAAAACAGACTCTTGGCTTCCCGCATGTCGCCCTGTCGCATGCGCATGCCGACGTGGTATTCCACCGTGAAGTCGCCGTCCACCGGCAGCTTGTTCCACAACGCCGCCAACCCCATGCTGCGTCCGTTCATGTGCGACCAACGCGGGTCGCACGCGAATCGGTTCGTCACTTCCCACGTACCGATCTTCTCCCAGTCGACCGGGGCCCGCTCGAACTGGTAGTCGCGGACATGATCGCGTTTGACGGCGACGCGGCCCAAATCGAGTGATTCGGTGACCGCAAGCCCTACCGCCCGTCCGGCGAGCGGCGACTCCTCGTGGTGGGTGAACAGCTCTTCGCCGGACGCTTCGACCCAAATGACCTTGCCTTCCCGGGCGACAGTGAACGTGCCGTAGGACACAGTGTCGGCTGGCTGCGGCAGTGCGCCGAGCTTCTCGTCCACGACTTGCTCGCCGCGAATCACTTCTCGGGGCGCGTGCTCGAAGCGTGCCTGTCTGAGGGCTTGTCCGTTGCGCCACAGAGTGACGATCGCCTGCTCGTCGCCATCGCCGAGGTCGAACTCGACCTTGTATCCTCGATTCGAACCGATCATGTCCGTTCCGAACAGGAGGGTCGCCGTGTGTGTCAAGGGCGCCGTGACCGAGAAGGCACCGTAGAAGTCGCCCTTGTGAACAAACAGGCGTGATCCGTCGGCCTCCGAGTCGGATGGGATCCAGGCTCGGCGGGGGGAAGCCCAGCCCTGCATGTAGGGGTCGTCCGCGAAAGCGCCCACCTTGACAGGGCGCTCCCAATCGCGTGGAACATCGTGGTCGATCCGGGCCGCCGTGAATAGGGTATCATCTTGGCCAGCACACAGGAGGCCGACGTGACCCGACCCGCTCCGGGCGACCCGACGGCGTATCACAAGCTCGCCATCCAGGTAGCACTTGATCACACTGATTTCGGAAAGGTCCACCCGCATGAGCGCCGAACTGAACATGCCGTGCGGAACCCGCACGACCTCCTGGTGCTCACCATCGATGCGCCTCGACAATGACAGGTCACCGGTCTCTCTCTCCCACAGGAACGCCCAGCCGTCTTCGCCCGACACACAGTCGAAGAGCAGACCTGCTGACCTCGTAGCGCGCTCCAGGGTGACGCGGGCTTCGAACGACGTCGGGTCCCACGTGGGGAGACCCAGAAGACAGATGGCCGGCGTCCGGTCTGTTCCGCTTCTTCCCGCAAACGTCCAGGTATCCGCTTCGCCGGACGTCTGCCAGTGCCCGGCGTGGATCGTCCGGTGACGGGAGCCGGCGGTGTCGGGGCTGATTGTCGTCGACGTGACCGTCTTGACCTGTACGTCGTCGAAGTAGCTGGGGCTCGCGCCGTCGGCGAACAGTCCGATCTTGCCGCCGACCATCGTGTTGTCCCACAGCGTCAGCACGGGCATGCCGTCCACGTCCACCCGAATGCGTGGCCCCATTGTGAAAACCGCGATCCTGTACCAGTTGTCCGTGCGGGCGCGGACGTAAGCCGCCTGACAGACGGTGTCGACGCCGTTGACGCGCCTAACGAGTTCGACGCGCTGGGGAAGGACACCTCGGCCTTTGACGTTCCACCTGGCCAGCCAGAGGTTGTCCGGATCACGCACGCCGAATGCGAGCCCTATCCATCCACCAGATGGCTTGACGGAGACTGCTGCGACATAGTCACTCCAGAACGGGTATCCTGCCACGATCAGGGCGCCGCCATCGGCGTCTGACTTGCCTGACATGGAGAAGGGGTTGACGTTGTGCTCGGCGTCCAACTTCCTTCCCTGGCGAACTTGAGCGTCCGGATTGCTCCGGATGTCCTCCATAACCGAGTGTGTGTGCCAGATGCCTGTGGCTACGGTCCACTGCCCGAAATCGTCCGTCTGTTCTGCCTCACGCGCAAAGTCATCTGAAAACGTCAACGGCTCCACACGCTGGTAGATTGCTGATTTCGCAACCGGTTGGTCGGCGCCTGTTGCCAATGCCATCGCTCCGGCACCCAGACCATCAGCCATGACCCGGAGGACCCGAGTATCGTCGGCAATGATCTCGGTCCAATACGGGCGCGTTCTAACCGTCAGTTCCCCGCCATCGCGGAACGACTCCGTCATTGCCGCCGGTGCAGACGCAAGCTCGTGCAGGTCCTCGCCGGTGCGTTGGGTCAGTCTGTATCCACCCGTGTCCCACGTGAAACGCCCATAGTGGGACTCATCCTCAAACGCGAACACAATGTCCAGTTGTGAGAAGCGTTGGTCGTTTGGACGTGGCGCGAGTAGCACCGTGCAGTCATACGTGTCGTGCCGCGCCCGTCGCAACGGCGCAAAGTCGCGTCCTTCGACACGGACAGCATCGTCGGTCTGCGTGTGCCCCGGCGGAGCGATGCACAACACGATCAGGAGGACTGTGGCAGTAGACTTCATGGAGTTCTCGCGGGCATGCGGGGCCGCAATCGAGTGCCGAAACAACCAACTTAGTCGCGCGTGGAACGCCCCGCAACCGTGTTCGCGCTGCATCAATGGCTTCTCGACAGGCTTGCACTCCGGGCGATGCGCGGCACAGTGTGCTAGCCTGAGTCGGAAGACGATCGGTCATGACAGAGTGGGAATCGGACATCAAGAAGGCGCTTGCGGAAATCGCACGGACGCGCATGCCATTCGGCAAGTTCGGGCCGGCGCATTTCCCGCCCGACGGCGTGCCGCTGTATGACCTGCCTTATGAGTACCTGCGGTACTTCGAGCGCAAGGGATTCCCGAGAGGGCGCTTGGGCGAGTTGCTCAAGCTTGTGCACGATCTGAAACGGGACGGGGCAAACTGCGTGTTCGACCCGATCCGACGGATGGTCGGGGGAAGAACGGACCTGCGCACCAAGAAACGGAGAACGTGAGAATGCTGGAATTGATATACGAGTGGTTGAGAGGGTTGGGGGTGCGGCCTGACATTGCGTTCACCGCAAGCCAGTACATTGCTCTGGCCGTTGTGGCGGTCTTGGCGGTGATCGCGAACTACGCGGCAAAACGGCCGATCCTCTCGGCCGTGAAGGCGGTGGCGGCACGGACGCGGACCAGCTGGGATGACGCACTCACCAACCGTCGCTTCCTCGATCGACTTGCGCACATCGCCCCTGCCGTCGTGGTCTACGTGCTGGCACCGGTGGCGTTGGCCAAGAGTCCCACGCTGGTCAAGGTGATAACGAGCGTATCCCTCGTCTACATCGTGCTGATCGGCGCACTTGCGCTCGATGCGTTGCTGAACGCGTTGCTGGATATCTACGGGACGTTCGAGATGTCCAGAGAAATGCCGATCAAAGGAGCCGTGCAGGTAGGCAAGATCCTGTTGTACTTCTTTGCGGGAATCAGTGTTGTCTCAATTATCATGAACAAGAACCCGGTCTACTTTCTGAGCGGCATGGGAGCGCTCACGGCTGTTATCATGCTCGTGTTCAAAGACGCGATCCTCGGTTTTGTGGCGGGTGTGCAGTTGACCACAAACAAGATGGTGGCAATCGGCGACTGGGTGGAAATGCCGAAGTACAATGCCGACGGAGATGTGATCGAGGTGGCCTTGACGACCGTGAAAGTGCAGAATTGGGACAAGACGATCACCACGATCCCGACATATGCGTTGATCACGGAGTCCTTCAGGAACTGGCGCGGCATGAAGGAGTCCGGCGGCCGCAGGATCAAGCGCGCGATCTGCATTGACATGAACACGATCGCGCTCTGCTCGGAGGAGATGCTTCAGCGGTTTTCGCAAATCCAGTACATCAGCGAGTACATCGCGCAGAAGAAGAAGGAGGTCGCGGAGTACAACAAGGAACGCGGCGTGGATGAAGCAAACCGTGTCAACGGTCGGCGGTTGACTAACATCGGCACATTCAGGGCTTACGTCGTCGCCTATCTGCGCAACCACCCGATGATCAGCCAGGACATGACGTTCCTGGTGCGTCAACTCTCTCCGAACGAGCACGGATTGCCGATCGAGATCTACGTATTCTGCAGAGACCAGGTGTGGGCAAACTACGAAGCGATTCAGGCGGACATCTTCGACCACATCCTGGCGGTCGTCCCGGAGTTCGATCTGCGCGTCTACCAGAGCCCGTCAGGAACTGACTTCCAGCGGCTTGTTGCTCAGTAGAGCTGCGTTGCTTCGGTTTCGGTCACAGGGCGTCCAAGCTGATCGCTGGTCATGCGAGCCTTGAACCGGACATCGCCAGCCCTCAACGCCTTGACGTCTACACGCCACGTTGCCTTCTCTTTGGGGGCAAGTGCGGGCAAGGGCGCAAACGTTACCTTGCGTCCGTCGACTGACGCGGCTGTCTCGCCCGTCGCGTCGAGGATGCTCTGGGTGTCCTCCACTTCGCAGGCAATCGTGATGTTTGTTCCGGTGGCCGATCCCTGGTTGGTCGCGACGATGACGTACGTGGCGGTCTGTCCGACCTCGACTGGATCTCTGACGTCGATGACCTCGAGCAGGATCGCGGGTATCCCATTGACTGTCACCCGCTGGGTCGCAGACGCGGCGTCCGCACAAACTGCAGATGCGGTGGCGCGGTTGATGAAATCTCCTGTCTTGTCTGTCCGCAGTACGTAGGCAAACGAGGCTTCCTTGCCTGCCGGCAAGGCAGGGAGGCGCCACTCGATCGTGCCTTCTCGGACCTCTCCACCAGCGCTCACTTTGGCAGCTGTCGCGCCGACCGGCAGACTGTCGCGCACAACAACGTTGAGTGCAGGAGCATCGCCCGTATTGGAGAGCTTCAGACGGGCAGACAGTGGTCTGCCGAGGAGCTGCTTCTCATCACCAGTCTTAACCAGCTTCAATACCGGTTTGCCGACCTGAAGTGTCGCGGTGTCCGTTACCGGGGCAGTCCCGGTTGCGGAGAGGCGGGCCGAACTTGTATGCTGCCCCGTGCGCAACGCTCTTGCCGCAACGGTGAAGCGGCGGGATGTCCCGGGCGCAAGGGAGTCGATCGGGAACTCCCACTCTCTCTGACCGTCGGCCAGAGCCAAGCCTTCACCGAGCAGACCGGCCAGCTTGGTTCCATGAGCGGACACGTCTCCTTCGTTCTTGACTTCCAGCCTGATCGGGATCTGGTCGCAGATGAAGTGCCGGTCGCCGACAGTCTGCAGCAACGTGAGCAGTGGCTTGCCGGCCTTCATTTCGGCGCAGAGGCCCGTTCGGGAGGCAACCTCCACGCAGTGATCCAGCTTCCCCGGTTCCAGCACTGAGCCAAGAACACGGATACTGACCGAGGAGCCAGCCGGAAGCGTACTGAGATTCCACGTCAACACGTCTCCGTCTGTGGACGAGTGAGCCGGAGATGACCTCTCGGCCGCAAAGCGTCGCGATAGACGTTCGGTAACGGTGACATCGCGGAGGTCTCCTGCGCCCGTGTTGGTGACGACGAGGATGTGCTCGAAGGGGACGCCGACCTGTACTTCATCGGGGGCGAGCATCCTCACATGCACTTGGCCTGCACCGGTAACCGACCGGGCACCGTGCAGTGTTGCGTGCTCAGCCGTCGGCGGGAGGGAACCGGACGAAGAAGGTCGTCCCCCTGCCCGTGCCGGTCGAGTCGGCACTGGACCGGTCGAGCCCTGCCACCCCCCCGCTGCCCTGGGGGTCGGGTCAAGCAGGGCGCATCCCGCTGTCAGGACCAGCGGTGCAAGAGCCAACACTCGGCTCAACTTACCACTTATCACGGTATCGAGCATTTCCGGTGCTCCTCATTCAAGACAAACTCAACGGACGGCTAGCAGTCTAGTAGGCAGAGCCGCAAAAAACAAGGGAGCCATTGACGGCTCCCTTGTGGTAGTTGGAATTGACTCAGGCTCTCGCCCTAGTCAGGGCGAGCCCTGAGATCAGTACTGGTTCGTGGCTTCGGTCTCTTCAACGGGCCGAGTGAGTTGATCACTCGTCATCGAGACCTTGATGCGGATGTCTCCAACCTTCTCAGCCTTCACGATGGCTCGCCACGTCGCTTTGGCACCAGGAGCAAGTGACTTGAGCGGGGCAAACGTAATCACTTTGCCCTTGGCTGTGCCCGATGTGTCGCCAGTCGCGGAGACATAGCTCTGGGCGTCTTCGAGCGTACACACAATCTGGATATTGGTGTCCGGCAACGAGCCCTGGTTCGTGGCCGTGATAACATACGTTTCATTGTCGCCCACCTCGATCGGGTCCTCGATGTCAATGACCTCCAAGAGGATGGCCGCGATGCCGAGAATCTCCGTCGTGGCCGTCGCCTTCACGCCATCGGCACATTCAGCCGCGGCAGTCGCCGTGTTGCTGACCCTGGCAATCTGGTCGGCTCTGAGTACGGCCTTCACCTCGATCTTCTTGCCCGGTGCGAGGTCGCCGACGCTCCAGGCGATCGTGCCACCCACTTCCGCGCCGTTGTTGCTGGCGCTGACAAAGCTAGTGCCCGCAGGAACGGTGTCAGTGATCATGAGCGCCTTGGCTACGGCGTCACCTTTGTTCTCCACCGTGATCGTATAGGCAATGTTGCGTCCGGCATACTGCTTGTCACTGGCCTCTTTGGTGATCACCAGGACGGGTTGACGAACAATGGTCTTGGCCGCCGCTTCGGCGCTCAGCCCGCCGGCGCTACTGGCCTTTGCCGTGCTGCCGTACTCGCCGACTTTGTCAGCCTTGGCTGTATACGTAAGCGTCTGGGATTCGCCCGGAGCCAACATGCCGACGTCGAAGGAGACGCTCTGCTCGCCAGTGGTCGTCTTCAAGCCCGCCGGAAGCGTGTCGTTCACAGTCACGCCCTTTGCCATACCCGTCCCCGGGTTCTTGACAACCAACGTGACAGGGATCGGGTCACAGAAAAGAACTTCAGCCGGAGCCTGTTTGGTGAGTTCCAGCTTGGGCGAGACCGCGGCAACTGTCATGCACAGCAGTTGGTTGTACGTCACATTCGCGCAGTGCATGAATGTGCCTTCACGTGTCGCGGCAGCCTTCACTTTGATGTTGCGGGTTTCGCCGCCGGGGATCTGCCCCAGCTGCCAGACGGCCCAACCGTCGTTCCCCACCTTGGCTTCAGGCGTTGCCGATTTGATCACGAAACCATCGGGCAACTTGTCCTTTACGACGACGTCCTCCAACGGGCAAGTTGTGAGGTTCGTGGCGCTGATGATGTAGTCGAACGGCTGGTCGATGTTGACCTCCACGGGGGAGGTCTTCTCAAGCATGACGACTCCGGTTTCCAGGTTGCCGGTGGGGAAGACCATCGCATAGATGGATGCACCGTCCTTCTGAGAAATCTGCGGACATGCTCCCGCGGGAGGCGGGGACGAGGTTCGGGCGATCGATACTGTGGCCGGGGACGTATCCATACAGGCACACCCCGACAGGATCATTGCCAAGGCTGCGAAGCTGAACAGCATCGCTACGGACAAAGGCTTCGTTCGTCGGATCATTTCCATTTTCTCGGTCTCCTCATAGCTGTTTTCTCTACACGGGGTCAACACAACGAAAACTCACTTTGCACTCCGACACAACCCACAACGCGTAGTTGCATCGCCGGTGGTGGGGCCTGGCAGAAACAGGACCTGAGTCACTCTCCCGATTCACCATCGACCCGCCGCGAACACCCTCATGCTCTCCGTGACGAGCAGGGGGCTATCGTCGCAACACCAAGAGATGGATCGCTCCGCCGGCAGCGAGTACGTCTACCCCGCCCTGGCGGACATGTACCAGCGCGATCCCAGCAAGCTCAGCTACCGCGTCACCAAGTTGCTCCAGTCTCTCGGGTTCAAGAAAGCCGTTCTCCCCGAAGGCCGGTCCCGCCACGTGTCCGTGCTCGACGTGCACAGCCTCCGCCACGGGTTCGCGTACTTCGCCGGCAAGTACGACGTGAAGTTCGTCGTGGTCCAGGGAGTGCTCGGTCACATGACCGCCAAGATGACGGAGCTCTACAGCGCCCACGCAAACCGCGCGGACATCGCAGACGAGATGGGGAAACTCGCGCAGCGCTTCGGCGATGTCGATGCTACCGAGGCGGCGGAGTTGCCGTCTGCTTGACCAGGACCAGGCTGCTGGTCGGTTCCGTGGCGTGCACCTCCGGTACCGTCACATCGATCAGCAGCACGTCCGACCCAAGCACGTGCGTCACCTCGTACGTGTGCACGTACCGGCCGGACTGCAGCACCAGCGATCCGCGCAACGCATAATCCCCGCCCACCGGCTTCTCCCAGTACACTGTCTTCAGCGCGGAGGACCGCAGCCGCCACGTCCCCCCCGACACCAGGTGCACCTTCCGCGCCTCGATCCGACACCACGGCGGCAGCTCCTGCGTGTCATCGTGCAGCGTCACCGTCCCCTTCGCCCGGCCGTGGTGCCACTCGGCACGCCACACGTGCCAGCGCCCGCGCAACTCCGTCGGTACCGTCGGTGTATCTTCGGCCCGCGCACATGCCACGAGCAGGACAAGAGCAAGTGTGATAGCACGCATCATATCTACACCACCTTTCACCCGGCGCTCCGGTCTCTCTTAACACCCAGACAGGGCTCAGTAACCATTAAACTATACGGCGTTTGTGCACCAAACGCAAGCGCGAAACGCGTGGCAGCGACGACTTCACGGTCAACTCGGGTGACTGCCTAAGGGGACCCCGTCCCGCGCCCCGCAGGGAAAGGGAGAGGCAGGATCGGCGGTGGGCTTACTCATGCCGCAGTGCTTCGATGGGATCGAGGTTGGCTGCCCGTACCGCGGGGTAGATCCCGAAGATCAGGCCGATGGCCATACTGATCCCAAGCGAGAGGACCAGGCTGTAAGGGGTGACGACGGTCGGCATCCCGGCTGTACGTGTGATAATCCATGGGATCAGCACTCCCATACCGGCCCCGATGGCCCCGCCGACTGTGGCCAGAACGACAGTCTCGATCAGAAACTGCAGCACGATCTGCCGGCGTTTGGCGCCGATCGCACGGCGAATGCCGATCTCCCGGATACGTTCCGTTACCGATGCCAGCATGATGTTCATGATCCCGATTCCGCCGACCAGCAGGCTGATTGCCGCGATCGATCCGAGGACAATGTTGAACGTCCGCTTTGTCGCTTCGGCTTGGCGCAGCAGAGCGAGGGGAACACTAACTCGCACGTCGTCCTTCTTGTGGAAGCGTTTGAACATGTCCTCCAGAGCGGCGGCTACGCGTGGCACATCGTCCAGCGTTCTTGCCTCGACGATGATCTGATGCAGCTCAACCATCTCTCGCGTGCGTGTTCCGGCGGCCCGTTCGGAGACGATGTCCCCGAAGTACTCGCGGCACACGTACAGGGGAATGTAGGCATCGATTGACTGATCCGGGGTCTGGATCGTACCGCCCTGGCCTTGTTCGCTCTGGACAATGCCCACGACCTCGAAGTACTGGCCGCCGATGCGGATCGATTCCCCGATAGTGCGCTCGGTTGCCAGAAGACGGCGTGCGCCGAACTCAGTCAGCACGCAGGCGTTCCGTCGGTCCTCCGAATCACGCGGGTCCAAGTTGCGGCCGGCTATCATCTCACGCCTCACCAGGTTCCCCCACTCAGGCGTGGTGCCTACGAGCCGCAGCCCCAGCTTCTTCTCCCCCAGGCGTCCCTCTTTCCGCAGGATCTTGGCGGGGGCCGTCCGTCTGACTCCGGGAATAGTCTCGCGGACCCGGACCTCGTCATCGTAGAGAAGCCCGTACATGCTCGTGAACGAGCGGCGGCGGTTGTCGGCTTCTTCCTCGACCGGTTTCATGGAGGATACGATGACGTTGTGACTGCCCAGTTTGCGGATCTGGTCAAGAGCTTCTTTGCTCGCGCCTTCGCCCACGGCAAGCATGGCGATGACACTGCCGACACCGAACACCACGCCAAGCATGGTCAGGAACGATCTCAGCTTGTGCAGCATCAGGTTCTTGATGCCGAGCCGTATATCGCGAGCTATGAATCTGACCTGCCGCATCGAGGGGGGCTACACTGCCTTTCCTTCTACGCTGTCCACAACGCCGTCGCGCATGTGAAGGCGATGGCCTGCGTACTCCGCAATGTCGGGTTCGTGCGTCACCATCAGAATCGTCTTGCCGCGTTCGTTGAGGTCGCGCAAGAGTTCCATTATCTGCATGCCTGTCGCCGTGTCGAGATTGCCGGTGGGCTCGTCGGCGAGGAGAATGGCCGGATCGTTGGCCAACGCCCGTGCGACGGCCACGCGCTGCTGCTGCCCCCCCGACAGCTCCGAAGGGCGGTGATACAGCCGGTCGCCCAACCCCACGAGCTCCGCCATCTCGAATGCGCGTTCCGCACTGGGACCGGCATCCCAACCGAGGTAGTAGAGGGGCAGTTCGATGTTCTCTCTCACAGTAAGCTGTGGGATCAGGTTGAAGCTCTGGAATACGAACCCCAGCGTGCGGAGACGTGTATCGCTGCGTTCGTCGTCGGACAGGTGCGCTACGTTGCTGCCATTCAGGATGTACTCGCCACTGGTGGGGCGGTCCAGGCAGCCGAGAACGTTCAGCATGGTGCTTTTGCCTGACCCGCTGGGCCCCATGATGGCCCAGAAACTCCCGGTCTTGAACGAGAAGCTCACCCCCGCGAGGGCATGCACGCGCTGGTTGCCAACGAGGTAGTCGCGATGGACCTCGCGCAGTACGACGGCGTCCGGGGCAAGCGACGCCGGGGGCTGCTCGCCTGCTTCTGTATTACCGGGGGACGGCATTACTCGCTTCCGCCCTCCGATCTGCCGCCCGGGCCGCGGCCCCCGCCACCTTCACCCCGGCGCCCGCCCGAGCCGCCGCCGTCGCCCGATCCCCTCATGGCGC
>JGI10211J34971_10003599_pt1 | contig 12390 bp, 6 predicted proteins | sample Etolagsediment_FD_34971 | JGI IMG/M metagenome (IMG submission 34971) | reverse complement strand
TCAATATAATTACCTGTTTTAGTAATATCCCCAAGTAAAAACGCACTACCTGTTATTTGTCCATTTGAACGTAATATCAAATTATCATTAGACGATGAAATAGCAGTGTCGGTTATACTAAACCCACCAATCTCACCAAAGGTTGCACGAATACCACCTTCCAAGAAAACATTTTCAGAATATAAACCAAAACCTGCAGTTGCAGGATTGTTACCCAATAATCGTGTAGATGATAAACCACTCAAATCACCAAGTCTAGCTTTTAATTCATAATCATAAACACCACTACCTGTTCGTTCTACAATATCAATGTAAGGAGTATAGGTATTGTTTGGTGATGCATTTAGTAATATCCAACCTGTATCTTGTTTACCTGTTGATACTAAGACTTGTCCGTCAGAATAATCTTGTGCAGAACTAGCAAGTTCTGTAACCCACGTTACATCACTACCTGTTGGTAACCCGTCTGCGTATGCACGTTCAACATATAATTCACCACTCAAATTAGTATCACTTGCGCCATCTGTTCGTGATGAACTTTCTACTAAAACATACTCAGAACTAAACCCCGTTCCATCAACTTTCTTGATAAGTAATATCTCATTTACCTCAAAACCTGTAACATTCTCCACACTCATTGTGGTTTCACCCGACGTTACAGACTGTGATAAAACAGTAGAGTTAGCTACCCATAACTGACCACCAACTGCGTTTACTGTTTCTTTCTCAAATACAGTTGTCCTTAGTGTTCCTCTAATCTTTACATTCTCAAACTGTGCGGAACCATTACCTGCCGCGGTAATCTGAAACCCTCTAACCCCGTCTGCAAAGTTTGGTGTTTGTATCGTACCATCTGAGTTGATTTCTAAATTAGATGCAGTTATTAAATTATCTGTGATTGTAAATCCACCGACAGTACCACCTGTGAATAAAACCTGAGAACCTGTAATCTCACCACTAGACTTTAATCTTAAATTATTACCACTATCTCGTATCTCATCACTTTCTAAAACAAAACCACCAATATTCCCACCTGTGAATAAAACTTGAGAACCTGTGATTTGACCACTAGACTTTAAACGTAAATTATTTCCCGTGTCTCTTATTTCATCACTTTCTATAACAAACCCACCAATCTCACCAGCAGTAGCCGTTATAGTACCTGATAAGTCTACATTAGATGCAGTTATATTACCCTCAAGTAAGTGGAAGTTAGAACCTGATATCTCTACTTATCACCCTTAGCAACAAACTCTGTTACGTCAAATGTAATATTAGAACCTGTTATCTTACCACCTGTAAATAAAACATTTGACCCTGTTATATCACCATTACCTTTTACATTAAAGTTAGAGGAAGATATAAAGAAACCTGTTGTTGTTGGTGAACCACTAATAAATATAGTATCACCGTCTGATGATAAAGATGAAGTTCCTATATTAAACCCACCTAACTTACCGGCAGACGCGGTGATGGTTCCTTGGAATGTGGCTCCACTTGCGATTAGGATACCATCTCGGTCAACCATAAAGTTAGGGCCGAACTTAACGAAAAAGTTATCAGGATTTTCTTCAGTTGGTGTAAAGTCTATATAGTATTCATCTGCTAAATACTCAAACCCTGGCGACTGTGGGTCTGACCCCGGCCCTTGGTCTGTCTTAAATATCGTTGAATTGTTTGCATCTAATGTAATATTAGAACCACTAATCTTACCGTCAATTATTTGGAAGTTTCCAATATTACCTGTTTGTGCGGATATATTACCTGTTAGGTCAACATTAGACGCAGTAATGTTCCCTTCTAATAAGTGAAAGTTAGAACCACTTATCTCAACCGTATCACCTTTTGCTACGAACTGTGTTACATCAAACGTTATATTTGAACCTGTAATCTTACCACCCGTAAACAATACTTGAGAACCCGTTATGTTTCCGTTTGCTTTTACATTAAAGTTAGAAGCACTTATAAAGAAATCATCTCCCGTGGCTGAACCTGAAATCAAATACCCATCACCACTAATACCATCACCACTTAATGAAAACCCACCAATTGTCCCACCGTCAAATAAAACAGTAGAACCTGTAATTTGTCCGTTTGACTTTAATACTAAATTATCATTTGTTGAATTTATTTGAGTTTCTAAAACATCAAACCCACCGATAGACGCAGATACAAACTTAGCAAAACCGTCACTATTGATAGATGAAGATGCGTTTGCGGTTGTGGATGGTGACCCACCGATAAGAGCGGGTGTTCTAATTTCATTTACCGTTAAGTCGGCGTTAATAATAGCATCAGTACCAATTACCAATAAATTATTTTTTGGGTCTAAATGAAATAGTGATGAACTAATTTCTATGTTAGACTCAGCACCACTAATGAATTGTGTAGCTTCCTGTCCAATGAAAAATTTATTAGTTCGTATATCTAATTCACTTGGATTTGTTCTGTATCTAAAAAATGACTCAGACGACGCAACTAATTCCAAACCAACACCTTGGTATGTAGTAGCACTTCCTGTCAATACAGAACCACTATACATCAAGAACCCAGCAGTTCCACCTACCCCTGTCGCTTCTGCGAATCCCTGATACCCAAAACTTTTTACAATACCACCATTACCACTACCACCTGTAACAACACCACTATTTGAGTCCTCACCCAAATACATTTCACCAACAGTAACATTCTCCCCACCTTCAACAACAATATTAGGTCTTTCAAATATTATGTTATCTTTTGTTAGAACTTTATCAGCTTTGTTATTATTTGCATCAAAGAATTCAACTTTAAAATCAATATCTTGATTTGGTTTAGATATGTTTAATGGTATCTCGGTTCTAAACTCTTGTGGAGAAAACCCATCTTGTACATCTGCAGTTAACCGTATATCTTGTACATACCAACGACCTGATGTTGTAGTAAATACCAACTCACCATCAGTCACATCTGAATCAACAGAAAACACTATACTAAATTGGTCTCTCCAAATCTTATCGGAGTCTGCTCTAAATGAATGTATTAGTTTTCCAAATTTATTATCGGATTTTATAGATATGCTCTTAAAATAAACATCCAATCGTGTATCACTTGCAGATACATCAGATACTGCCGCATTTAATCGTAAATTGTAATCAATATTCTTTTTTACATCCAAATCAATGTCGGATTCCAACACATAACGAGGTGTTTGTAGTGTTCGTCCATTTATTTCAACAGTTGTCGGTGAATCATAATCACCATTAATCACTAAACCTGATAAAAATATATCATCATTAGATACTATGGTTGGGTTTGTTGCACTTACTTGTTCTTTACTTACTGACCACGCACCTACTTTTTTAGATGTATCAAAAATACCAACACTACCCGTCCCTTCTAATTCTAATAAGTTTTTATTTTCTACGTCAAGTTCTGATAGTAAAACATAATTTGAGTTAAGAGAGTCACTCTTTCCGAAAACTTTTATCCTAGCAACATCACCACTAACCACCCCCATATCTTTAATATCAATAGTAGCAACAGCAGTTTCTTGTAATCGTACCTCTGAGATGTCAGGTATTGTAATGTAAGAAATTGTAAATGAAAGAGGTGATGATAATATACCTTTAAATTCTTCTTTAGAATAAACCTCAATATCAGGGTTTTGTATGGTCGTAAAAATAGTAGAACTGTCAACGACATTTACTATACCCTGAATCGTCAATCCTAAACTATTCGTTATAGTAGCAATCCCACCATTCATATCAAATGAATATGTACCACTTGCACTTTCAATTAAAATAGTGTAGGAAGAGGTAGACTCATCGTAATAATATTGTTTGACATCACCCGATAACGTAGATGTGGTAGTAGATGTCTTTGTAATATCCCTTACAGTCTTTAATGACGGGGTTATTGTAAGTATAGGCGGTTTTCTGAATATAATCTCGTCAGTATTTACACGAGTTTTATCTATTTGAAACTTATACTCAAATAAAAAGTTAGATGTATTCTGAAAAGTAGTTGGTATGTCGGTCTCTACACCATTTTCTAAATAAGAGTCTAAATTAGCAGAGATATAAAGTGTACCCTCACCATTTGATATTCTATCGTCAATCTCAAAACTAATAACCCGCGATGTACCCTTTAATAAATTCCGTACACCATTGATTGATATTTGATTACCATCACTATCAATGGCTTCAAATTGAATGTCAGTTCCCTGTTGTAAGTATGATGAACCATTTATTAAAAATGAAAATACACCTTTACTCACAATATCATCAAGACCACGTATACCTAAATACGGATTTTGAGTATCTGACGTTCTAATAAAATACCATTAGATAAATTTAATGGATTTAGAGGATTGTTTATACTCACGATTTGTAAAAACTAGTTTTACTATAAATATCAATCGTGATTTATTTTAGAAAACCCATTAACCTTTTGTATTTCAACAAAATCATTTACAATATCTCTCATACTATCCAAGTGAGAAATTACAATGATAAAGTCAAATTGTGTTTTAAGATATTGGAATAACATAAATAGTGAATTAAAGTTATCACTATCTAATACACCAAAACCCTCATCTAATGCTAAAAAGTTTGGACGTGGTAGATTAGATATATTCATCAACGCTACTCTAATAGCAACTCCACTAATAAACTTCTCCATACCACTACCCAGTTCCAACGGCCATTCTCTATCTTCATAAACTAACTTAGCATTTATGTTCTTACCGTCAACTTCAATGTTCATATTGAAATCAACAATCTGTTGGAGTATGTTGTTGACTTCATTCTGTATCATTGGAATAGTCTTTGTGATTAGTTCGTATGGTACACCATCACGTTTTACAGAATCTAAATAGTATTGGTATGCTTCTATTTTATTTTCTAAATCTTTTGCTTCCTGTATTTTACCTTCTAGTTCTTCAATCTTATTATCAACAGAACCTGCTTCGTTCCATAACCTTTTTACGTTATTCTGTGATTCTGTATACTTCTGTTTAGTTTCGTCTCTTGTTTCTTTGAGGTCATTAATAATTTTTCGTGTTTCTTTGTTTTCTTTTATCTTTTGTTCATTAGCTTCATACTCTTGAACCTTCACCTCTAACATTTCATTTACTTTAGATAAGTGTTCTAATTTAGTATTACACTCACTTATAGAACTTTCTAATTTATCTTTGTTTAACGATAATTGAGTTATCTTTTCATTTAATATTTTATATGATTTGTATTCTTCTTCTAAATGACTATTTGTCTCAACCTGTGAATAACTCTTTTTAGTCTCTACCAATGTTTTTGCAGTCATCTTTTGTTCTTGTAGTTCACTTAGAATATTATTGTATTCTGTATTGAACTTTTCAACATTATTCAGACAGGACTGACAATTATCATTTACCTCAAAGTGTAAATTGTTCTTTGCTGTTTCTAATCGTTTAAGGGTATGTTCTACTTTTACTTTGTGTTTATCTATTTCAGTTAAAACGTGGTCTCTCTCTTTTTTTCTTTGTGTCCACTCTTGATATTTTCGTTCTATATCGTTATATTGTGTAAGGGTAGTTGTACTATCCTGTAATTCAGTTAGCACCCCTGACACGTCAACCTCGTAACTCCTATGACTTGTTTGTATTGAACTTATCTGTTGTTTATTATTTTCTAATTGTTTATTGATTTGTTCAATGTCTAAAGTCTCATCAACACTATGTAATCGTTCATACTGTTCTTCTAACTGAATATCAATTGTATTTAACTTACCCTTTAATGATTGTTCTTCATTTTCAGCACTATCGGTCTCTTTTTTAATTATCTCAAATCGTTTTTCTAAGTCAGCCAACTCTTGTGTAAAGTCATCTCGTTTAAATTTACGTAAAACTGCATTGGTTTCTCTAATCTCATCATTACCGTATGTATAAAGTTTATCAAATACATTTAACCCCATAAGTTGAGCAAGTAAGTCTTTCCTTTCACTTTGAGACTTATCTATAAATACGGAATTATTACCTTGTAGGGATAAACAAGTAAATACAAAATCTTCATACGACCCCAAATACTGTCTAATGATACTATTTGTATCTCTACGTTGTTCACCATTAAGTGGTGTTGTTATACCACCTTCTTCTTTCCAAAAATCTACATCTACTTTTACTGCTCCTCGTTTGGTTCGGTGTGCATTTTTTTCAATATAATAATCAACGTTGTCAATCATAAAGTGAAACTTACAATTGAACCTATCTTTTCGGTTATTCATTATATGGTCTGCCTTATAGGCTCTACTACATTTATCAAATATACAGAATGATAGTGCATCAAAGATAGATGATTTACCACTTGTGTTAGGGGCGAATAAACCCAATACACCATCCATTTGTGTAAAGTCTATTTTATTACCTTCACCATACGAAAACATATTATCAAACTCAAATGAAATTGGTAGCCACCTAATATTTCTTACAACCTCTTCTTCAGGTATTTTACTATTTAATTCTCTGTTTATATCCTGAACTTGTTGGAGTATATCGTTCTCCAAAAATGGATAGTTTCTATCTATATAATCTTTAATAAGTGCATTTTGATGTTCTACATTCTGTATGTTATCATAATGAATACTTGAGGAATAGTCACCAACTTTTTGTTGAGAAAGTGTGTCTGTTCGTATGACTGTGAACTCATCAACTTTATACTTCTTTCGTATTTTAGTCAGTATCTTTTTTAAGTCAGCATTATCTGTATTTGCTACCCTGATTCTTAACCTTGGTTTTTTAGGCATATCATCTACGACAGGAAACTCACCATCAATAATGTCTAACGTATAATATCCATAGTCATTTGGAATTTCAACAAACTCACTAGTTCGGGTTTCTACATCCCACACCAACATACCGTGTCCTTTAAGATTCTCACCGTGGTTTTGTTGTATAAGTGACCCAGCATAGGCGATGGTGTGTTCATCGTTCAAGTATTGATATGCGTGAATATCTCCAAGTAAAAACATATCAAATCCTTCCATCATTGAAACTTGAACTTTTGTATTATGTATCTTAAACCCAACATCAGTTCTAGCACTATCCACTGCATCGTGATATAACCCAACCTTTACATTATCACCTTCTACATCTTTTGCTTTCACAAAGTTCTCTACGTCATCAAAGATACTCCACACTACAAAATCAATGTTATCGTGATTGTAAACACCCCCATCTTTGTAATAGTATAAGTTATCAATATCAAGTGTATCAATGATTGGTGATAACACGTCCATTCGGTACGTGTTGTTTAAGTTACAGTCGTGATTACCTGTAATTACAATAGTGTCACATAAATCTGTTAAACTCTCAAAAAAGTTGGCAGTCATATCAACCAACTCGGGAGACATTTCTGTTTTGGAATGTGCAATATCACCTGCTACCACTATAACAGAATTATCTGTTTTTCTGTCTTTGATTTCTTTATACAACTTAGTGAACACTTGTTTGTATTCATTATGTCGTTTTAAGTTTCTAATGTGTATATCTGCTATGTGAAATATCTTATCTATCATACGAATTGTAGTTTAACTAAATCTGTAAAGTCTGTTTCTTTTGTTTGTTTAATTAATTCAGTCACATCAGTAAACCCTAAATCATTAGGGTCTTTTTCTTTTAACTGAACCAAGTGAACCTTGATATGTTGTTCCATCAATTTCTTTGTAATGTCTAATGCTTCACCTCTAGCATCATCGTCTAACATTATATAAACTTTTTTAACATCTCGTTCCAATATCTTATCATACAATTTACTTGGAAGTCGTTTCCCCAACAATGGTATGACATTTCTCTTTGTTGAGATTGCATCAAACACACCCTCTACTAATACCAATGGTAAATCATAAGATATGGTATTCTCAAATATCACTTGGTCTTTTGATACAGGTGGGTTTTTGTATTTCATAGAAGATTGATAATAGTTTCTAGCAACAAAGTAATTTAATTTACCATCTTCATCATAAGAAGGGACTATCACATAATTTTTATACGTACCACTATCACAGTAACCTATGTTGTATTTAATTACATCTTCTCTACCTATACCCCTTGCCTTTAAGTAGTTTATGACATTCTTTGTTTCATAGTTTTTAGGAGCCTCTGTAAGTGGTATGAACTCTTTTGGTAATGAGAAATAAATTTCTGTTTGGTCGTCGTCCTGTTTCTCGTAAGTTGTTTCACCCGTAATCTTCCTTAACCGAATAAACACACTATCGTCTGCGTTTAATTGTTTGAGTAAGGTGTATAGTTTCTTACCACGTGAATTACAAACCCAACACTGCCATTTTTGAGAACTAAGGTTGATAGCGAGTTTCTTTTTATGGTGATGACAGAATGGACAATAGAACGAACATTCATCACCACCGTGGTCGGTATATTCACCCAATGAACCGTGGAGTAAGTCTAAAAGTTTTTCCTTGGTATTACTATTCATAGATACAAAGTAAGAATAAAAACCGAAAGTATCAACTTTTACGAAGTAAGTAGTTACCTAATACCAAATAGTCCATATCACATTTTAAGAATGTTTCTATTGCAGTTTTAGGGTCATTTACCATTGTTTGTCCTTTAAGATTGAATGATGTATTCAATAAGATTGGAAATCCACTATCTTTCTGAAACTGTTTAAGTAATTTGTATATTCTTTTATTATTTTCTCTAACAGTTTGTATCCGTGCACTACCATCAATATGTGTAATAGATGGTAATGACTTTTGATATTTCTCATTTACCTGAACTACCTGATTCATATATGGAACATCTTCGGTGTAGTCAAAATAAGTTGATTGGTCATCGTAAGTAACCATTGGTGCAAATGGACGGAACCCTTCTCGTTTTTTTACAACTTGATTAACTCGGTCTCTCATATGTAACATTGTTGGGTTGGCTAATATAGAACGATGACCCAATGCTCTTGCACCAAATTCTAACTCACCCTCAAACCAACCAACAACCGAGCCACCATTAATTAGTTTAGAAACTTCATCAATCAACACATCATCATCTAAACGAGAAAATCCTATGTTAAGTACAAACTTTGAAATATCATCTAATATTTGTGAGTCAGTATAAGACGGCCCTAAAAATGGATTCGTATTAATCACCCGTTGTTTGGTTTGTTCATTTTTATAATAAAAGTGTAAACACACTCCAATCGCAGACCCAGCATCACTTGGTGCAGGTGGAACCCATAAGTTCTCAAACTTAGTCTTTTGTTTTATCTTACCGTTCGCGGTTCCGTTGTAAGCACAACCACCCCCTAAACATAAATTAGTTATACCTGTTTCGTTTTGTATATAGTTTAGTAGGTTAAATAATATGGTTTCGTAATGGTATTGTAGTGTAGCGGCTAAGTCTTTATGTTTTTGTTCTATTTCATCTTCAGGGAATCTATTATCCATTCCGAATAGTTTCATCATCTTTGAGTTAAACATAATCTTATCACTTTTGTCAAACTCAAAGTATTTCATATTCAATCGGTATTCACCCCAATACAGTTCGTATAACTGTTCAAATTGTTTATCATATACGGAAAAATCACCATAAGGAGCAAGTCCCATAACTTTGTATTCACCCTCGTTTGGTTGAAATCCTAGAAACGCAGTAATGGTTGAATATAACATTCCCAATGAATGTGGGAAGTTTATGGACTTAAACTTTTTAGTACTGTTACCCCTACCAATTGCAAATGATGTAGTTTCCCATTCACCAACACCATCTACTGATAATATAATTGACTCATTAAACGGTGAAGTGTAATATGAATAACCGATATGAGATTGATGGTGATTACCTGAAACAATAACAGACTTTGGGAAGTCTTTTCTAAAGTTATTGTATATGGTTTTATAATAATTTTCAACTTTATAGGACTTGATAGATAATAATGATGATGTTTTATCAACCCTATCAACTTTTGACTCAGGGTCTTCATAAAAACAAACATATGATATATCATTACCTGTCAATTCATTATGTGACAGTATCCACTCAATAGATTTTGTTGGATATGAACTATCGTGTTTAATTCCCGTAAACCGTTCTTCTTCAACTGCTGATATGACTTTACCATTCAACGTCAAACAAACTGCGGAGTCGTGATACCCACAACTAATTCCTAATATGTACTTGTCTGTAAGATTCAATCTTCAATATCTCTAGGATACCACTTCCCACCAATATTAGAGTTAAAATATTCTTCTTGTTTTTCTAATACTTNAAGTTGGAATAGGTATTTGGTTTCTAANTATGATAATCCTTTTTTAGTTTTTGCAAACTCAATTATCTCTCTACTAAAAATACNATCTCCGTGTTCNAATAACAAATTCTTGACCTCTTGGTGTGAACCGTGATATGTTTTCCAATCACTCTCCACATACTCCACNCGTTTTCTTTTCTTNCCTTTAAGTGGTGGTCTTGTTTTTTTATGATATAATGATTTCTTACCNATGTATTTTTTACCCGTTGGGATATGAATTACTTGATATANAAAACCAATANNNNCATCAGGCATATCTTCTATGTCTTTAATCTCTTTATCTNTGTATAACCACATTTTTTTTATATGTCTATTTTAGCCCTAAACACCATTGGAAAATCAGTAGGTATCGGTATAGGTGTGGANAATTTAGNTGCNGCTAATAAATCACCTACCTCGTCATACCACCCAATTGTAGTAACATATGGTGTTAGTGATGAACTAACAGAACCACTTGGGTCAAATCCAAAAAACTCAGGTATGATTGTTTCATCACTTATTGATTGTGAATATGATTGTGAAACCTCTTCTATGGTATAACTGTATCTTGGTCTATTTAATGTAGTTTCACCTCGTAGTCTAGCAGTTGGGTTGGTTGAAAAGTTAAACTCACTCGGTTCTACTTGAGCCTGAAATACCAATGTTTTCTTTCGGTGTTTGCTTCTAAATGTTAAATCAAACCCACCCAATCCAACGTGTGTATAAGAACCCGTGTCTGTAATTACTATACTACCGAACTCATAGAACACATTTCCCACATAAGTTGTAGACCCACTTACTACCAAATTACCAAAACCATCGTCTGTGAAAATAGTAGATGATGTAGTGTCGTTTAGTATAACAGAGTTTTCTTTTATCTTCTCATCAAATACTGACTGTGATACTTGTATAAGTGTCAGTTTATTATGTAATGATTGTGTGGTTTCAGGTCGGTAGTCGTCTGTGTAAAACTGTCTTTCAATACTACCAAATAATGGCCCTTTATAAATACCATTTGTTGTGGTGTCTGCTGAACCCGTTTCAAATGAACCCGAAAACCGTGTACCTTCTAAAGTCGTGAGAAAACTACTTGTATGTGCTAATACAAACTGTTTGTTGGTCTCATTATCAAACTCTAGAAAGTCGCCGGGTCTTATTGCTTTCATTCATTTATTTTAAAAATCAACTTTAATCTTTACAAGTGATTCTGTATCTCTACCATTAAGGATAGGTCTTGAAACTTTTGCAACTGCAAGTAATTCATTCTGTTCGTTGTAAAGTCCAACAGTAGAAATGTATGTTACAGGTTCATTGTAAAGAGAATCAATGATTTGTTTATCACTACCACTAACATATGTTGGATTGTTAGAGAAATTAAACTCTTTATTTCTAACCCGTACAAAGTAACTTTGAGAACTTACATCTTCCGATGACCTTGCTTTTGCATATGCACCACCCACTAATGAATCATATAAAGAGTAATGTAAGTTATCATATGTTCCAGCTACCAAGTTAGCGGATGAACCTGTTATTTCTACACCAAGAACATTACCGATAGTATTACCGATAGCTGAAGGATTGAAGATTACAATACCACTTTCAGGGAAAAACTTACCATACCCCTCACCGTTGGAGGCTGTATATGTTACAACATCAGAACCCGTGGTGGTTAAATCAATAGTACCACTTGCAATATTATAAACCGCACCACCTGGCCCTATTGTTGGGTTAGTAATGTCTGCGGAGTCATCAATAAATTTGAATATACCGTTTGACCCACTAAAATGAATTTCAAATGAATCCGTGTCAAGTTCTTCCTTAATTCGTGTTCTACTGAAGTTAAGAATAAATGCATCATTAGAAGTGTGTCCATCAGCAGTTGAACCTGTGTAAAATGTAAATTGTGTTGTATTAACAGGTAATAATGTATTTGCGTATTGTTTGTAAACGGCTTGGGTCGGTCTACGAGAACCACTATCAGTTGAAACAGTTGGAGTACCATTACCATTTAAATGTCCATATGATAATGTAAATTGAACTGCGGCCGTTGAGTCTGTACTTTCTGTTTGAAATACATCTAAATAATAAAGACCTCTACCCGTTGAACTTGTTTCTGCGGCTTGAGACCCTGTAAAAAACG
>JGI10211J34971_10003598_pt1 | contig 12391 bp, 10 predicted proteins | sample Etolagsediment_FD_34971 | JGI IMG/M metagenome (IMG submission 34971) | reverse complement strand
TTTTTTATAAAATAAATTTATATTCATTTTCTAATACATCAAGCAACACTTCAAAATTTTTAAAATAACTTGCTCTAGTAGGTACAGGTCTTTTCCAATAAACACTTCCACCATCTACAATATTTGGATCTCTTAAATATAAAACTTTTTTACCAAAATATCTACATTCTTGCATTAATCTAGGTGCAGGATCAAAAGTTGATTTTATATAACAATATGTTTCAAATGAGCCTAATAAATTTGCAACTGGAACATTAAGATTATTAAATTTAGGATTAATATATTTTTCTTTAGTATAAGTTATTATACCGTGAGATTGGTATAATAGATAGTTATTACTCATAAAGTCTTCAATAGTTTTGTAATATTCTTTATTTGTTCCTAAAAATAAATATTGATATTTAATATCGTGTTTAAATGATTTGTATATATCAAAATTTATTATTTTTTCAAATTGTATTCCTACACCATTAGGATAAACATCATAGTCGCAAAGGTCAACAACTTTTCTAGGATTAAAATAATTTAGTGCTAATGGATAGTCTTTAGGATGATTTTCAGAATAAACTGATATTAGATTATTTCCAAATACTAGACTTAATACATACAGCTGTTGCTTTGTATAATTTGGAAAAGTCCTATTAAGTTTTTTATCTTCCATAATCTTTAAATATGGTATTGTTAACATACTTCTACCCATAATTAAAGTTACTGAATTTGGTTCTAAGTCAACTTCATTGAAATAAACGTGATCACAATGAATATACTGTTCCCGTATGCATTTTACATAGTCGAGGTCCTTAAAACCAGGATGAGTTATGATTGTTAATTTTGAGGGAAGGCCTAGTGAACGAAGATAACTACTATGTTCATAACTATATCTAAGTAATCCATCACCAGGCTTACTTGTACAAACGACATTTACACTTTTCATAATTTAATCTTTTATTTTATAATTAATATTTTTTATTTATTCATCACTTATTATAACATTTTTTTGTTAAAATGTCAATCACACCCACTTTATAATTGTATCAACTTCAGGTTTTATAACATCTTTTCCGTCTTTTCTATATTCATCTGTTATATTAGGATCTTTATAACCTAATAACATTGAAAATACAGGATCAGGATCTTCTAAAAAACCAAATTTTTTATAATATTGGTAATATTGTACTCCAGATTTGTCTGTATCTGTAATATAAGGAAAACATAGATTGTACGCTACCTGTATATTGTTTTCTATACACAATCCAGTTAATATTTTAGCAAACATACCTACCTCTAAAGCTACAGCTCTAGTTAATGGTCTATTTTTCCATCTATTTTTATTGATTAAGCCTATAGGCTCACCCGCAGCCAATTTTCTTTTTATATATGTGGTTGATTCTAAAAGTCTTTGTGTAAAAAGTAATTGATATGGAGCAGTAGGTATATTATCATTTTTTTCTCCACCTGGTCTTTGTTTTACTATATTCCAAAATTGTTCTTTAACATCTGGACGATCTGGACCAATAACGTGAACTTTGTATGGCATAAAATTTTGTTTTGACGCCACAAGTTTAAATGTTTTTTCTAATATTTCTTTAATAAGAGATTTGTCTGGTATTCTTTTGGTATCAAATGCTCTACATTGTTTTCTTTTTTTATATATATCTTCTATAGTCATATAATTATTTATGCTATAAATATTGTTATGATATATGATTTAGAGTTAATAAAAAAAGAGTTGAGTACACTTCCAAGTTATAATAAACAATTATATCTACAAGGTTATTCAAAAGATATGAATCCTGAAGAAGGTTCAGACAAAGGTTATGATATTGATAATGTTGAACATACCTATGATGTTCCACTTTTTAATATACCCTATATCAACAGTATAATGATAGAACATAATTTGGTAAGAACAAGAATAATGAAAATGAAACCAAAAACTTGTTATCTTTGGCACGCCGATAAAACTAAACGATTACACATTCCAATCATAACACATCCACATTGTTTTTTATTAATTGATAATGAAAGAATACATATTCCTGCGACAGGTGAGGCATATGTAATTGATACAACAAAAAATCATACAGCTTTAAATTGTTCAAAAATAGATAGGATTCATATAGTAGGCGCATTTAGATGATTTATGATTTAGTGATTACATCATTACCAGGATTAGATAAGGCTAAACCTGTCCCAGGTCCTGCTTTTATAAAAGGGTATTTAGAACCTTTAGGATATAAAGTTAAAGTTATAGATGGAAATCAATTAGATACTTTAGAAAACATACACAAAGAAATTGCCAAATATCAATTTAAATGGTTAGGTATATCTGTATTTTCTTTTTTACAAAAAGATGACGCTCTTAAACTTGCAGAGCCTTATGACAATGTTGTTTTTGGTGGTTCTGGTGTTGATAAAAATTGGCCAAGAAAACATTTTATAAGAGGTGAAGAACACGCTCTTAAAGCATTTATGGAAGGAAATTTAGATTTTCCAGGAATTAATGGTAAAGAACCCACACAAATGGAAGATATAGAACATCTACCTCCTCCTGATTATTCAGATGTTGTTCATAAACATAATTATACTAGAGCTGTAATATCAGGTAGTAGAGGTTGTGTTCGTAAATGTACTTTTTGTGATGTAATGAGTATATGGCCTAAGTATAGATGGAAGACTGGTAAAAAAATAGCTGACGATTTACATCACGTTTCTGAACAAACAGGTTTAAAAAAGATTAATTTTTCTGATTCATTAATTAATGGATCAATGAAACATTTTAGAGATTTATGCCACGAGTTAGCAAAAAGACCTAAAAAAATAAATTGGGATGCACAGTTTATTGTAAGAGATAAAAAAACATTTACTCAGCAAGATTTTGATAATTTAGCAAACTCTGGTTGTGTAGGATTAGATATGGGTATTGAATCTGGAAGTGAGCGAGTACGAGATCATATGAAAAAGAAATTTAGTAATGATGATATTGAATACTTTATAACAAATATAGGTGAAAGAAATATTAGAATGAAATTTTTACTTATTTGTGGTTATCCTACTGAAACTGAAGAAGACTTTGAAGAAACATTAAATTTATTAAGAAAATATAAAAAATATGCTCATAATATATTTGTATCACATCACATAATGATAACATTTCAAAACACACCTTTAGATTTTGAGCATAGAGATTTATTTAATTCTGAATTTGGCTATCATTGGAAAAATGAAAATTCTGATTTTAAAATAAGATTTAACAGATTTATGAAAGTATTGAAGCTGGGACAAGAATTAGGATATCAGTTTCAACATCACGCCTTAGACAAAGTAAAACAATATCAACAAGATTTAGATAAACTAAACAAACATAATAATATAGCTGTTCAAAGTTAAAAAGATTTGTTAAACCCTAAAGTTAGTTTTCTACCTTCTTGGTTAAATCCGTGTGGTGAATCATAATTTTCATTTAAAAGGTTTGTCACACTTACACCAAATTTTATTCCATAATAATCATAACCAATATTTAAATCTAATAAGTGTGTTTCAGGCATTGAGATTGTTGACCAATTAGAGTTATGTACATCTAAATGTTCGCCTTTATATTTGTAGTTTGTGGTTAGTGAAAAGTTGTTTTTAAAATTATAATTATGAATAAATCCTAGTGACCAATTAGGGCGTCTTAGTGTTACCGTATCGTTTGTTTTGCTGTTAAGATGACTTGCAAAAAATTTAATATCATTAAGATTATAAGCAAATTCAATACCATCCGTATTTAAATTACCTATATCGTTTTTAAAAACTGTTGTTGAAAAATTATTTTTAGTTAACGTTAATTCCTGTGTTTCACCATACTCGATAGCTGTCCAGGTAGTTTTGTTTTTATAACTTGTAGATGTACTTCCACTTATACTTAATCCATCTTGTATTTCTTTAAAAAATCCTAACTTATACGTTTCGTGTTCTTCATCAAATCTGTGATGATAAGAAAATATATCATATGATAAATTAAAAAAATATCCTAAGTTATGATGTTGATTGTTTAATGACTCATTGTGTTTATAATCAAATCCAAAACCATAGTTTTCATATTGTTGTGTAGCCTTTAGTGTATAGTTTTGACTTTTGTAATAATTATCATCATAGTTTCTATCATATTGGTGTGTATGTAAAGTTAAACTACTATTTTTGTAATCTAGTCCTGTTTGAAAAGCATAAAATGTATTATCAGACCATTTATCATTTTGCACAAGTACATTATGTCCATCTAAATCGGTAAATGTGTTTCGTGTAAATAAGTTTGTTCTCCAGTGAATAAGATCATACCATTTACTTACGTTTAGTGAAAGTGATTTATTTTCTGTTCCATCTTTTTCACTAGCACCAGAAAGTGCTGATATATTTTTTGATTGATGTTGTCCTGCAGACAAGGATATATCAAAGTCATTTATATTAGTATAGTAGTTTCCACTAATTGTTTTATCGTTGTGATTTCCTGAAATGTTTAATTTTTTATCGTAGTCAATAGATGTTCTAAAATTAATTGCACCTCCCACAGCGTCAGCGCCCCAATGAGCACCAGATGAACCTTTATAAACATCTATCTGTTGAACATTAAACATAAAATCTTGGCCAATATCAAACGCACCTGTTGGTGTAGAATAATCATTTATTGGTATACCGTTTAACAAAACTAAAACGTGATTTGAATTAGTGCCTCTGAAAAAAACTGATCCTTGTTGGCCTCTAGGACCTGATTGAGATACTTCTAAACTTTGAACAAAATTTAAAGTTTTTGCTAAATCTATAAGATTGTATTTTTCTATTTGTTTTTTTGTTATAGAAATACTTGGTGTAATTTTATCACCAATTTTGTTAGAGTTTGTTATGTTTGATTTAGATATAATAATACAAGGAGTTTCATTTTCCCATTGACAGTCGTTTTCGGCTGCAAATAATATATTACTAAATAAAAATGTTAAAATTATTAAAATTTTATGCATACTATATAATATCACTTTTTAAAAAAAAGTCAATAGTATATGTATAAATAGTACTATGGCAGCAATAGCAAATTATGTAATACATCAAGGAACTACGTTCAGTTCAGCAGTAACCGTAAGGGACGCTTCAGGAAACCCACTAAACTTAGATGGATATACTGCAAGTGCAAAGATGGCCTTAGGTTATGCTTCAACAAGAACAAGAACAGATATTACAACAACTTTTGATGCCGATAGAACAACAGGTGTTATAACACTTTCTTTAACTGCAGCTCAAACTGCAGCTTTAGACGCACCAGCACGTTATGTTTATGATTTAGATATAACGGCAAGTGACAGTACTGTAACAAAAATAATTGAAGGTTTAATCACCGTTAAACCAAACGTTTAATAATAGGAGAATAAAATGAGTAGTGAATTGAATACACAAACAGATGTAGCTAAAGAGCAAACTTTTACAATTGATGGTAAAGACTATAAAAGAAGTGAGTTAAATACAAAAACTTTAAATAGTATTATCATTAGACAAGACCTACAGGCAACTAGAATTAAGTTGTCTTTAGAGTTAGAAAAAGTTGCTATTTTACAAAAACACTATGATGATATTATTGCCGCTGAATTAGGCATTGATACATCAAAAGAAGCTGAAAAAAAGTAGTTATTAACTAGTTTTACATTACCTTATTATTATAAATATTATAAACTTACTAGTAATAGGGTAATATGTCAGACAGAATAACTGCTACAATTAATAATAATACTTCGGGACCGAGAAACGTTTCCGTTACTGTTCCATCAGCTTCAACTAGACTTAATGCTCTAGGTGATGTTAACGTTACAACGTTAAATGATGGTGCAATGCTTCAATATGATGATACTTCTAAAAAATGGACGAGTCGAAATGATATAAAAACTGAAAGTGGAAATTTAATATTAAACGGTGGCACATTTTAAAAGATAGGGAGAGATTTTAAATGGCAACAATAATCAAAATTAAACGAACCACTGGTGCTAATGCACCCAGCGGCCTTAACCAAGGGGAATTAGCATACGTCTATGATACTTCAGCGACCGATAGTGGTGCTGGTGGTAATGGGTATAGGCTATTCATTGGTGATCCAACATCAACATCAAATTCAGCAATTGAAATTGGTGGAAGATATTACACACAACTTTTAGACCACACACCAGGAACGTTAACTGCGTCTTCTGGTTTAATAGTAGACTCTAATAAAGCAATTGATGAATTGCTTATTGGTAATAATGCTACTACAGGTGGTACAATAAAATTAAACGAAGGTACTAATAACGGTGCACATTTTGTAGCTCTTAAATCTCCCAACTCATTAGCTTCAGACGTTACTTATACTCTTCCAGGTACTTACTCAAATGGTCAATTCTTAACAGTTGACGGTTCTGGTAATTTAAGTTTTGCTGCTATTCCATCTGGTTCATTTACAATTGCTGGTGATAGTGGTACTGACACATTTACTACTGGTCAAACTTTAACGTTTACTGGTGATACAGGAATTACTACATCTATTACAGATAACGAAGTTACAATAGACTTAGATGATACTGCTGTAACTCCAGGTAGTTATGGTTCTTCAACTGAAATTCCAACATTTACAGTTGACCAACAAGGTCGTTTAACAGCGGCTGGTACTGCTTCAATATCAACAACTTTAGATATTGCTGCTGATAGTGGTACAGACGATGGTGTTGCATTAGGTTCAGACACATTAACATTTACTGGTGGTACAAACATTGATACTTCAGTTTCAGGTGATACAATTACAATCAGCACACACGCTGACGTACTAACAGCTTCATCAACACATACTTTAACAAATAAAACATTTGACGCAAATGGAACTGGTAACTCTATATCTAATATAGAAGTTGCTGATTTTGCTTCTGGTGTTTTAGATACAGATTTAAGTTCAGTATCAGCAAGTGATGATACAGTTGCTTCTGCTAAAGCAATTAAAGCTTATGTTGACTCACAAGTTACAGCACAAGATTTAGATGTAACGACAGATTCAGGAACAATTGCTATTGATTTAGATAGTGAAACATTATCTGTTTCTGGTGGTACTGGTATTGATACATCTGCTACAGGTAATGCAATTACAGTAGCTATAGACAGTACTGTTGCTACATTAACAGGCAATCAAACTTTACAAAACAAAATAATTGATAGTGCAAACAATACTTTAACATTAGATTTATCTGAAGGTACTTTAACTGGTACAACTGCTGAATTTAATGCTGCATTGTCTGATGGTTCTTTTGCTACATTAGCAGGAACAGAAACACTATCAAATAAAACACTTACAGCACCTAAATTTGCTGACGCTGGTTATCTTGCTGACGCAAATGGTAACGAGTTAATTCTATTAAGAACAACTGCAAGTGCTGTTAATGAATTACAAGTTAGTAACGCAGCTACTGGTGATGGTGTAGAGATTGCTACAACAGGTAGTGATACTAACATTGACCTAGTATTAAATCCAAAAGGTTCTGGTTCAGTTGATGTTAACAACAGTAGAATTACAAACGTTACTGATCCAACTTCAGACCAAGACGCTGCTACAAAAGCATACGTTGATAGTGTTGCAAACGGATTAGATGTAAAAGATAGTGTTAGAGTTGCTACAACTTCTACAGTTTCTGGTACTTATGATAACGGTGCAGGAACAATTACTGCTGGTTCAAATGGTGCTATTGCAATTGACGGTGTTACTTTAAGTCAAGGTGATAGAGTATTATTAAAAGATCAAACTGACAATACACAAAACGGTATCTATACAGTTACTACAACAGGTGATGGTTCAACTGCGTATGTATTAACAAGAAGTCCAGATGCTGATACAGCTTCAGAATTAACTGGTGGTACTTTCTTCTTTGTTGAACAAGGTTCTACAAACGCTGATAATGGTTATGTTGCTACACATAACGGTACACCAACATTTGGTACTACAAATATTACATTTGCTCAATTCTCTGGTGCTGGTCAAATTAGTGCTGGTGACGCTTTAACAAAAACTGGTAATCAATTAGATGTTGCTGTTGACGACAGTACAATTGAAATATCATCTGACGCATTACAAATTAAATCAACTTATGCTGGTCAAACATCAATCACAACATTAGGAACTATTAATCAAGGTACTTGGAATGGTTCTGTTATTGGTGAAGTATATGGTGGTACAGGACAAAGTTCATATACTACTGGTGATATTTTATACGCTAGTGGTGCAAACACACTTGATAAGTTAACACTTGGTGCAAGTGGTAAAATTTTACAATCAGACGGTAGTAATATTACGTACGGTGATTTAGACGGCGGAACTTACTAATCGTCATTGAATAGGAAATATATTAATGGCGACAGTTATTAAACTTAAAAGAGGTACGGGCACTCCAACTACAAGTGATCTTGTAAGTGGAGAGGTTGCGATTGATACTTCAAGTCAAAAGTTTTACATCAATGACACTGGTGTTATAAAAGAAATAGGTGGTGCGGCTGCTGCTGGTAATGGTTCACTAGTTGATTTAACAGACACAAATTTTACAACTCAACTACCTAGTCAAATTTTAAATTATAATGGTACTGAATGGAAAAATGATTTTCAACATAATGTTGGTAAAAGAGTGCCATTTACAAAAACAGATGGTACTGAAACTACTCTTGCTCTTGTAAATAATAAAGATATGACTACAGTTAATGGATTTTTAGATCACGTTGTTGTACAATCATATTATTTACCATTCACAACTGCAAATGGAACATCAATACAAACAATTAGACCAGGCCATATGCCAACAATGGAAGGAATATAAAGTAAATGAGTGCTAAAACTCCAATACGAGCAACGTTTAATGGATCTGAAGTATCAGGTCTTGCTGAATATCAATCAGGTGAATTTATTGATCTATCGCACGGAGGTCTTGGTGCCTCTTTATCTATTGGTACTACAGGTCAGGTTATAAAAGTCAACTCTGCTGGTACAGCTTTAGAATTTGGTAACGTTGAGGCTATTGTAAATATTGATAATGCTACTGATCTAACAGGTTCAACACTTGCTTCTAGTGATCAGATTTTATTATCAGATGGTGGAACTGAAGGTAGAGTTACATTATCACAATTAGATACTTTATTTTCTGGCACTACACAAACTTTAACAAACAAAACTTTAACTGATCCTATCATTTCAAATACAATCATATTTGAAGGTTCTACAGATAATGACTATGAAACAACTTTAGAAGTTACAGATCCAACTGCCGATAGAACAATTACTTTTCAAAATGCTAGTGGTACAGTTGCTTTCTTATCAGATGTATCTGGTGGTGGTCAACCTGGTGCATTTACAACATTAACAATTGATAACAACATTGTTTTTGAAGGTGCAACAGCTGATGAAAATGAATTAACTTTATCTGTTGCTGATCCAACGGCAGATAGAACAGTTACTATACCTGACGCTACAGGTACAATAGTATTAAAAGATACAACAGATACTTTAACTAATAAGTCAATCAGTTTAACAACTAATACATTAACAGGTACGTTAGCAGAATTTAATACTGCTTTGTCAGATGGTTCATTTGCTTCTTTAGCAGGAACAGAAACACTTACAAATAAAACTATTGATAGTGCTAATAACACAATTACTTTAGATTTATCTGAAGGTACTTTAACTGGTACTTTATCAGAATTTAATTCTGCTTTATCGGATGGCTTATTTGCTTCATTAGCAGGAACAGAAACGTTAACTAATAAAACGTTAACATCACCAATTATTTCTACAATTAGTAACACAGGTACTTTAACTTTACCTACTTCAACTGACACATTAGTTGGTAGAGATACAACAGATACTTTAACAAATAAAACGTTAACAAGTCCAGTTATTTCAACTATTTCTAATACAGGCACTTTAACATTACCTACATCAACAGATACGTTAGTTGGTAGAGCTACTACTGATACATTAACAAACAAAACTTTAGGTGCTACAACTATTGCTGGTCACTTAACGCCAGATACAAATGAAACATACGATTTAGGTTCATCATCATTTAAATTTAGAGATATATATTTAAGTGGTACTTCTATTAATTTAGGAGACGCTACAATAACTGCTGATGGTAGTGCAATAGTATTACCAGCAGGCACAACAATTGGTGGTGGTTCTGGTGCTGCTGTTGATTTAAATTCATCACAAACATTAACTAATAAAACAATTAGTGGTTCAAGTAATACTTTAACTGACATTGCTAATGCGTCTTTAAGTAATTCTACAATTACACTTGCTGGTGATTCAGGTTCACAAGCAATAGATTTAGGTGACACTTTAACAATTCAAGGTACATCAAATGAAATAGAAACATCACAATCAGGTGATACATTAACTATTGGTTTACCAAGTGATGTAACAATAGGACAAGATTTAAGTGTAAGTAGAAATTTAACAGTTACAGGAAACTTAACTGTAAATGGAACTACTACAACAGTTAATACAACAAACACAACTGTTTCAGATTCAATATTAGAATTAGCAACTGGTACAACAGGAACACCTGCTAATGACGCTGGTATCGTAATTGAAAGAGGAGATAGTAATAACGCATTTATCGGATTTGACGAAAGTGCTGACAAGTTTATTGTAGGTACTGGTACATTTACTGGTGCAACATCTGGTGATTTAACAATTACAACAGGAACATTAGTTGCCAATTTAGAAGCTACAACTGCTACATTAGGTGGTAGTGATATTCTATCAACTAATAACACTAAAACTTTATCAAATAAAACAATTGATTTAGATTCAAATACTGTTACAGGCACATTTGCTGAGTTTAATACAGCTGTTCAGGATGCTACTTTAGTATCAACAACTGCTTCACAAACACTTACAAATAAAACTTTAACTACTCCTGTTATTTCATCTATTTCAAATACAGGAACATTAACACTTCCTACAAGTTCAGATACATTAGTTGGAAGAGCTACATCGGACACATTAACTAATAAAACAATTAGTGGTTCAAGTAACACTTTATCAAATATTGCTAACTCATCTTTAAGTAATTCTACAATTACTATTCAAGGAAGTGACTCAAGTTCAGACGCTGTTGCTCTTGGAGAAACATTAATAATTGCAAACGGTGAAGGTATTACTACAGCAATTGCTTCAAATACTTTAACAATTACTGGAGAAGACGCTACAGATACAAACAAAGGTTTGGCTTCATTTAATGCTACAGACTTTTCAGTATCTTCAGGAAATGTTACTTTACAAACAGAAAGAATACAAGATATTGCTGGTGCAATGTTCAGTTCAAATACTGAAACATTAATTACAGCAACTTACCAAGATGTTGACGGTACAATAGATTTAGTTGTAGATAGTAATCTAGCAAACTACGATAACTCATCTTCTGGTTTCATAACAGCTTCATCTACATCAACACTTACAAACAAAACATTTGATGCCAATGCTACAGGTAACTCAATTTCAAATATTGAAGTTGCTGATTTAGCGTCTGGTGTTTTAGATACAACTTTTTCAAGTGTATCTGTAAGTGATAACACACTTGCTTCAGCAAAAGCAATTAAAGCTTATGTTGACGCTCAAGTAACTGCTAGTGCATTGGCAATTGCTGGTGATAGTGGTACTGGTTCAATAGATTTAGACACAGAAACTTTTTCAGTTTTAGGTGGTACAGGATTAACAAGTGCAAGTAGTGGAAATGCTATTACACTTAATATAGACAATGGCGGAGTTGATACTACACAATTAGCAGACGCTGCTGTTGAAACAGCTAAAATAGATAACCTTGCTGTAACTACTGCTAAAATAAATGATTTGGCTGTAACTAATGCTAAACTAGGTGCTGACTCAGTTGATGGAACAAAAATTGCTGATGACAGTATAAATTCAGAGCATTATGTAGATGGTTCAATTGATACTCAACACATTGGTGACGACCAAATTACAACAGCTAAAATTGCTGACTTAAATGTAACTGAAGGTAAAATTGCAAACAATGCTGTTACTGTTGCTAAATTAGCAACTACTTTAGATTTATCATCTAACACAGTAACATTACCAAGTTCATTTGTAACTACAACAGGCACACAAACACTTACAAATAAAACAATAAGTGGCGCTTCAAATACTTTAACTAGTATTGGTAATGCTTCGTTAACAAATTCTACAATTACACTTACAGGTGATAGTGGTACAAATGCTATAGATTTAGGTGACACTATTACTGTTTCAGGAACTGCAAACGAAATTGAAACAAGTGTATCTGGTGATACTTTAACAATTGGTTTACCAGATGATGTTACAATTGGAAATAATTTATCTGTAACAGGT
>JGI10211J34971_10003593_pt1 | contig 12401 bp, 20 predicted proteins | sample Etolagsediment_FD_34971 | JGI IMG/M metagenome (IMG submission 34971) | reverse complement strand
GGAGTTTCCTCTCTATCCGGTTAAAAGCGGATGCCTTCGACCAACTTGGCGACAGATGCTTTTATGTGGTTAAGCATCCATCTCTGAAATGCTTAACCCAAAAGTTTATATTTGTGTTTTCGTTTCATTTTAATTTTCATTTTGCACGTCAGGTAGGCAACGATCCTACAACCTTCAGTTTTGGAGACTGATGCTCTGCCAATTGAGCTACTGACGTATATTTTTTAATTTAAAAGGGTGAAAGATGGGACTCGAACCCACAATCCTTCTTTTAGAAGTTCCAGAGTCACAATCTGGTCGGATACCAATTACCGGCTACAATCACCATATATTTTTGTGGAATCTCCCGGTAACGATCCGGGCTCTTTGGATTTTCAGTCCAACGCTTTCACCATGTAAGCTAAAATTCCATATAACAAAAAACCCGAATCTTTTTCAAGATTCGGGTTTGTCTTTTTAATCAAAAGTATAAATATATTATATTAACTTATACTTTTATCAGTATTCTTAGACATACCGAATCCATTGTGGCTAAAGTGCCACTTGAATTTAAAGGTATGTTTCTTGAATACAGTCATTATTTCTAATTTTATTATTGTTATATATTAAATTATTTTTCTCTCTTTTTATTTTACACTACAAAGATACGAAAGTTTTCTAAACCGCCAAAATTTCTTTTAATTTTTTCTGTCTTTCGTGTTTCTTGGTTATATCTTTCATCATATCTCCAACTATATAATACTCGATGCCATCGTTATTTCTACCTCTTAGTATTTCATCCTTTTTCATATATCTATCATAATATACTGGACAATTATTTATCTCACCTATCTTATTCATTTATTATTTTCTTCAACTTTCTTGATCTTCTTGATTTTTCGATATAAGGTTTTATTTGATCATGTACCTCTGATAGATGTGTGTGAATGACATAATTTCTTTGAAGAAAATTAGTTGATGTGAAAACATCATCGAATTTTTCTTTGATCACATCCATTACCTTATTCACATGATAGTCATATGTTATTTCTCTTTTGATGATCTCGATCTCATCATCGTTTTCAGAATCAAGTGAAAGATAGATGAAATCCTGTATATGATCTTTCATTGATCCATCAACTATCCGATAAAGTCTTTTACCTGACACATCAAAATAAAACATCTTGATCTCAACTTCCCTCATTGATTTTATCTAATTTTATCGATCTTGCTCTTTTGATGTCATGGCTTTCTGATATTGTAACAGATTCTGAATAATATCCGTTTGAGGATCCATACCATCTGATGGTCACATATCCTTTTATGGTTGCAAATTTATAGAATGTCCATGTGCCACTTTCTGAGGCATTTTCATCATCTTTAACAACCTCTTCTGCCATTGTTATTGGACTTGCTATCAGATCATCGATATCCCCATCGATATCTTCAATTGTAACTGATTCGCAGCAATCCTGTTCGTGGTGCATATTGAATATTGAACCGTCTGAACATATGAATTCTATTGAGTCATCGTAGTTATGGTTCAATACATTGATTTCTAAAATTGTTTTTCCTAAAAGTGGTAATTCTGTTGATGTCATTTTTGATATATAGCTTTATGTTTCACTTTATCTTTATATTGATGGGTCTTGTAAAGTTTCAATTTGTTTTACTGACCGCGACCATTTTTTCCAGTTCTTTGTCAATGTCAATTGATTGTTTCATTGCATCTGTATTGAATATTTTCATATTCACCAATTTGGCAAGTGATATCAAAAAGGTATTTAAAAAAATATTCAGACCAAGAAAGTTCTCAAGAATTTCAAGATGGATAGTGAGAATAAAAAAACGATCAGGGTTTCTTGCTGTCTCAGTATTGACCCCTATCTTTTTTGGTTATCCGTTAGGATGTTTGATATTGAATTCAATGACAAAGAATAAATGGAAAATATACAAATATCTTTTAATAAGTTCGTTTTCTTGGATATCGATATTATTCCTGCTCGCCAGTCTCGTCAAGAATTTCCTGCAATTTGGCTTTTCTGAATTCTTTCAATGATACTGAGCGATATCTTGTTTCTTTATACTCATATGGAAGTGCAATGCTTACTTTATAATATCCTGGATCACTCCATGATGAATAAGTTAGATCAAGTTTAACAGTAAGTCTTTCCTCTGGAAAATAATATACGAGAAACCAATCGTTTCCATCGCCATAGTTCTGGTCATATACGCATTCAAATTTATTGTGAATTGAATTTTCTTCACAATAAAGGTTATTGTAAAAGAATTCAACATCATTTTTTTCAATTTTTTCCAGTAATTCGTCTCTTGTATATTTCATAATAATTGTTTTTAGTTGTCCAAAATTCTATTGACCAATTCTGTATGATGAAGTCTGATATGAAAATAGGATGTAATTTGGTTACCAATGATCTTTGTGCTTCGTGATATGCCTTACCAGCTGGATATATATCAGCGAATCTCTCACAGGCTATTACATATGCTTCTTCATTACAGATGTCAATTTTTTCATTATAGTGTAGATCATTGAAAAGGTTTTCTTTCGGTGTGACACCTTCTATTATTTTCTTGTATGGTGGATCTTGATTGAATATGAGATGCAGTTCATCGTGATCGATATTTCTTTTTACTCGGTCTTTGAAAAACCGTTCTCTGTCGGTATTGAAATCCTGTCTTTTGTTCGTATGGATGGTCTGCCAATATTGTCGTAATTCATTGAAAAACATTTCATCTATCTCACATCCCATGAGTTGCATGAATCTTATGTCTGACATGGTTTTAGACCAATGTATATCATATATTGCGTGAGAACATTTCAAGGTGTAAAGTTCATTTGCAGTCATTTCCCTGTCAGGCGACATTGGAATGTAATAAAGTTCGGTGTTGCTATCAAGCTTGCTCTTATTTTCATTGAACTCATCTATCGAATTCGTAACATAGTCTGTATCATTGGGCTTCCTGAAATTTGGAAAGTATTTTTTTAAAAGATGTGATCCGAAAATATACATGTCTTTGTTTTAATATATATTGAATGATATTTGATTTTGAGTGTTTTGTTGAAGCAACTACATTTGGCATTCATCCTGTAAAGGTAAGGAATCCAAAGAACAATGCCGAATTGGAGGTCATGGCAAAGTTCGACACTGGTGCAAGATTCTCATCAATTTGTATATCAGTTGCAGAAAAACTTGGTTTCTCCGAAGATACTCTCCATATGGCTGATCATTCAGATCCAAAGAATATCAACTCTGAGATATCACACACCAAGAAAATGAAGTCTGCCAATGGTGTAAAGGATCGCATATTTGTCGATCTCGACATATTTCACACCGATAAGTATATAAAGACACAGGCCAGTATCACTGATAGATCACATATGAATTTTGATATGATAATAGGTTTGAAAGATATGGATCATGTCAAGTAATTCAATGTTGTTGAAATTTGACCTGCTTGATTTATCGAAGTTATCGTTATCGAATATGTCATACTTGTTCTTCCTTTGAATGTATAGCTTGTTTCTTTTGTTTCAAATGTGAATCGGTCACTTCCTCGTCTATGATAGCTCACCATTGGAATATTAAGTTCATTATAAAGAACTCCTTGATGGTCTTTTATTGAAAGCTTATATCTGTCAACACCAGCAACCTCAGACCATGTAAGTCCTAACACTACATCATTCACTGACATGCTTGTTGTCGGTCCTGTTGGTATGAGATATGAATTCGGTGAAGTTGATTGTGTGATATTGATGGATGCCGTTCCCGGTGCGGTGAAATGCAGTTCCTTGTTATCCCAAATTGCTGTTTGTACAAAGTATGTGTTCATGTTCCATTTCACATCCAAACTTGGTCCAGTTCCAACCACTTGTCTTATGGACCATTCTTTTTGTCCGGTCTGTGTTCCAGGATCAGCATAACCATAGTATGCTGTTGCACCGGTTGATTCGTATCTAATAAAGTCTTGTTCTAAGTTGATTATCATAATTTTTCGATATGTTTCCTTATATATTAATTATTGGAATTGATAAATTTTCCATTCACCATCATGATATTCGAGTGCTGTTAGGTTTTCTACCCAGTCCCCACTGTTGAGATAAACTACTTTTCCTTCTTGGTTCTTATACTCCATTATTTTTGGTTGATGTATATGTCCGTTTATCACATAATCATATCCTTGTTTAATGGCGTGTTCACAGGACATTTGTTCGAAGTCGGCAACATACTTCACTGCCTTTTTCACTGAATCTTTTATCTTTTTACTGAGTGAGTAAGGTTGTCTTCCGAATATTTTAAGTAAGTTATTGACACATCTGTTCATAACTATGATCCAATCATATGCCTGTCCTGCTATTTTTGATACTGTCTTACCTAATTTGCCTTGCATTGATATATCGAACACATCACCGTGAAAGAACCAACATTTTTTCCCGTCAACTTCTAAGACAAGTTTATCGAGCTTGTGGAGGTTAAGCATGCTTATTTCATCGAATTCTCTCATAAAATCGTCATGGTTTCCAATAAGATAATAAATTTCAGTTCCATTTTTCAATAATGTCATGACATTTCTAACAAATTCAAAATGTGAATTTGGAAAATAATTCTTGTTGAATACATATCCATCAAAGATGTCTCCGTTCAAAATAAGTTTTTCAGGATTTATTGTTTTGATATATTTGTTAAGTTGTTCTGCGTGACATCCATAACTTCCTAAATGAACATCCGATATGACACATATATCGATTTTTCTTCTTTCTTCAAATTTCATTATTGTCATCTAATTTTTCTACATACCAAGGGTGAACATCATACCAATAATTACCATTTGGTCTTTCGAGATTGTAAAGACCACTTTCTTTTTTGAAGACAACAGTACATATTTGATCACGATATCTTACTTTTTCACCCAATTCGATTGTTTGAGGTTTTCTTTTTTTGACCTCGTTAATTTTATACTCAAATCTTTTCAGATATCTCATATTGTATATATTATGATCTGAATTTTAAAATTTCATCACATACCTGTTTCATTTCATCCTGATAGTTCAATTTCACGGAATAATCATTTTCAAAGAAATCATTGAATTGTGTGATTTCAAGATGGTCTGATGTGAGTACGCCCATCTTTTTCAACATTTTCGTGTTGTATATCTGCTCGATCTGTTTTTTTATGGGAATGACCAACATTTTCTTACCTAAATAAAGACATTCAGATGTGGTTTGAAATCCTGTATGGCATATCACGCCTTTACATCTTATCAGTTTTTCAGTGAAATCAACTTTATTTATAGGTCTGATATGGCAGTTTTCAAAGTCATATGCTTCATCAACTGAGTTGTGATATATGTAAAATCTTTCATTTGGAAAAAGATTGAAGAATTTTATCTGTTCATCAATTGTGAAAGAACTCAGGTAAACTATATGAAAATCATCTTTCAAAAGATCAACTCTTTTCAAAGTATCTCTTATGATCGGGAAATATTCATTATCTCCTTCTTTGAGATAATCAAATGCCATGTACTTATTCACAGGACATATTGATTTTACTATCATCTTATTCGAAAAGAAATTCGGATCCAAGTTCTTTAAAAAGCTTTTATTGTTCAAAAATTTATAGTGGTTTCCTATACCGAGTACTTTTTTACCTCTTAATTTTGCAGCCCAACATGTGACCGGTTCAAAATCTGATATTATTATATCATAATCGTTAAGCTCAATGTCAAGTATTGACTTTATGAATTCTTTGATGTCTGTTGATCGGAATGTTTTCCATATTGAAAGTCGTCCACTTGCAATATCCAATCCAAGTCCTTTATACTTGAATCTAACATCAAGTTCATCGGTGGTGACCTGTGAGAATTCGCCCGATAAACATACATCAATACGCTCTATCTCATTTGCTTTATACTTTTTCAAGGATCGGATCACCTCTTTTGATCGTGTGAGGTGTCCATTGCCAGTGCATTGTATGGCATAAAGTATGTTGAGTTTTTGTTTCATTTGTTGAGTATCCATTTATGTCGTTCGACAATATATCTGGATTTCATTATCTTTAAAGCACCTTCGATCTGATCACACACAACTTGTTGTTTTCTATTGAGTTGTCTTTCCTTTTTAAGATTGTCAATGATATATTTTGTTTCTTTATAATATTTCTTTCGGAAACTATCTGATGAATTGTAATGGTCAGATATGTTATGTAATCGGTCACATAATTTTATTAAAAGTGCATCATCACTCATGTTGAACATTTTATCGAGTAGATATTCTGGTTTACCCATCAAGTTGACCATTTCCTTTGTTGAGGTAAGTTCCTTTACTAGATCAGCAACCTTGTCATTGAATTCCTTTCTTATCATATCATTTGTGATGTGTTCAACATCTTCAACTGTGTCGTGTAATAATGCAGCTGCGCCTATATTCTCATCAGTATCTTGCTTCTTTACCAGTTTGAATACCTGTCTTACATGATAGAAATAGGGAGATCCTGAGAATTTCCGCTTGACACCCTCGTGAGCATCGTGTGCAAACTGCCATGCCTTTTTTTCAATATCACTTAATTTCATATTTAATATATATTAAAAATGAAGTGAGAAAAATGATACTGAAAACTATATTGGTCATGTTGTTTGTAATTATTGCTGCAATATCGAAGGCAGTTCAGGATAAGATACAATTTCATTTCTATGAGTCAAAATTCAAAAAGATGGGAGATTTTTGGAATCCAGAAAAATCTTGGAAATTCAAATACAAGGATGGTGATCCGAAAAAAGGTGATCTGTTCTTAGGATCGTCAACTTTTTTTGTGGGATTTACTGACGCATGGCATCTTTTTGGTCTGATAAGGAATATTTCACTTTTCTCAGCCATTGTTTGTGCTTCTGGAATATGGTGGTTGATATTCACATACCCGATATTCACCGGAACATTCACATTGTTCTACAAAGTTATTTTCAGTTCGAAAGAAGTTTGAGTAGGTCTTCAGTGATCTTGGTTATCATCTTTTTACCTTTCTCGATCTCGATGTTTGGAATATTTCTTATCGAAGAGAATTCAGGAGCTCCTTTTACTTGAATGTTTTCTATCAATTTAGTGAGTTTCTGGTTCTTGGCATACTTTCTGAGATAATATCCTTTCAGTTCAAGGACAAATCTTTCCATATCAACTCCTTTATTATTGTTATATTTCAACATCTGAAGTTCATTTGATTGTTTCTCAACAAGAATATACCATATTGAGTTTTTAGATATTTTAACATTTTCTAAAAAGTTCAATGCTTTGGACGCTTTTGTTCTATTTGGGAATTTTGCAACCTTTCCAATGAAATCAACTTTTTCATCTGTCTTCTCGGTCTCTGTTCTCCCAAGTTCAATGTCCTGTTCTTTTGGTATGATTGTCTTTCTCGATGGCATTTTTTCCAATTTCTTGCCATTATCAACATGATTCGGCATAGCAGGTCTGTCAGAATCCACTTCTGGTATTATGGACGGTTGAACTTCTTCAACTTCCTTGTTGGATTTTTTCATTTCTGAAAACTTTTTGAAACCTTGAACTTTTCTTTCTGCCATGTTTTATTATTTTATTTAATGTTATATATTAAGTTTTTCTGATGGTTTTTTATTTTTAGCCATTATGTTTGTAATAATACTTATCGACAGTGTAATTTTTCATGTTCTTTATGATGTTGAACCTATCAAAGAAGCTTGCAACGAGTGGCTGCAATCTTTCGATAAAACTGTTCATCATGTCATTTTTGAACAGATATGGTGATAGTGAGTTTGTCAATATTGATTTCTCATAGTCCACATAATCATCAAAATCATCGTGTCTGTGTTTGAGCTCGTGTAATTCAGGCAGGTCTTTATATTCGTATAACATTAGTTCGGATAGTAAGATTTTAGTGATTCATCTATCGGCTCAAGTATTTCAAACTCATATTCCGATATCGGTATCATTTCTTTGTATGTGAGTCCAGTATATATATTTTTCGTGAGCCAATCCATCCAGTATTTTTGTTTCTCGATCGGACTCATTTTCTGCCACTTTTCTTTGTTCATTGCAATTTCAGTGAAATTCCCATCTTCATCAACATACTTGTCATAATCTTTTGAATTATCATACTTATTGGGTCTGAAATGTTTTGCGATTCCCCTATCGGATAATGTTTCAAAATATTTGAACTCGGTTTCTATATCAAATCTTATCACATAACCTTTGTTTGTGAGCTTGCTTTCAACTCGGTTCAACCTATCTGGTGATATCACATAATCGGTTATCTGTTCTGCCATTATCTCATAATAATCTTCAAAATTATTTTCTCTCTTGAAATATAAGGATACCTTCTGTTTATATGTATCAAACTCAATTGTGTAGTTTGACACAAGTGATCTTGCCTTTTCGATCATTTGCTTCATCTCTACGATAAGTTCGTAAAAGTTATTGAAGTTGTTGTGGTCTAACTGAACAATACCTTCTTGTTCGGTGTTCATGAAATGTTCAATGTGCTTCTTGAATTCAAAGTTAAGAAAAACAGGTGGACCTTCTTCCAACATATCTATATCAGCTTCAAATGCAGGTATCATTTTATCATCATACAGGAAATTAAGTTCCATTTCGAATTCAAGACCTATTTCATCTGCCATTTCTTGAACGATCTCTTTGAGGTCATCTTTTTTGTAACTTAATGATTCTGTGAACTTTCTCATCTGTTATCTCGTAATTTTGAATCGACCACACCGGTCTTTATTATGTTTATTGACTTTAAATTCTTATCTCTCAGATTCGGTGAGAAGAAGATACCATTTCTATCATACCATCCACCTCTTACTATTGGATATTCATTCGGTTCGAATATTATATCTCCAAGTATAGGATCAAGTCCTGGTGTGAAATTGGGTCTGTATGTTGGATCAACTTGAACGCCTACCGGGGCTATCTTTGACTCGGATGCAGCAACCTTGTTTTCGGTTCTTATTTTGTTTATTCTGTGATAATCTTCATTCTTTTTACTTATGAATTGAACATCGACCGAGTGTATATCATTTATATTTGAAAGTTTTGCAATGATATCTGATTTTGGTATTCTGGAAGTTCTGTTTATATCCAAAAAATACTCTGAAACGATATCTGTTATCTGTGAGTTGATCGAGTCATCATTTGAATCGGAGTATCTTATCACAAAAACATTCATCACATAATAGCTCAATCTAGGCGAATCTATTCTGAATTTCCTGGTCAATTGTATGTTCCCATTGCTTCTTAGATACTTGCCTATTTTTGACTTTTCATAATCATCCAATACGAACGCATTTGAATTCACTGAGAAATAATCTGCATTTCTGTTCTTGAACAATCTGATGTTGGGTGTTGCAACTATGTAAATTATGTTATTATCCTCATACGCATTCACATGTGAGAACACTCCCAATTTCTTGATCTCATAGGCATATTGTTGTGGAAGACCAAGAACAAAGTTATTCGATGCGATCGGAAGTATGTTTTTTGTGAAGCTGATCTCTTCTGAGTTTGATCCGAAATTTATATCATTGAATATGAGTACATCGAATATCTGAGGTATATCAGCCGTTCCTCCTAAACCATCAAGAACATCATCAACGAATGTGAAATCATTTTGAGTTCTTCTGAATATGTTACCATCTCTACCGTCTGTGACAATATATCTTACGATTATTGTTGATCCAAGATCTGGTATGTTTCCGAATCCTTGATTTCCGAATATCACATCTATGCCTCCGTTGAATCCTGTTCTCACAACACATGAATTCTCACCTGGTAAAAGATCATAAAGATGTTTTTTAACGGTCCAGAATTCTCCGTTCACAATTACTTCCACATTGAAATTCTCTATATCCTGATTGCCTTTCAGCGCAACCTGATATGTCTGATTTATCTCACCGGTTCCGGTGAATGTTGTTTCACTTACTCGTCCTTGTATTATCGGTAAGAATATTTGAGTTGACCGACTGACCTGATAGGTAACTGCNTCCTGNCCNANATCAAGTGANTAGAAAAGTCCGTTCGTGTTATTTCTTAAAGTTGACCTATTGTTGAATGTAACTCGGCCACCTCTCAATTCGGTTTCAAGGTCTATTCCAGATTTCACGACAAGTTTCAAGGTTCCGGTAGCTGATATTGCTCTTCCAGGAATGTGGCCTGCGAATATTGCTGCATTTCTTACTATTTTTGGATTTGATGAGTTGGGTTGACTGAGGTCAAAACCATTTTTTGAATTTTTCAGATAAAGAAATGAAAGTTGTTGCATTTTTTCGATCACATTCAATATCATGCCAAAAGGAGATGCAGGAGAGAATGTGACATCTGCTTTATTATGTTCTCTTCTGAGGAACCTTTCGACCTCGCCTTTTATGTTATTGAATGTTATCTGTGTAAAATCCATGCTTATTTAATTGAATTTATGTAATCTTGATCAAATCTTTTTTTCTCGAATATATCGGAAACATCCTTTTTGAATGATTCTATTGATGAACATCTTTCGATCAGTGAGTCCTCATTGTTCGGATCTGCAAGGTACGACCATTTGAAGTTGTTTTTTTCAAGTTGGTTTTTTTCCATGAACATGACAAGTCGCATTTCATTATCAATATCAATTCTGACATGGTTTCTGAATTTCTTGTCTGATATTTCTCGAATGTTCACATTTTCAAAAATTTCTGTGATATCGAAGTGGATCCGGTTGATATTATCTTTGTACATTTTGTTGAATATATTTTCGTTTATATATAAAATATCTGATCCTCACTTACTTTCACTGATACAGCATTTCAGTTTTTAATTTTTCCATCTTAATATATATCAGTATGGAAGATATAATAAAAGTTTGGAAGCAATATGGCATCGAAGGTGTCATTGTAGCAGGGTTGGGTCTTATAGTGACCGGTTTGTTAAAATCAGGTAAGATAGGCAGTTTTTTCTCTAGGATATCTGATAGATTGCTTGAAAGAGTGATGGAAAGTTCATCTGATGAGAATATTATGCGTTCTCATATAAATGAATCCAATATCGTGAATCACGATATTTTCAATTACATTGATTTTTGGATGTACTCAAAGGTTCCTGCAATGAAATTCTCAACTGATTACAGAACTGCAGTTTTCAGAAAGTATCTTACCGTTTATCTCAAGTGTTATAAGAAGGAATTGAAAAAGGTAGTTGATTCTGGTGAATATAAAGAAATGGATTCATCCGAACTTTGGAAAACAATGATCGATCTTTTGAATCAGATAGTTTATCAATATGAAAGTCAGTCAAGAGAGCAAGGCATTCCTGATGTTGTTATCAATAAAATGAAGGTAAAGAACAATGATACGATCCAACTTACGATGGATCTCATAGAAAGTGTTGTGAATTCACAATTCTATGAATCGGAAAATAATTATCTTAAGGTTTATTCGATACAGAACATTATACTATCGGTCTTGGAAAGTACGATATCGAACTCTGATTTCATTTGCAACTCGATAAACGGTGAACTTCAAGGTCTCACAATGGACGGATTCACACAATGGACGGATTCACTGAACCTTGATCCTATAAAAGATCCACACTTTTCGGAAACCAAATAATTAAATAATTATATAATAAAAAAAATAATTAATTAATCATGGAAAAATTCGAAGAAATGAAAAAAGACATCGAGGCAATTCTCGAAGAGGTAGAAGAGAACATCACAGATTTCTCTCTTGATCAGATCAAAGGTATCAAGTCAAAGGTAGAACAGCTTGAATCAAGTATTTTGAAAAGACGAGATAAGAAGAAAGTGAAAACATTCACGGTATCAGAAGAGGTTCACTCACAGGTAAAGAAGTTCTGTGTTGAGAATGATATCAAGATGGGTGAGTGGATCGAATCAAAGTTGATTGAGCACATCAATCCCAAAGCGAAATGATCATTTCAACTGAGAATTCAGGATCAGTTACTTTCAGATCCCAATCTGTCATATCTGCAAAGTCATTTTTGTCAGCAAGTAGTCGCCTTTCAATTGAGTCGTTCTTATCGGCCCTGTTGAACAGGCGACTTCTTCTTGTTTCCTCGTCAATGTCCAAATAGACGATAAAACAATTTTCTCTTACACTCTGTTCTATTTGGTTCAATTCACCAGGTGTCATTATGAATACTTGTTTATTGTTGAATTCCTCTTTTTCAAATCCATACAACCATCTATCACCTAAGTGGTTTTTGAATTCTTCATAAACGATCATATCATTTATATTGAAGTTTTCATTTTGAGTGAATTTATATGTGATTCCTTGGATCTCTTTTTTTCTTTTTGGGCGTGTGGTTGTTTTNACACCTACAAGGTATCCAAGTTCTCTGAGTTGTGATGNTATGAAATCNTTCCCTGATCCACTCTGACCACAT
>JGI10211J34971_10003592_pt1 | contig 12403 bp, 7 predicted proteins | sample Etolagsediment_FD_34971 | JGI IMG/M metagenome (IMG submission 34971) | reverse complement strand
GGAGCGGATACCCCGCCCTACACCCTTGAAGCCCTTTATGGAACTACTGCCTTCGATGAACAACCCCTGGCCAATATTGAATGGATACCTGACAGCAAAGCGTTCACCTATACCAAAAGAAATGATGACACCGGCGATATGGAGATCTATCGACATGATATCCACTCAGGGGAAAGTTCACTTTTTGTAGCAGCCGGTCAGTTGGTCTACCATGGGAAACCAATCCAAATGACTGCCTATCACTGGACCCACGACGGACAATTTCTCCTCATCCAGGGTCCCAGCCGATCCATCTGGCGCCATTCATCCCAGGCGCCTTATTATTTGATGCACCTGGATACGAAGCAAATTACTGCTTTGGCCAATGGCAGTCCCCATTTGAGAAATGTCAAGCTCTCTCCTGACGGCAGCAGGGTCGGCTATGTCCGTGATCATAATTTGTATATCGTAGATCTTGAAACAGGGCAAGAAACGGCCCTGACCAGGGATGGTACACCGAATATTCTGAATGGAGAATTCGACTGGGTCTATGAGGAGGAGTTCGGTCTGGCAGATGCCTGGCGCTGGTCCCCTGACAGTAAAAAGATCGCTTTCTGGCGCTTTGATCAAACCCGGGTCCGGGAATTCAATCTGGTAGATGAGACCACCTATTACAATCAGATACATAAATTGAAATACCCCAAAGTGGGCGAGCAGAATGCCCTGATCAAGATCGGTGTCATCGATCTCAAGAAGCAAAAAACAACCTGGATGGACATGGGAAAGGACGAGGATATTTATATCCCGAGAATATTCTGGACAAACTCATCATCCACCCTGGCTCTGGTCCGCTTGAACCGGGCTCAAAACCACCTCGATCTGCTCATGAGTCAAACCAGGAATGGGCGCTCCAAGGTCATTATCAGCGACGATGATCCCTGTTATGTGGATGTACAGCATGACATCTCCTTTCTAAGAGAAAAGGATCATATCGTTTTTTCATCTGAAAAGAGCGGTTACCGACACGCCTACATCTATGACTACAAGGGGAAGCTGGTCCAGCAGGTGACCAGCGGTGAATGGGAGATCACAGATATTCTTGGCGTGGATGAAAATCAGAACTGGTTGTATTTCAGTGGAAAGAAGGACTCACCGCTGGAGCAGCATATATACCGCACCCATTTGAATGGAACCGGTTTGGCAAGGATCTCTACACAGGCTGGCTGGCACACGCCTATCTTTTCACCAGACCAGCAGTACTTTATTGATACTTACTCAAATATAACGACCCCCTCTAAAACCGTTTTGAACCGCAACGATGGGAGTTTGGTGCGAACCCTGAACGAAGGGAACATCACGGCATTTGCAGATCGTAAAGTTGTTTTTCCCGAATTTTTGACAATCACCACATCAGATGAGGTAAAGCTGAATGCCTATATCATGAAGCCGCACAACTTTGATCCCAAAAAGAAGTATCCCGTCCTGGTCTATGGTTATGGTGGACCAGGATCTCAAAAGGTGGTGAATCGATGGGGCGATTACCGGAGCAAGTGGCACCAGTATATGAGCCAGGAGGGCTATCTCATTTTTTGTCTGGACAACCGGGGCACCGGCGGTCGCGGTAAGGCTTTTGAGAATCTGGCCTGGGGTGATCTCAGCAAATGGTCCATACATGACCAGATCGAAGGTGCAAAGTATTTGCAGTCACTTCCGTATGTGGACAAGGATCGGCTGGGCTTCTGGGGCTGGAGCGGGGGCGGTTATCTGACCATTGGCCTCCTGACCCGGGCGGCGGACTATTTCAAGGTGGGTGTGGCGGTTGCGCCAGTGACCGATTTCAGGACCTATGATACCATTTGGACCGAGCGGCACATGGGCATGCTCCATGAGAATGCAACGGGGTATGCAAATGCAAATCATAACAATTTTGCCCATCTCCTGGAGGGCAAACTGCTTATCATTCATGGCACCCAGGATGACAATGTCCATTACCAGAATACCCTGCTCTTTATCAACAAATGCATCGAGCTGAACAGACCCGTTGATTCATTCTTCTACCCTAATCGGAATCACAGTATTCAGGGCGGGAACACCCGGCTGCATCTCTTCACCAAGATGACGAGTTATTTTAAGGATAATCTGTGAAAAGGACCAGCGAGAGCTGCCGGAGAGCGATTTGAAGCTGCTCTGTTTGGGTGATAGCTATACCATCGGTGAAGGTGTGACCGAGGAAGAAACCTGGCCCCATCAACTTAAGCAGGCGTGGAATGAACGAGGGATTTCAGTCCAGGCACCTCTGGTCATCGCCAGGACAGGTTGGACCGCTGTGGAGCTGAAAAAGGCCCTTGAGGACGCATCATTGACTGAGCACTTTGATCTTGTAACCCTGCTTATTGGTGTCAATGACCAGTATCGGGGATACACTGTCCAAAGCTTTCTACCCTCTTATGAGCGGCTCCTCCATCGTGCTATTCAGTTAGCCGGTGGGAAAAATGATCATGTTGCTTCCATCTCCATTCCTGACTGGGGGGTGACACCCTTTGCAAAGGATCGGGACCACAGGCAAATTGCCCGTGAAATTGATGCTTTCAATCAAAGCGAGGCACAGATGTGCAAGGCATGGCAGATCAAGTGGATCGATATTACTCCCCTGACACGTCAGTTAAGCGTTCAGCCTGAAATGCTTGTAGCCGATCAGCTTCATCCCTCAGGACAACAATATGCAAAGTGGGTTCATGAGAAAATCCTGAATCCTGTGACCCGCCAACTTGAACTGGGAAGATCCAAATGAGCAAAACCGAGATGACACGCGATGCTGCCAGAAAGCGGGACGAGATGGATCCCCTCCGATCGTTCAAAGATGCGTTTTTTGATTCTGGGGAGGATCTGATCTATCTGGATGGCAATTCCCTTGGCCGATTGCCAAAAAAAACCAGGACCTTGCTCACCAACCAAGTCGATGTGGCCTGGGGGGGCAGATTGATCCGCTCGTGGAACGACTCCTGGATCGACCTGCCAGCCAGGCTGTCAAAGAAACTGGCCCAATTACTGGGTGCTTCAGCGGATGAGATCTTGTTTTGTGACGCGACCTCCATGAACCTGTACAAGCTGGCTCATGCTGCGCTTCAGATCCAACGCCCGCGCAAGGAAATCATCACCGACAGCCTCAATTTCCCTTCAGATCTTTATGTTTTGCAGGGCGTTCTGGATCAATTCACAGGAGCACCACCTTTACATATAGTGGGTGGAGCAGGTGATGTGGAGGGACCCCTGGAACAGATCCGAGCACAACTATCCCCAAAGACAGCCCTGCTTAGTCTCTCACTGGTAACCTACAAAAGCGCTTATTTTTATCCGCTTAAAGCCCTCACCGAGGCAGCGCATGCAGTGGGAGCCCTGGTCCTTTGGGACCTCAGTCATGCGGCAGGGGCTGTGGAGATCGATCTCCAGGATGCCGGTGTGGACCTGGCCGTGGGATGCAGTTACAAATATCTCAATGGGGGCCCGGGTGCACCTGCCTATCTGTTTGTGCGCCAGGGGTTGCGCGATGAACTGCAGTCGCCCATCAAGGGCTGGTTTGGTGATCAGCGTCCCTTTGAGTTTGAAACCACGTATGCGCCAGCAAAGGGCATCAGTCGATTTGCTGTGGGGACCCCGCCCATTCTCTCCATGGCGGCCATTGAACCAGGTCTGGATATGCTTCTGGAGGCCGGGTTACCGGCGTTGCGTAAAAAAAGTCTGGCGCTCCAGGATGTCTTCCTGGGCCTCTTTCAGGATCACCTGGCTCCCCTGGGATTTTCCCTGGGTTCCCCCATGAATCCAGACCGAAGGGGTTCGCATCTCTCGCTGATCCATAAAGATGCCGGCCGCATCTGTCAGGCTCTGATAGATCCCCCTGAAGATCGCCCCGTGATCATACCTGATTTTCGAGCACCCCACACCATTCGCCTGGGGATGGCTCCCCTGTATGTGTCATTCGAGAATCTGTGGGATACCGCTGAGCGTTTGGTGAAGATCATTTTGGATAAAGAATACCTGGGTTTTGACGAGCGGCCCAAAGGGGTCACCTGATCTCTGCATCCCTTGGCGATGATGGGGAAGAGCAATAAGGTTTTCAGGTGCATAGCACCACCATCAGCTTCAATCAGTTCGAGTCCCAAAAGAAAAAGACAGGTGATCACATGGCATTAGGAATGCATCGCAGACTCAGTTTTTTACTCCAGACCATTTTGTTCATCGAGCTGATCATCAGTGTGTGGCGCGGACAATGGGCCGCAGCATTGATCACCGCCACGATCATGCTTTTGACCCTGGCTCCCCTGCTAATGCGTAAACGCCTTGGCGTGTTTATCCCCCCGGAATTTGAGCTCATGGCCATCGGATTTATTTTTGCCACCCTTTTTCTGGGGGAAATCCAGGGCTATTACACACGCTTTTGGTGGTGGGATATCGCCCTCCATACCTCTTCAGGGGTCCTCCTGGGTATCATCGGATTTTTACTGGTCCATATCCTGAATGAAACGGAGCAGATCGACATCCATATGAAACCAGGGTTTGTGGCATTCTTCGCATTTCTGTTTGCCGTTGGACTGGGTGCCATATGGGAGATTTTTGAATTTACCATGGACCAGGTATTTGGTCTGGATATGCAAAAGGCCATGCTCAATGATCCTTCTGGTTTGACCGATACCATGTGGGATCTCATCGTTGATACGCTTGGAGCGCTGGTGATCTCTCTCATGGGTTATGGTTACCTGAAGACCGCAGGGAATACCTCATTTCTGGAACGATGGATCGATGCCTTTGTGGAGGCCAATCCAAAAATGTTCAACAAAAAGTCTTCTTAGCTGCCGTTTTCCGGGTTGAGCTCTCTTCCCTTGAGCTTCGCTCAGCTGTTTTTGGCACCTAATGTTTCTTGTTGCTGCAAACCGAAAAAAACTTCGCTTACCTGGATTCTTTGGGACTAGCTTATGCGTCCCGAACGGAAACTCACTGCTGGAGGTCAATTTTGATGAACCGAACCTGTCTTGCCATTTTGATTTTTGCCCTAATGGTTTTCAGTGCCCACGGGATTGACTGGAAAGCGACATCCGGTGGACAGCTGGCCATTATTCAGAGCAGCCATGCCCCCTTTCCCCATCCAGACCGCATGGATGGCCATCAATATGGTGACAGCCTGTATAGCTTTGCCCAGCATTATAACGATTCATCCGTGGCCATCTTTATTCCCAAGGGATTCAGGCAGGGGCGTAAAACGGACCTGGTCTTCTATTTTCATGGTTGGGGCAATAACATTCAAAAATCCATGGAAAAGTTCCAATTGCTGGAGCAATTCTCAGCCAGTAAGAAAAATGCCATCTTTGTTTTTCCCCAGGGACCCAAGAACTCCAAGGATTCATTTGGCGGCAGATTAGAGGAATCCGGTACGTTTCAAGCGCTTGTCCTTGAAATTCTCGAGAAACTAGAAGCAGAAGATCTGGTTCGCTCCAGCAAGGTCGGGGATATTGTTTTAGCCGGACATAGCGGGGCCTACCATGTTATCTCAGCCATCCTTAGCCGAGGGGGATTGTCTGCCCAGGTGAAGGAGGTTTATCTGTTTGATGCCCTTTATGGTGAGCTGGAAAAATTCACCCACTGGCTGGAAACCTATGAGGGCCGTATGGTGAATATCGTTACGCCCAATGGGGGGACCCTTGATAACAGTCTGGATCTGCTGGATGATCTAAGTGATTGGGGGATCCCCTTTGCCGCCTACGAGAGCAATGATGTGAGCCTGAATGAGCTTCGGGCTGAAAAAATCATCACAGTGTTCACCACACTGGGTCATAGTGAGGTGATCGATCCCTTTTTTGAGAAGGCGCTTAAATCCAGCGAGTGATACATTGACTCATGGAAAATAGCTTCAGGTGAATTTTTGTTTACAGAACAAATCTATTAGCCGATACTCCTGGTCTGCCTTCAAGATGCGAGGTCTTAGGGCAATGAATATGCAGCCAGGGGGGAAACAGGTTCAATGAAAAAGAAGACTGACGCTCCCGTAGCCATTCCAGATGCCACGTTGCTGGAAATTCTCATGAACAGCCTGCCGGACACCATCTACTTCAAGGATGCTCAGAGTCGATTTATTAAGGTGAATAAGGAACAGGCAAAGCTCCTGGGATTGTCGCGACCGCGGGAAGCCATTGGCAAAACGGACAAGGACTTCTTTCCGGAAGAATTCGCAAAGGCAGCCCGCGAGGATGAAAAATCGCTATTGAGATCCAACGCCCCCATGATGGACAAGCTCGAAAAACTTCAGAGTGCCCAGGGTGGGGTCCGCTGGTTCTCAGCCACCAAAGCACCCATCCACGATACACAGGGAAACCCTGTGGGGATTGTGGGTGTTTCACGAGATGTGACCCAGCGCCAGGAAATGGAAGAACAGTTGACAGAAATTAACAGTCTTCGCGAGCTGCTTCTGGATATCATCACCCATGACCTCAAAAATCCTGCCAGTGTGATCCTTGGAATGTCTCAAATGCTGGCAGAAGAAGATCCTGAGAACCCCTTGTTCCAAAGTATTTTCTCCAGTAGCCAGAGCCTGCTAAAGGTTTTGGAGAGTACCACCATCCTGAGCCAGGCTGCCTTTGGTGAAAAGATCCCCATGCAGACCTTGTCCTTGAAAGCGCTTATCGAGGAAGTTGTGTATGGATTTGAACAATCATTGACCCACCACGATCTTACGGTTGAGATGGAGGTAGGTGAAGACATAATGATCTCAGCCAATCCACTCATTTCTGAGATATTTAAAAATTATCTCAGCAATGCCATCAAATACGCTCCCCATGGGAAATTTATTCGCATTGAATCGAAGCGAAAAAAAAGTGTTGTGATCATCACCGTGAAGGACCAAGGCGAGACCATCCCAGAGGCATTTCGGCAGTCGATATTCGCCCGTCAGGTGCAGTTGGAGGGCGAGTTGAAAAAGGGCCGTGGATTAGGATTGGCCATCGTCAAGCGCATTGCACGGGCACATGGCGGTCAGGTCTGGGTTGAACCCAACCAACCCTGCGGAAACGCGTTTTGTCTCAAGTTGCAACTTCCGAATCAGTTCTAACCATCAAAAAACATCCTTTTGTTGAGATTCACTACAGGGTTGATTTCCCGGGGACTATCAGATTCCAGGTTGTTCAGACAGCCAATATCCAGACACTGTAACCGGCGAATGGTTTTCCTGTGCGCCAATCTTGTATCCCTACTTCAATAGCATCATCCTCAGCGTGCGCACCTGTGTGTCGACCTGCAAGCGGGCCAGATACAATCCAGTAGCCAGCGCTTCACCTCTGCCATTCTCGCCATTCCAGTGTTGCTCGTGCCAGCCTGCTGACAACTGATCACTGATGAGCGTCCTGACCTGTTTCCCCTGGATATCAAAGATCTCCAGTTCCACCTTTGCCGCCTCAGGGAGTCCAATTCTCAGCATGGTGGAGGCGTTGAAGGGGTTGGGATAATTTTGCAGGAGGGATATTTCCGAGGGCAGAATGGGATCGTCCGGTTTCGTTGCACTGGGGTCTAAACTTAAAAAAGCCAATACCTGAGCCATCACGGCAGATCGGGTGGCAGCAGGGTAGATGGTTTCAAAGGGAAATCCCAGATAGACCAGCTTTCCCGGTGCAGACCCATTGGGAAACACGCCCTCAAAACTTACCCCGCCAATGCTGTGACTGGTCACATTCAAGTAGCGAACGGTATTTACACTGCCATTGGTTGCTATGAGCGCATCGGGGTAAACCACATTATAAGTTCCATGGCTTCCATTGTCATAGTTTATACTGGACACGGCACCCAGCATACCTCCAGGGATGCCCTCAGCCGAGTAATGGATGCCGGATTGGCCGCCAGGTGCATCAGCTGAATAGCTGGCTTTCAAATAATTGTGAATGAAGTTTTTGTCACTTGCGGCGCCACGATAATCCAGATCCCAGGCGATCTCGGCCCCAGACACGAATAATCTCCCGCCCTGTTTTAGATAGGCTGATACCAATCCTTGCTCGGCGGATGAAAAAGTCTCATCCGCTGTGGATTCTTCCCCTAAAATATAGTCCACGATGAGATAATCATTTAGATCAGCCAGCCCGGATATCACGGCATCATTGGTGAATGATTCAAATGAGGCCCCCTGCTCCAACAGAGCAGCTGCATGCTGGCGGATAAAATTATAGGTGTTCCCAGCCGTACTGCGGTCAAAACCATTCACAACCAGGACCTTTGATGCGCTGGGACCAGAGGGCAATATGGCCAATACCTCAGATTCGCTGGAAACCCCACTAAGATTTTCTGCCACCAACTTGAAGTATAGGATGTCGTTTTCGGGAAGCCCCTCCAGGAGGTGATCGTTGGTTGTGATGATCATGGGATCGCCGAAAACAAGTCCATCGGAGCTGGGAAACAACTGGTACTGCAGAATATTGGGATCCGCACCGATCAAAATACGGGCTTGTCCCGCTGTCTCGGAAACCACACCAAAGGAGGTGGGTCGGGCAGGCAGACTGCCATCAGGGATATAGGTGGGCTGAACCATGGGGCCGGATTCATCGCTGAGCAGGGGATACAAGCTGGCGCTACGCAGGATGCTGGCTGCCGCCATGATATTGCCATCCACCGTGACCTGGGCATCCATGAACCGGATACCATGACTGTAATCAACATACAGATTGGAATGAATATTGGTCAGTGGCTGAATCGGCGTCCCGTTCAACTGATGCCAGCCATAGATGGTCACATGCCCTGGACGATTGGGATCGATGATCAGATTGCTAAGGACCACATCCTTTTTCGTGCCGCCGACCGATTGTCCCAGCACGGCACCTGCATTGGCGAGTTGACCCTCAATGGCCGTATTGTGCTCGATGAATTTAGGGACACCTTCGTTTTGATTCCCAACTGGGACATAGGTCACGGGAGCAAGTTTCACCTCGGCATGCTCATATATATGATCCACGATCTTGCGGGTGGGCAAGCTCATCCCATAGAAGTCTGCCGCCCGTTGGGCCGTGATGGGTCCCATGGGTACCCGACAGTAGTCGCTGTCTGAGCCGATGGACAAATAGTCCGGCATGACCTTTATAATGACGTCGTGGGGAGTTCCAGACAGATCATTGAAAGTCCCGCCAATGCTATCCAGCTGGCGCATGAAGTAGGGAACGTTACCAGTCCTCAGTTCATTGAGAATGGCATCCTCACGATCTGTGAAAGACATGGCGATAAGTGAATTCATAAAGGCTGATCCTGTGGGTGCATCCTGGCGGCGGAGGGGGATCTGGACTGCCGGCCGAGGCAGAATACCACTCTGAATCAGATCGGTATAGGCCAGGGGGCCATAATATTCATAACCTGTATTTGCCAGGTCGGTGCCTGTAAGCATGGTATGTATGAATCCGTTTCGCTCCACCTGCACCGTATGGAGTATGACCTGGTCAGGATTCTTTTTAAGGGTGATGTCAATACGTCCATCCAGGGCGGCATGGCGAATAAAGTCATCATCCTCTTCAGTGCTAAAATCATAGTGTTCTGCCAGATAGCGCTGCATCAGGCGGCTTCTATACCACGTGCCGCCGGTAGGGGAGACAATAGGCTCACCATTGTAAAGCGCCACACTGTCATTGTAGGCGATGACAGATAAATAGCGGTCAGACGCAGCATCCAGCCAAGTGATGAATTGATCTCCATAGCTGTTGTCATAGCCATAATTGCTGTCCAGAAAACAGATCCGCTTGACGTACGCGGGGATATCTGTTACCCCGTCCAGAAAGGAAAAAACGAAGCGTCCGCCGCCGCTATGACCGGTAAGAATGATGTGGGGATCATACGATTCAAAACAATCCAGCAGATATTCTACTGTGGTGCGAATGATATTGGCATGATTGGGATATTGGGTTTTCCAAGTGGGCCAACTCAGGGGATCAGCTTCCAGATAAACGGTCACCAGATTGTAGTCTGTCAATTGATTCCGCAGAAAGCGAGTCTGGGCGCCAATGTGTTGAATGTTATAGTGCCAGTCCTCGCCTGTTTCCAGGACTTTGCCCACCGTATGTTCAATGGTGTTGCCATTTGGCAAGGCATAGAGGGCCAACCCCATGGGGAGATCAGCCTGATATTCGTCCAACCCTGCGGCGTCGATGTGGATGGTGATTCCATCATTCAAGTGGAAGGTGACGACCTGCTCGCCAAAGAATGGGCTTGAAGTGAATCCAGAGAGCTGAACCTGGTCCTGAGCAGGTGAGACAGAGAAAAGACCAAAGATCAGGAATGAAATGAAAAGTGTTCTCTGATAAAATGATGTGAACCGCTTGGCGATCATATCAAGTCTCCTATATGTAATGTTCCCGACCTGAAACTGATGGTCGGACTTAGACAGCGATGCTGCTGCTGGAAATTATCCCTGGGTTTCCATGGTGCCGTTTCGACTTAGTCCAAAGGCCAGGAAAAACATGATGAACATCAAAGCGCCAGTCCCTCCGAAGATCACTTCATAGCCCTGACTCAGGATCAAGCTTGCAGAAACCACACCGATCAGCGCCGTTGCAACCAACTGTCCCAGACTGATAAAAATGGTCAGCATGCCCTGGGAGGTGGCGCGATCTTCAGCATTGGTATTGTTCAGCACAATATAGCGCAGCGAAGAGCCGGATAGGACAGACATCCCCAGCCCCACGAAAACGCCACTGACATAGTAGAGCGATTTGCTTGTGGCAGAGACAGAAAGCAGGGAAAAACCCAGGGTACAGAGCGTCAACCCAATGATGACGATTCTCTTGACCCCATACCGATCGATCATTTTGCCAAAAATCGGTGATCCGATGGCTGTGGCCAAGACAAAAGGTGTCAGCATAAAACTGGCCGTGGATGCCGCCACATGAAAACTTTCAACCACAAATTTGGGGATAAATACGAAACAGGCCTGCATGGAACCCGTTCCAAGGGCCAGGATGCCGGCGATGACGATCTGTCGATTCTTAAAAAAGTTCAACTCCAGAATGGGGAAGCTGGCCCGTTTTTCAAAACGATACAGAAACAATCCAGAGAGAGCAGCCAGAGCAAATGAGCCCGCCAGGATAGCAGAATCAGTGTTCAATTCCGTGCTGAAACCAGCCAGTTGATTGAGACCGAATGTCAGGGATACCAGAAATACTCCCAGGGAGATAATCCCGGCCCAATCAATGCTTTTAATTTTGTCCGATGGAATCGAAGGGATCAGCTTTCTGCTGAAAAAGATGATAATCAGGGCGATGGGAATGTTGATCAGGAAGAGCACATTCCAGCTGTAGAATTTGAGCAGAATCCCTGCAATAAAGGGTCCCATGAGAAATGCCAGGCCAAAAACAGCACCGATGATTCCCAGGATCTGACCCCGCTTTTCAGGGGGATAGAGGTCACCAACCAGCGCAGAGGCGACGGGAAAAATACCGCTGGCACCAAAGCCCTGTATGGCGCGTCCGATCAGCAGACTTGAGAATTGATGTGAAATGGCTACCCACAGCGAGCCCAGCCCAAATATGGCCAGGGCCAGGATGTATATTTTTCGACGGCCATGGATATCTGAAAGTCGTGCAAAGAGGGAAACACCGATAAGATTCATCAGGATGTAAATGGAGAAGATCCAGCCCAGATATTTGGCGGGAATATCCAGGGAAGCTTCAATGGATGGAAGGGCAGGTCCTACGATGGAGATATCCAGTGCGCCCATGAGAACACCGACGAACAGCAAAATGATAATGGATCGCTTCTGTTTATCTTCCATGAAAAGTTGACCTTAGCTTCTGTGCCCATCAAGGGGAAATGCATTATTGATGAAAAGATGATCCCAAGCAGATCGTTCCGGATGAACTTAGTACGATTTGGCGCAGACACGCCCCAAAAAATCATCGTGTCTGCATCAGAATTTTGATGCAGTCCTGGATGCCTAGCTGGGTTCAGCTGCTAACCGTGAGGCGTTCGCAATGTGAAGACCGTAAACTGAGAGCATGATCTCAAGATCCTGGAAACCTCAGCCGCAGAAGAAAACAGAACAAGAGTCCCAGTGTTTTGTTGCAGAGCATCCCTGTACCTGACATATTTGACCACCAGCGACTTTCAAGGGGAAATCACATGCAGAATGAAATAATCACTCCTTCCAGTTTACTAGATGAACGAGGCGAATTGATCCAGCGAGGCTGGGCCCGGGACATGCTTTTGGACTACCATCGGAAGGATATCGCCGCATCGCCATTTCGGATAAAGGAATGGGACTACTATTGTGTTCTATCTGAAACCCAGGGCATCTCATTCACCCTTTCTGACCTGGGATATATCGGTTTTATTGCGGCGACGGTCTTCGATTTTAGCACTCCAAAAGAGAGTTCAAATGCCATCACGACCATGTTGCCTCTGGGTGGTTTCAAGCTAC